>ERZ838577.2290-NODE-2290-length-21952-cov-34.124720_pt1 | contig 21952 bp, 19 predicted proteins | sample MGYA00519682_ERZ838577 | MGnify/ENA primary metagenome ERZ838577 (study PRJEB31850, sample SAMEA3708838) | human gut metagenome | biome: human gut; feature: human-associated habitat; material: faeces | place: China | collected 2014 ...
CTGAGAGAATTATTGCAGGAGCGAGGTGAACAGAATGGATAACGAGCTTCAAACGAACTATACAACAGAGCAAACCTATCATTCAATCCGCCATTCCATTGTGTCTGCACAGCGCAGTTTGAGTGTGGCAGTAAACTCCTCAATGGTGACGGCCTATTGGGAAATCGGCGAGCAGATCTACAAAGCCTGCGGAGAAAATGACCGCGCAGGATATGGCAAAAAGCTGCTGCAGTACCTGTCCGCACATCTGACAGCGGAATTCGGGAAAGGATTTGACGAGTCAAATTTGCGAAAAATGCGCCAGTTCTACTGCGCATATCCAATTCGAGACACACTGTGTCCTGAATTGAGCTGGTCGCACTACCGACTACTGATGCGCGTTCCCAATGAGAAGGAGAGATCTTTCTATGCGGAAGAATGCGCGAAATCCGCGTGGAGCGTCCGGCAGCTTGAACGGCAGATTCACACGATGTACTATCAGCGCATCTTGGCAAGCCAGGATAAATCGCTTGTCGCTGCTGAGATACAAACGACGGAGCCAAAACCGGAATATGAAAAAATCATCAAAGACCCCTATGTAATGGAGTTCCTGCAAATCCAACCGGATACACATGTTTATGAGGGAGAATTGGAGCAGGCATTGATTGATCACCTGCAACACTTCCTGCTGGAGCTGGGACGAGGCTTCTCCTTTGTAGCACGACAGAAGAAGTTTACGCTGGATGGTCAAAACTTTTTCATTGACCTTGTGTTTTACAATTACATCCTAAAATGTTTCGTGTTGATTGACCTTAAGATGGGACAGCTTACGCATCAGGATCTCGGTCAGATGCAGATGTACGTCAACTACTACACTCGTGAGTTGATGAACGAAGGGGACACACCGCCGATTGGCATTGTCCTCTGCGCCGATAAAAGTGATGCTGTTGTGAAGTACACTTTGCCGGAGGATAATCATCAGATCTTCGCATCCAAGTATTTTACCTATCTGCCGACAGAGGAAGAATTAAAGCGAGAACTGCGGCTGGATGAGTTTCAAAAGCTGGACGAGTAATACTCGTGTTAAATTCGGACAGTGGTTCGAATTGCATCAGCGAAAATTTGAAATAATCGCATTCTGAATTCTTTGGAAAACTCAAAACCGTTGCGGTGCAAGGCTTCCAGGACGAAAATATCCGAATTGAAGCCGCCTGACAAAAAGAAGGACATGACGAAAGTCATGTCCTTCTTTTTGGGTTCCGCTCACGTTGTTCGCTCCACCCCAAGGGGATCGAACATACTCGGGGCAAGTGAAATGCGGCGAAGCAGGGCACTCCGTGCATGCGGCACGTTTCCGCTCCGCTTCTGTTCCTTATGGGCTGCCCTGCCGGATAAAATATGACGATGCCGAACATCGGCACCGTCCTGCTGTATCGTGTATTCAGTTCGCCTTTTTCAGCTTTGCAATATCCTCCGCCATTTGGTGTCACATGAGCTTGAGGAATTTCACCTCGTCCTCCAAATCGTCCATGCGGGAGCGCGGCACGAGCTTCTCCTGAATGTCCTTAATGCCGTCTGCCAAAAGGTTGAACTTCGGCGTGACGTCACTCTCAATAAGTATGGCCATGCTGCGGGTAATTCTTTCTTCCATCTCCTGCAGGTAAGCAATTTCCTTTTCATCAAACATTTTTCTATCCCCCTTTGTCTTGCATTATACGGTGCCGGTATTCGGTTGTCAAGGTGCGCTCTGCCGCCCGCCGGTATTCGAATTTTCTGCTTTCCCCATATTTTAATCAATAATCTTTCAAATCTTATGAATATTGGCTGTTGCATCTTCCGCTGCTTTGCCGTATACTCCTATATTATTTCAAAGTAGGATGGGATGGAACCGTATGAAAACCTATTCATTTGCCTACGGCAGCGGCACGGTGGAGCTGCCGCTGGACGAGAAAAATGTGATCGGCGAGTTGCACGGCAACGCCGTCGCCCCGCTTGCCGATATCCGCGCGGCGCTGTGGGCCTCGCTCGACGCACCGATCGACAGCGCGCCGCTGTGCGAGCGCGCCAGGGCGGGCGATACCGTCACGCTAGTCGTGAGTGACATGACGCGCTTCTGGATGCGGCAGGATCTCGTGGTCCCGCATCTGGTGGATTACCTCACGGATCGCTGCGGCGTGCGTGAGGAGGACATCACCATCGTCATTGCCAACGGCACGCACATCGGCGGCGACGAGCAGGAACTGCGCACGCTCGTGACCGACGCGGTCTACGACCGCGTCAAAGTCAAGAACCACGACTGCGAAGCGAAAGACCTTGTCTATCTCGGCACCACGCCGCACGGCACGCCGGTCTCCATCGACCGCACGGCGGCCGAGGCCGACCTCGTGGTCTGTCTCGGCGCGGTGACGCATCATGTGATGGCGGGCTTCGGCGGCGGACGCAAGAGCATCCTGCCGGGCATCAGCGGGCGCGAGACCATCTTCCACAACCACGCCTTCTCGCTCGACGCGGCGCAGCTGCGCTCCAACCCCGCCATCGGCAACGGCGTTCTGAAGGGCAACCCGCTGCACGAGGATATGTGCGAGGCGGCGGGGCTGGTGAAAAATCTCTTCATCGTCAACCTCGTGATGAACGCCCAGATGCAGCTTGCCGCCATTCTCTCCGGTCACTACCTCACCTCGTGGGAGGCGGCCTGCCGCATGGTGGACCGCATCTATCAGGTGGACGTGCCGGAAAAGGCGGACGTGATCGTTGCCAGCTGCGGCGGCTTCCCGAAGGACATCTCGCTCTACCAGGGCACCAAGACCATCGACAACATTGAGTCCAGCCTCAAGCCGGGCGGCACGCTCATCCTCATCATCGAGGCGCGCGAGGGCGGCGGCCCCGCCGAATACTTTGACTGGGCGAAGGACCTCGTCGCCGGTACCATCGAGCGGCGGCTGCGCGAGCATTTCACCGTCGCGGGCTACATTTTCTTCCTCAACTGCGAGCAGGCGCAGCGCTACAACATCCTGCTCTATTCGAGCATTGCCCCGGAGGACGTTGCGCCCATGGGCATAAAGGCGTTTTCCGACGTCAACGCCCTGCTTGACGCCGCGCAGCTGGAGGGCAAGTCCATCTACGTCATTCCGAACGGCTCGACCGTCATTCCACACGTCAAGGAGGCCTCCAAGCATGAAGCATAGCTACATCGCCAAGCGATTTCAGAGCAGCGGCGCCGGACTGTCGCTCGACACCGAGGCGCTTGCCAAATACAAGGACATCATCGACCTGAGCATCGGCGACACCGATTTCACCACCGACGAGAGCATCATCAACGCCGCCTTCCGCGACGCGAAGGCCGGTCACACGCACTACGGCGACCCCAAGGGCGACCCCGAGCTGATCGACGCGGTCTGCCGCGCGTGGGAGGAGGACTTCGGTCAGCGTCTCCCGCGCGACCATGTGCTCGTGAGCGCGTCGAGCTGCCTCGGCATGGCGCTCGTGATGCTCGCCATCCTCGACCCCGGCGACGAGGTCATCGTCTTCTCGCCCTACTTCCCCATGTACCGCGAGCAGATCGAGCTGGCAGGCGGCGTATGCGTGGACGTGCCGACCTACGCGAGCGAGGACTACGCCATCGACGAGGCGCGTCTGCGCGCCGCCATCACCCCGCGCACCAAGGCCATCGTTTTCAACAATCCCACGAACCCCACCGGCATGGGCTACGACAGCAGGACGCTCGAGCTGCTTGCGCGTGTCGCGCAGGAGCACGACCTGCTCATTGCCGCCGACGAGATCTATACCACCTATCTCTACGAGGGCGACTTCCGCCCCATCCGCACGCTGCCCGGCATGGCCGAGCGCACCATCACGCTCAACAGTTTTTCCAAGAATTTCCTGATGACCGGCTGGCGTGTGGGCGTGATCATCGCTGAGCCGGAGCTGCTGGCGGTGATGAACCGCATCAACGGCTCGCTTATCTACTCCGCGCCGTCCATCTCGCAGCGCGCCGCCATTCAGGCGCTCGCCATGCGAAAGGAGATCCGGGAGAAATATGTCACCGCCTACCGCGACCGCATCTTCTACGCCGCCGACCGCATCGAAAAGATCCCCTACCTGAGTCTGGTGCGGCCGAAGGGCACGTTCTACCTCTTCCCCGGCGTGGAGAAAACGGGACTGGACGAAAAGGCCTTCTGCAGGGTCCTGCTCGATCAGGCCCATGTTCTCGTCAGTCCCGGCGCGCCTTTCGGCGTGAGCGCCGCGGGCCACTTCCGCATCGCCTGCACCGTCGGCATCGACCAGCTCAAAACCGCGTTTGACCGCATGGAGAAGCTGCCGTTCTGACGCCGTCCTTTCCGTTTTTGCATAAATTGCACAAGAATTTTGGATAACTTTTCATCATCATCGTTCGAGGCGGCTATTTACAAATCCGTTCCGCAGAGTATAATTATCCACATCAAATACGAAATCGCGCATACAAATGCACGGAACGGAGGAAAAGATGAAAAACTTTAACATGATGAAGAAGCTGCTGGCGCTGACGCTCGCCGCCGCGATGCTGCTGGCCGTGATGACCGGCTGCGGCAAGAAGGACACCGCGCAGGAGCCCGCTGACGATCAGCAGCAACAGGAAGAGCAGCAGCCCGCCGAGCCCGCCACCCTGCTTGAGCAGATCAAGGCCAAGGGCAAGGTCGTCGTCGGCACCGAAGCCCAGTACGCCCCCTATGAGTTCAAGGATCTCGACGCCAACTTCGCTGGCTGCGATATGTGGCTGGCCCAGCAGATCGCCGACAGCCTCGGCGTTGAGCTGGAGGTCGTGGACATGGCCTTCGACGGCATCATCCCCGCCGTCCAGTCCGGTCAGGTGGACCTCGGCATCGCGGCCTTCACGAACACCCCCGAGCGTGCCGAGGAGATCGACTTCAGCGACCTGTATGAGACCAGCGCTCAGCTGCTGATCGTCAAGGCCGGCAACGCCGACACATACTCCACCAAGGAATCCCTTGTCGGTCTGAAGGTCGGCGCTCAGAAGGGTACCATTCAGTCCCAGCTGATCCAGTCCGCTCTGCCCGAGAGCGAGCTGTTCGAGCTTGAGAAGTACCCTGCCCTCGCCCTTGAGGTCCAGAACGGCAACATCGCGGGTCTGGTCGTCGATCAGGCGGTCGGCGAGGCGCTCGTCGCCTCCAGCAACGGCGCGCTTGAAGTCTCCAACTTCACTTTTACCGCCGAGGAAGCCTCCTTCGGTAAATCTGTCGTCATCGCCAAGGGCAACGAGGATCTGGTCGCGGTCGTGAACGAGGTCATCAACAAGGTCACTGCCGACGGCAGCTATCAGAAGGCCTACGACGAAGCCGTTGAACTGGCTGCCAGCCTCGGCCTGTAAGCAGAGAAAAACATAAAAAGCAACCTACGGGCTTCGCCGTTTCGGCGGCGAAGCCCGCTGTGTACTGAGGAGGAGTCCCCATGGAATTTATTGAGACGATCGGAAAGCTCATCGTCCGCTATCACAGCTTTTTTGAGGAAGGCATTGTCAATACGCTCATCATCGCCGCATTCACCGTGTTTTTCGGCACGATCTTCGGCACGCTCATGTCCAGTATGCGCATGAGCAAAATTCTGCCGCTCAAGTGGCTGGCGGTCGCTTACATCGAGTTCATCCGTGGGACGCCCCTGATGGTGCAGCTCATGTTTATTTTCTACGGACTTCCCATGGTCGGCTTCACGCTGCCGGACATTTCGTGGATCCCGAACTTTTCGCGTTTTTCCGCCGGCATTATCGCCATGAGCATCAACAGCTGCGCCTACGTCGCTGAGATCATTCGTTCCGGCGTGCAAGCTGTGGACTACGGGCAGATGGAGGCCGCGCGCAGCGTCGGCTTCAGCCACAGCCAGACCATGCGCCTCGTCGTGCTGCCGCAGGCGATCAAGAACATTCTCCCCGCGCTTGGCAACGAGTTCGTCACGGTCATCAAGGAGTCGTCCATCGTTTCGGTCATCGGTCTTGCCGACCTGATGTTCCGCACGAACGATGTCATCGCTCTGACCTTCAAGAGCCTTGCGTGCCTTGCCATCGCGGCGCTGTGCTACTTTGCGATGACCTTCACCGGCGGCCGCCTCATCGCTCTGGCAGAAAGGAAGATGAATCATGGCAAATGAGAAGATCCTTCAGGTCGTTGACCTGTGCAAGAGCTTCCATAAGCTCGACGTGCTCAAGCACATCAGCGTTGATTTTGAAAAGAACGAGGTCGTGTCCATCATCGGTCCCTCGGGCGGCGGCAAGAGCACCTTTCTGCGCTGCCTGAACCTGCTGGAGACGCCGACCTCGGGCCAGATCCTCTTCGACGGCGTGGACATCTGCGCCAAGGGACAGAGCAAGCACATCGACCAGCACCGTCAGAAGATGGGCATGGTGTTCCAGCAGTTCAACCTCTTCAACAACATGAACGTGATGCACAACCTGACCGCCGCGCCCACACGCATCAAGGGCATGGACAAGGAGCAGGCTGAGGCCAAGGCGCTCCAGCTGCTCGGCCGCGTGGGCCTTGCCGACCGCGCCGACGCCTATCCCAGCCAGCTCTCCGGCGGTCAGAAGCAGCGTATCGCCATCGTGCGCTCGCTGATGATGGACCCCGAGGTCATGCTCTTCGACGAGCCGACCAGCGCCCTTGACCCCGAGATGATCGGCGAGGTGCTCGACGTGATGAAGGACCTCGCCGAGAGCGGCATGACGATGATCGTTGTGACGCACGAGATGCGCTTCGCACGCGAGGTCAGCAGCCGCACCATCTTCCTCGACGGCGGTCACATCGAGGAGGATAAGCCCTCGCACGAGCTGTTTGCTCACCCCGAGAGCCCGCGCCTCGTGAGCTTCCTCGATAAGGTCCTCTGAGCCCAATACGGAAAACAGAGCCGCAGCCGCGGCTCTGTTTTTTCATTTTTTACGCGATCTTGCCCTTGCTTTGCAAGCGGATGCGGTCGGCGATCATGGCGATGAACTCCGAATTGGTGGGCTTGCCCTTCGTGTTCGACACCGTGTAGCCGAAGTAGCGCTGGAGCGTTTCCAGGTCGCCGCGGTCCCACGCAGTCTCGATGGCGTGGCGCACGGCGCGCTCCACGCGCGAGGGCGTGGTGTTGTAGCGTCGCGCGACCTCGGGGTAGAGCACCTTGGTCACGGCGTTGATGACGTCCATATCCTGCACGGCGAGGATAATCGCTTCGCGAACGTACTGATAGCCCTTGATGTGCGCCGGCACGCCGACCTCGTGGATGATGGAGGTTACAAGGCGTTCCAGCGCGACGGGGCTTTCCTCCTCCGTCTCCCCGTTCCGGACGGCCTGACGCATCCGCTCGAGCAGCGAGCCGGCCTCGCAGGGCTTTGCCATGAAGTAGGCCGCGCCCTGCTCCATTGCCTGCATCACCATCTGCTCGCGGTAGAAGGCGGAAACCAGGATCGTCTTCGGCCTTGCCGGCAGCTTTGCCATCCGGTCGAGCAGCGCGAAGCCGTCCAGCTCCGGCAGGATCACGTCTGTAATTACGAGCTGCGGACGTTCCCGTTCGATCATCTTCCATGCCTCCGCGCCGTCCCCGGCGCTCCCCACCACGTCAAATTCACCCGTATTTTCTATCGTCTGCTGCAGCATCGTGCGGAAATTTTCGTTGGCATCCGCCAATACGACCTTGATCCTGTTCTCCATTTGCCTGTTCCTTTTCCTTCCTCCTCAATACTTGGGCTTCGACAACCACATTCCGACGCGAATCGGATGTTTCGTTTTGCCTTGGCTATAAACTATCACATTTGGACAATGTTTTCAAGTAGATTTTTGTCGTTTAGCACAAATTTTATACGACATCGTTCGAGCTTTTTGGACTCTTAGCACAAACTTAACAGCAGGATAACATCTCCTGCCGTTAAGTCCTCCGTCAGGCGCTCGCCGCGCTTTGCGCCGTCATGCCGGAGGCGGAAAGCATATTTTCCGCGAGAATGCCATAACCTCTCTGCGGGTCGTCCAGCAGGACGTGCGTCACCGCGCCGACGAGCTTTCCATCCTGCACGATCGGGCTGCCGCTCATGCCCTGCACGATGCCGCCCGTGAGCGCGATGAGCGCCGGGTCGGTCACCCGCAGGAGCAGATTGCGCGTGGGCGCGGAGCCGCCGTAGAGCTTTTCGATCTCGATCTCATAGGCGCACACCTCGTCGCCCCTGCAGTTTGCCAGAATGACCGCCTTGCCGGTGCGGACCTCCGTGCGCCGCGCGACGGGGATCGTCTCCCCGACGGCCTCCGGCCGGTTCCCCTGCGGCAAAACGCCGAATATGCCGCACTCCGTGTTCGCGTAAAGCAAGCCGAGGTCGCGCGTCAGATCAAAGTCGCCGCGCAGCTCGCCCGGCGCGCCGCTCGCACCGCGCTTGACCGCCTTGACGCTCGCCGCCATCACGCTGCCGCGTGAGAGCGGCATGAGCTTGCCGGTGTCCACGTCCGTGATGCCGTGGCCGAGCGCCGCGAACGCGCCCGTCTGCGGGTCATAGAAGGTCACCGTGCCGATGCCCGCCATGCTGTCGCGGATCCACGCGCCGAGGCGGCACACGCCGTCCTGCCCTTTTTTCGGACAGACGGCGAGCTTCACGAGCCGACCGCCGCGGCGCACGCCGAAGGCTGCCTCCCGCTCTCCGTTCTCCGCAAGAAGCGACTGCAGATGCTCCGTCGAGCCGATGGTGACGTCGTTCATCGTCAAGATCAGATCGCCGGCCTTCATGCCGCCCTTCTTCGCGGGAGAGACGGCGCCCTCGTTCTCCGAAAGCCCCACGACCAGCACGCCCTCGGCAAAGAGCTTCACGCCGATCGCCTTGCCGACCGGCACAAGCAGCTGCGTCTCTCCGCCCGGGTCCGGCGCACTCACGGCTCCCGCCGGCACGAGCAGGGCGGAGAGTGCAAAGACCAATGCCGCGCAGGCGGCAGCGCCATGCCGCCTGCTCCGTTTCCGTTGCCTTTCATCCATCCCATCACCTCTCTTGTTCAAAAGGAAATCGTTTCCTTTTGAAATTTTTTTGCCGCGTTTTTGCTTGCGGCCCCGTTACTTTTTGCAAAAGCGCAAAAAATAGCCCGCACAAAATCTGTCGGCATTGGCATGGAAATGACTTGCTTTCGCAGCAGGGAGACGAAAAAAGAAAACCGCAGGTCAAAACCTGCGGTTTTCGGAAAAATTCGGAAAAATCAACGCTCGCGATTGAAAATCTTGAAGATGTCGGCAAAGGGATCGTCTTCCTCCTCAGCCTTCTTCTCCGCCTCGGCAGCCGCCTTGTCCTCTTCATAATTGATGGGCTCGATGCCGGGCTTCGCCTCCGCCGCCTTCTTTTCCTCGGCGGGCGCGGCAGCCGCGGCGCTCTTACCGTCGGCAAAGCCGGTGGCAATGACCGTGACGCGGATCTCGTCGTCCATCGACTCGTCGAAGGTCGCGCCGAAGATGGTCAGCGCGTCGGGATGCACCGCGTCCTGCACCAGCGACGCGGCCTGCTCGACCTCCTCAAGGCCGATATCCATGGAGCCGGTAACGTTGATGAGCACGCCGCGCGCACCGTGGATGGAGGTCTCGAGCAGCGGGCTGGAGATGGCCATGCGGGCGGCCTCCTCGGCCTTGCCCTTGCCCGCCGCGCGGCCCACGCCCATGTGCGCCATACCGGCGTTCTTCATAATGGCGGTGACGTCGGCAAAGTCGAGGTTGATGAAGCCGGTGTCGCGGATGAGGTCGGAAATGGACTGCACCGCCTGACGCAGCACATCGTCCGCGATCTCAAAGGCGTTGGCGAAGGTGATCTTCTGATCGGTCGCATGCTTGAGGCGCTCGTTGGGGATAATGACGAGGGAATCGACCTTGCCCTGCAGCTCCTCGATGCCCTTTTCGGCCTGCTGCATCCGGCGGCGGCCCTCAAAGCCGAACGGCTTGGTGACGACGCCGACGGTCAGGATGCCCTGCTCGCGGGCGATCTCGGCCACGATGGGCGCGCCGCCCGTGCCGGTGCCGCCGCCCATGCCGGCGGTGATGAACACCATGTCGGTATCCTCCAGCGCCTTGGAGATCTGGGCGCGGCTCTCCTCCGCGCTCTTGCGGCCCACCTCGGGATCGCTGCCCGCGCCCTGGCCGTGGGTCAGCTTCTCGCCGATCTGGATCTTATAGGTAGCGCTGGAAACGTTGAGCGCCTGCTTATCGGTATTGACCGCGACAAAATCCACGCCGCGGGTCCCGGAGCGCACCATGCGGTTGACCACGTTATTGCCGCCGCCGCCGACGCCGATGACCTTGATCCTGACGACGTTTTCAACGCCGGTATCCAATCCGAATGCCATATCGGTTCCTCCTACTATCTCTTGTAGAATGCGGGCGGATCATGTCGGTGCCGCCACAACATCAAGTGTATTCTAAAACAAGTCTATTGTATAACGCTTTTTTCTCGCGGTCAATAGCCGCGCGCGATTTCCCGAAAACTTTTTTACGCGCCCGGCGCGGACGGGATAAAGTGCATCTCGCCCTTGGACTTGAGCAGCATATAGTTGATCTCGCCCGTCTCGTTCGACTCCAGACCGTTTACCAGATCCTGCACGCTGCGGAAAATATAGTCGAGGTCGGAGTCCCACGGGAGGCGCACGGTGAAGCGGCCCAGATAGGTAAAGGTGATCGCCTCGGCATCAGACAGGTCGACGCTCCCGATGCCGGCGAGCATACCGTAACCGCCCGCCGTCCGCACGAGGGTGAGCAGTGTCTCCGTCGTCAGCGTTTTCTCCTCACCGAGCGAGAGCTGCGCGCTTAGCGCGGGCGACTCCAGCTCGACGCCCGTGATGTTCGGGCAGCCGGACGGCAGCGTGTCGGTCCGCTCGAGGAGCTTACCGTTTTCGCTGATGAGCCAATAACCCTCCGGCGTGACGACGCCCGCCGCCGCCGCGCACTCCCGCACCGTGATAACGATGGTGTCCGGCAGAGCGCGGCTGATCGCCGCCTCCTCCACATAGGGCAGCTTTTCAAAAATAGCCTGCGCGGCGCTGTATTTGTTGAGCAGGAAAAGGTTATCCTCGATCTCGATGCCCGAGGCCGCGACGACCTCCTCGCTCGTGTAGCGCGCGTTTCCGCTCACCGTGATGCTCTGCACCTTGAAAAAAATGGTCAGCGCCGCGACGACCGCGCCGGCGATGAGCAGGATGCACAGGAGCTTCGTCAGGAAAGAAAATCTTCCCCGCCGGCGTCTGCGATTCGTGCTGCGATTTCGTGCCATAGCTTTTGTATCCTTTTCGTTTCTATGTAGTCTCCCGGCGGATCTGTGCGCCGAGCGCGGCCAGGTCGCGCTCAATGGCATCGTACCCGCGGTCGATGTGCGTGAGCTCCGTCACGCGGGTCGTGCCCTCGGCGGAAAGTCCCGCGATCACCAGCGCCGCGCCGCCGCGCAAGTCGGTGCATTTGACCGCCGCGCCGTGCAGCGTCCTCACGCCGTTCACCACCGCCACGCGCCCCGCGACGCGGATCTCCGCGCCCATGCGCGAGAGCTCGTCAACGTGTCGGTAGCGGTTTTCAAAAATGTTTTCGACAAAGACCGTGCAGCCCTCGCTCCTGAGCAGCGCCGCCATCAGCACCGGCTGGGCGTCGGTCGGAAAGCCCGGGTAAGGCGCAGTGCGCACGGGGCGCACAGAGCGCAGCGCTCCGGTCGAGCGCAGGGAAACGGCGTCCGCCTCGCTCCTCACCTCGCAGCCGCTCTCGGCAAGCGAGAGCGCCACGGTGGACACCGCGCGGTAGTCCACGCCGGTGAGCCGCACCTCGCCGCCCGCCGCCGCCGCGGCGCAGAGGTAGGTCGCGCAGACGATGCGGTCCCCGATGACGCGGTGCGTGCAGCCGTGCAGCGCCGCGCCGCCCTCGACCGTGATGATGGAGCCGCCCGCGCCGTTCACCCGCGCGCCCATGCTCCGCAGCAGCGCCTGAAGATCGACGATCTCCGGCTCGCGGGCCGCGTTGTAGATGACGCTTGTGCCCTCCGCGCCGCAGGCGGCGAGAATGGCGTTCTCCGTCGCGCCGACGCTCGGAATGGCGAGGGTGATGTCCGTGCCGCGAAGGCATTTCGCCCTGCAGCGCAGCTCGCCGTAGCGCTCGGTGATCTCCGCGCCCAGCTCACGCAGGGCGGCCAGATGCAGGTCGATGGGCCGCGGACCGAGCTCGCAGCCGCCGGGGTAGGACAAGACCGCTTCTCCCTGCCGCGCGAGGATCGCGCCCAGAAAAATGATGGACGAGCGCATTTCGCGCATCAGCTCGTCGGGAATGTCGCAGCGCGCCATCGGCGCGGTGTCCACCTCCAGCGCTGTGCCGTCGCGCCGCACGCGGCAGCCGAGGTGGCGCAGGATGGCGACGGACGCGTCCACGTCGCGCAGACGCGGACAGTTCTCGATGCGGCAGACGTCCCGCGCGAGGATCGTCGCCGCCAGCACAGGCAGGACGCTGTTCTTGCTGCCCTGTATCGTCAGTTCTCCGTGAAGCGGCGCGCCGCCCTCGATGCTCAGATAGCTCATGTGCCGTTCCTCCCTTTCCCGATGGGTCAACAAACTAAGCCATAGTATGCGCCCACGGTGCGCCGTGGTTCCGGCGCGGGAGGAAAAGGGGGGTGTACTTTCGCGGTGTTTTATGGTAAAATTCCGAAAAAATCCAAAAGCGAGGTCATATCATGAAGGGAAAAACGATCTGCAAAACGCTTGGGCTCGTACTGCTCGCGCTGCTCATTCTCGTCGTGCTGTACGTCGTCTATGTGGTCGCGAGCTATCACCGCGTCGGCGATCAAAGTCTCAGCGTAATGCATTGCAGCAGCAGGGACGCAGTCCCCATGGAGGACGCGGTCGAGACCGGCGCCGTTTACCGCGTTTCGTCCGCGAACGCGGGCTTCGGCGCTTACAGCGCCGACTACAGCTTCTTTATGGACGGCGGCAGGGAGAGCCGCGCCCGCAGCCGGCAGGCGGTAGACGAAAATATGCGCGGCATCGTCGCGTTCGTCAAAGGCCTTTCGCCCGATTTTGCCCTCTTTCAGGAGGTCGATACCGACGGCACACGCAGCTGGCATATCGACGAGACCGCCTATCTGAGCGACGCCATGACGGGATGCAAATTTGACGAGGTGTTCGCGCAGAACTACGACAGCCCCTATCTTTTCTACCCGCTCATTCAACCCCACGGAGCGAATCAGTCCGGCATCGTGACGCTTTCGCGCCACCCCATCGCTTCCGCCACGCGGCGGGAGTTGCCGGTGGAGAGCGGCTTTATGAAGCTCCTTGACCTTGACCGCTGCTATTCGGTCAGCCGCATCCCGACGGCGAGCGGCAAGGAGCTTGTCCTCTATAATCTCCACCTCTCTGCCTACACCTCGGACGGTGCCATCGCCACCGAGCAGCTTGAGCTGCTGTGCGCGGATATGCTTGCGGAATACGAGGCGGGCAATTACTGCGTCGCGGGCGGCGACTTCAACAAGGACCTGCTCGGCAATTCGCCGGAGATCTTCGGTGTGGCCGCCGGGGAAAACGACACCTGGGCGCAGCCCATCCCGGAGGGAACGATTCCCGCGGGACTGACGCTCGTCGCGCCCTTTGACGAGACCGCACCCGCCGCCTCCTGCCGCACGGCGTCTGAGCCGTACAGCATCGAGACGACCTTCCGCCTGACGGTGGACGGCTTCCTCGTGAGCGATAACGTGGAGGTCGTGGACAGCGCCGTGCTGGACGCCGGCTTCCTCTACTCCGACCACAATCCCGTGTGGATGGACTTCAAGCTCAACTAAATATGCTCTGAGCCTGCGGCTTGCGCCGCAGGCTTTTATTTGACAAGCGCCATGACGGTCTCATAGATGCGCTCGGTCGCGTCGCGCACGCCGAGTCGGAGCGAAGCCTCGTGCATCGCCGCGAGCCGCGTTTCGTCGCGCAGCAGCGCGGCGGCCTCCGTAAACAACCGCTTGCCGTCTAGCCCCTCCTCCGGCAGGACGAGCGCCGCGCCGTGCTCGCCGAGCACGGCGGCGTTTTTCTCCTGATGATGGTTCGTCACATTCGGCGACGGCACCAAAATGGCGGGAACGCCGAGCGCGGTCAGCTCGCTGAGCGTGGACGCGCCCGCGCGGCAGATCACAAGGTCGGCGGCGCGCATAACGTCCGCCATGTCGTAGATATACTCACGCACGTCGAGCGAGGGATGGTCGCGCAGATCCACGCCGTACCCGCTCACCCACTCGTGCATTTTCTGCCAGCCGAGCGAGCCGACGGAATGGACGTGATGGAACGGCTCCTTTGCCGCCTCAAGATAAAGAAGCTCCGCCGTGACGCGGTTCATGTTCCCCGCGCCGAGGCTGCCCCAGAAGGAAACGACGAGCGGGCGGCCGTCGTTCACGCCGAGCTTTTCCTTGGCCTGCGCCTTCGTCTGCGTGAAGAAGTCGCCGCGCACCGGCGTACCGGTGACGACCACGCGGTCCTTGTGCTTATAATACCGCCGGCAATCCTCAAAGCCGACAAGAATGCGGTCGCAATGATTTTCGAGCAGTCGGGTCGTCAGCCCCGGAACGGCGTTCGACTCGTGCACCGCCGTCGGAATGCCGCACGCGTGGCCGTAGCGCACGACGGGATAGCTCGCGTAGCCGCCCGTACCGACAATGAGGTCGGGCTGAAATTCATCGAGAATGGCGTCCGCCTCACGCTTCGCGTGCATCAGATTGCGCACGGAGACGAGGTTATGGCGCAGCTCCTTCGGCCGAAGGGAGCGGTGGAAGGATGAGATGTTGACCGTGCGGAACGGATAGGGCGTGTGCGCGATCAGGTCGCGCTCCAGTCCGCGCTCCGCGCCGACGAAGAGGATGCGGGTCTTCGGGTCCCTCTCCCGCAGGAAGCCTGCGAGCGCCAGCGCGGGGTTGACGTGTCCCGCCGTGCCGCCGCAGGTGAAAATAACGTTCATGCCTTCCGTCCCCCTTTTTTCCTCGCGGCGGTCTGTTTTCCGCCGCGGCATATTTTTGAGCTTTTCAGCCTGGCGGCATCTGCCGCGAAACACTCAGCACCACGCCCATCTCCGCCAGCTGGATGGCGAGCGCCGTACCGCCGAAGCTGAAGAACGGCAGCGAGATGCCGGTGTTCGGCACAAGATTCGTCACGACCGCGATGTTTAAGAAAACCTGTAGGGCGATCTGCGTGGTAATGCCCACGACAAGAAGGCTGCCGAAGCGGTCGCGCGCGTGGAGCGCGATCCAGTAGCCGCGGATGATGAGCAGCGCGAAGATGGCCATGATGAGCGTTGCGCCGATCAGGCCCAGCTCCTCGCAGATGATGGAGAAGATGCAGTCGTTGTGCTCCTCGGGCAGGAAGAGGAACTTCTGCCGGCTCTTGCCGAGGCCGAGGCCGAGCAGTCCGCCCGAGCCGATGGCGATGAGGCTCTGGCGCGTCTGATAGCCCGTGCCCGTCTTAAAGGCATCGTTGAGCGGGTCGAGCCAGATGGCGATGCGCGAGGAGTTGTAGGTGATGAGGCCCGAGAGGAACGCATACGCCACCGCCGCCACACCGCCGATGCCGATGCCGACCCAGTAGCCGCGGATACCGCCGACGAACATCATCGCCGCGCCGATGCCGAGAATGAGCACGGTGCCGGAAAGGTGCGGCTCGAAGTACATCAGCACCGCAATGAGGACAAGGATAAAGCCGTAGGGCAGGATACCGTAGCGGAGCGTTCTCATTTTGTCCTTCTTTTTGGAGATGCTGTCGGCAAAGTAAAGGATGACGCCAAGCTTGGCGATCTCCGACGGCTGAAACCGCATCGTGGTGCCCGGGATACCGAGCCAGCGCGTCGCGCCGTGGCTCGTGATGCCGACGCCGGGAATGATGACCGCAACAAGCAGAGCGATGGAAATGCCCAGCGCGATCTTGGCCACGCCGCGGAAGCGCGCGTAGTTGATGCGCCCGATGACGACCATGGCGGCAAGGCCGAGCGTGGCAAAGGCCGCCTGCCGCTTAAAGTAGTACAGCGGGTCGCCCGACTCATAATAGGCAGATGGAAAGCTCGCCGAGAGCAGCATGATGAGCCCCACGCCGGTGAGCAGCAGCACGAGCAGGAGAAACGGCACATCGATGGGTCCGCGGCCCGCCTCCTTCGCGGCGGCCTCCATGCGCTTCATGTGCTCGCGCTGCTCGCGCCGCAGCTCGCGCTCCTCCTTCGTCATGCCGGTTCACCTCCCCCGATCTTTTTTTGAAATGTGCCTTAGAAGTGGTATCTTCCGATCACGCCCCAGAGCGCCAGCATACAGAACACGGCGGAGACGAGCGTGAAGATGGTCACGAGCTTGACCTCGCTCCAGCCACAGAGCTCAAAGTGATGGTGCAGCGGCGCCATCTTGAAAATGCGCTTGCCGTGCGTCGCCTTAAAGTAGGCGACCTGAATGATGTCCGAGAGCGTCTCGCAGATGTAGACGATGCCGACGAGCAGCAGCACGAGCGGCATATCGTAGGCGAACGCCAGTCCCGCCACCGCGCCGCCGAGAAAGAGCGAGCCGGTGTCGCCCATGAATACCTTGGCGGGATGGAAGTTATAGACGAGGAAGCCGATCAGTCCGCCGACCATCGCCGCGGCAAAAACGCCGAGGTCGTTCTCATAGCCCCACCATGAGCCGACCACCGCGAAAAACAGCGCCACCGGCACCGTCACGCTGCCGGCCAGACCGTCGATGCCGTCCGTGATGTTGACGGCGTTGACCGTGCCGACGATGACAAAGGCGGCGAAGATCATATAAACGATCCACGGCAGGATGACATAGGTATTGGCGAACGGAACGTAGAGGTTCGGCGTCAGCATCCCCTCATAGCGCATCAGGCAGAGAAACACCACCGCCGCGGCAAGCTGGAGGGCAAACTTCTGGATCGCCGTCAGGCCGAGATTCCGGTGCATTTTCACCTTCTGAAAATCGTCAAGAAAGCCGATCAGGCCGAACACGGCGGCAAAGGCAAACACATAGAGGTGCGCAAAGCTGCCCGCACGCATGGCGTCCCAGCCGAACACGAGAATGGTGACGAGGATGCCGAAAATGAACATCAGTCCGCCCATCGTCGGCGTGCCGGACTTGCCGGCGTGCCAGGTCGGGCCGTCCTCGCGGATGCTCTGTCCCGCCTTGAGCCTGCGCAGCTCGGGGAGCAGAAAGCGTCCGGTGACAAGCGTGATGAGAAAGCTCACAATGCAGGCAGCGATCAGTTTCATAGCGTATTCCTTCCGCCGCGCAGAGCGCGGCTCTTTCGTTTTTTATTGGCTCAGATGCTCGCGCACCACCTGCCGCTCGTCGAGCGGCAGCGTCTCGGCGCCGACCACCTGATAGGTCTCGTGTCCCTTGCCCGCGAGCACCACCACGTCGCCGGTGCGGGCGTGGTCGAGCGCGTAGGCGATGGCCTCGCGGCGGCTTTCCAGCACGGCAAACGGCGTCGCGCTGTCCGCCATGCCGGCGAGGATCTCGTGCAGAATGGCGTAGGGGTTTTCCGTGCGGGGATTATCCGAGGTGACGATCACCTCGTCCGCGAGCCGCGCGGCGATGCGCCCCATTTCGGCGCGCTTCGTCCGGTCGCGGTCGCCGCCGCAGCCGAACACGACAAGCACGCGCGCGTCGGCAAAGCCGCAGACGGTCGAGAGAATATTTTTCAGCCCGTCGGGCGTGTGCGCGTAATCAATGAGCACGGTGTAGTCCGTGTCCGTCGGCACCACCTCCGCCCTGCCGCGCACGCCCTGACAGAGTGAGAGGGCCTGCGCCGCGTCCTCGATCAGGATGCCGAGGGCCTGTGCCGCGGCGAGCGCGGCGAGCGCGTTGTAGAGCGAGAATGCCCCGGGAATGTGCAGCGTCACGGGGATGTGCTCGCTGTCGCTGCACGCGGTGAAGCTCACGCGGTCGGCGCAGTAATGCGCGTCCCAGCCGACGAGATCGTTTGCAAGTCCCTGCCCGAAGCGTGTGACCGGACAGGTCACATTTTCGAGCAGCCGCGGCGTCCACGGATCGTCGCCGTTGACGGCGGCGGCACGGCATTGGCGGAACAGACGCGCCTTGGCGTCGCAGTAGGCTTCCATTGTACCATGGTAGTCAAGATGGTCCTGCGTGAGATTGGTGAACACGCCGAGCGCGAAGTCGATCGCGCCGGCACGCCTTTGCACGAGCGCGTGGGAGGAGACCTCCATCACCACATGGGTGCAGCCCGCGTCCGCCATTTCGCGCAGCAGACGCTGGAGCGTCAGCGCGTCGGGCGTGGTGCGCTCGGCAGGCAGAACGGCGTCGCCGATCATGTTCTGATTCGTGCCGATCAAGCCGACCTTTGCGCCCAGACAGCGCTCAAGGAGCTGCTTGAGAAGATACGTTGTGGTCGTCTTGCCGTTCGTGCCGGTCACGCCGACCACCGTCATGCGTCCCGCCGGCTCGCCGTACCATCTCGCGGCGAGCTTTGCCGCCGCCTCGTGCGCGTCGGGGACCAGCACACAGGGCACGCCTTCGGCCGCGTGCTCGGTCACGACGCAGACCGCGCCGCGCGCGGCGGCCTCCTTTGCGTAGTCTGCGCCGTCCTCCCGCGCGCCATGCAGGGCGAGGAAAAGGCTTCCCTCTCCCGCCGCGCGGGAATCGAGGGTGAGGTCATGTATCTCCGTCCGCGCGTCCGCGCGGAGGAGTCGGAAGTGATCGAGGGCGCTCAAAAGCTCGCCGAGCTTCGTAGGCGCGTCGTCCTTTCTCCGTCAAATCTTGCTCTCTTTTGCGGTTTTTAATCCGTCACCGAGCTGTCGCTGAACTGGACGCGCACCACCGTGCCCGCCGCGACCTCCGTGCCCGGCGTCTCCGACTGGGAGATGGCGCGCACGCTCGCGGAGCTGCCGCCGGTCGCGCCGGAGACGGACATGATAAGCCCCGCGTCGGTGAGCTTGCGGTTGGCCGCCGCGGCGCTGTCGCCCACGACGTTCGGCACGATGCACAGCTCCGTGGATTTCTCCGCGCCGAGATAGAGGATGATCTCCGCGTTGTTCGGCACGATCGCGCCGCCGAGCGGCGTCTGGTCGGTGACGGTCTCGCCGTCGCCGACGGTGCGGCAGGAGAAGCCCTCCTCCTTGAGCTTTGCCGCCGCCTCGTCGTGCTTGAGCCCGACGACGTTCGGCACGGTATGATCCGCGCCGACGAGTTCATCGGCGCTGTAGGTCGGCTCGATGCCGAGATAGGGCAGGATCTCTGCCATCACGCTCGACGCCACGGGCGCGGCCATGTTGCCGCCGGAGCGGTAGGTGCCGGTCTTGTCGCTGGCGTTGCTGAGGGTGAACAGCATCATGATCTGCGGGTCGTCCGCCGGCGCGCAGCAGGTGAACGAAACGGTGACGCTCCCGTCGATCTGGTCGGCAGTGCCGGTCTTGCCACCGATGCGGTAGCCCGCGACCTTGCCGTTCTTGCCCGTGCCGTGCTCGACCTCGTACTCCATGATCTCGCGCACGGTCTTGGAGGTATCCTCGGAAATGACCTGCCGCAGCGGGGTGGTGTCGTGGCGGTACTTGACGTTGCCGCTCTGGTCGAGCACCTCGGAGACGATGTAGGGCGTGCGGAGGTATCCGCCGTTGACGCAGGCCGCCTGCGCGTTGATGAGCGAAAGCGGCGTGACGTTGAAGTTCTGACCGAAGGCGTAGCACGCCAGCGCCAGCGTGGAGTATTCAATCTCCTTGTTGACAAAGCCGCTCGCCTCGCCCGTGGTGTCCACGCCGGTCTTTCCGGTGAGGCCGAAGGCCTTCATGTAATTGTAAAAGGTCGTGTTGCCGAGGCGCAGGCCGATGTTGATGAACGCGGGGTTGCAGGAATTGGCGAACGCCGTGATGAGGTCCTGATGACCGTGACCGGGCGCGCGCTTGGAGCAGTTGATCTTCGCGCCCTCGATGACGACATAGCCCGGGCAGTTGAAGGTGTCGGACATTTTGACCTTGTTCTCCTCCAGCGCCATGGCGAGGGTGAGGATCTTGAAGGTCGAGCCGGGCTGGAAGGTGTCGTTGATGGCCTTGTTGCGCCATTGCATATTTTGCAGCGTGTCGGCCGCCGCGGCGAGCTCCTCGTCGGTCATGCCGGCGGCGAGCATCTCCTTGTTGTAGATACTCGCGGGAGCGTTGAGGTCGTAGGTCGGCAGCGACGCCATCGCGAGGATGCCGCCGGTGTTGACGTCCATGACGATGCCGGTCGCGCCCACGCCCGTGCCGTAGCGGCTCTCGAGCTCCTCAAGGCCCTTTTCGAGGTAATACTGCACCGTCTTATCGAGGGTCGTCACCAGGCTGTCGCCGTTCTCGGCGTCGAAATACTGCTCATACTGATAGAGGAGCGCGTTGCCGTTGGCGTCGCGCGCGGAGACGACCATGCCCTTTTCGCCGGTCAGCTCCTCGTCATACACGGCCTCAAGACCGTAAGCGCCGCCGTTGGCGTTGACAAAGCCGATGACGTGCGCGGCGAGCGAGGAATAGGGGTAGTAGCGCTTGGAGGTCGGCTCCAGAAAAACGCCTTTGATGTCGTTGTCGCTGATAAACACGCGGACTTTGTCCGCCGTCTCCTGCTCGACCTTCTTCTTGATGACCTTGTACTGCGAGGCGGTGTCCTTCATATCGTCGAGGATGCCGCCCGGGTCCACGCCGAGGATCTCGCCGAGGCCGTTTGCGATCAGGTTCGGATCCTGTTCGTTTTTGGCGACGTCGAGAGGCGAGACGCAGACGTTCTCCGCCGTGGAGGAGAGGGCGAGGATGTCGCCGTTTTTATCGTAGATGGTTCCGCGGCTCGCCTCCACGGTCGTGCGCAGCGTCTGCTGGCGCACGGCGAGCGTCTTGAGCTCGTCGTGCTGCTTGATCTGCAGCTTGTAGAGCTGGGCAAAGAGCAGCAGAAATGTGCCGATGCCCAGCAGCGCCAGCAGCAGAAGCGTCCGCTGCTGGATGATGCGGTTGGCGCGGCGCGCGCTGTCCGGTTTTCTTTTCGGGGGTGTCGGCACGGTCTTTCCTCCTCATACGGCAAGGGGCATAATGGCAAAACAAGGAGTAAGGAAGCTCCTTACTCCTTATGTATAGGCTTCGCTCAACTGAAATATTCCACCACGCTGAAAACGCCCTGCCCCAGCGAGGTGAACACGCGGCTGAGCACGCTGACGTTCTGTGCTTCGCAAAGCTCCACGCTGTCCGGCGCAGAAAGGTCGATGTAATTGATCTGCGAGGAGCTGGGCTTGTTCATGCCCGCGGCGGCCGCCGCTGCCTTGACCGTTTCGAGATCAAAGGTGCGCTCGTACTGCGTGAGCAGCGCGACGTGCTCGGCGTCGAGCGTCTTGAGTTCCTTCTGCATCGAGACCACATCGGTGGAAATGCTCGTGAGCTGCGCGTAGCTCATCAGCACGACCACGACCATCGCGGCCAGCGCGGCAAAGCCGAGCACCAGCACGCCGGAGACTCTCTGCCGCTCGCGCACGCGCGGACGGACGGCCTTCTTCTCCTGCCTGCGCGGCGGGCGGATGAACTCCTCGCGCGGCTGCTCCCGCTGCTCGCTCTCGCGGCGCGGCGCGCGCCGCTCGGCGTAGCGCTCATCGTAGGCGAGATTGCCGACCACACGTCCGCCGCGGTAGCTATTCGGTTGTCTGCGGCTCGTGCGTGCCATGGCGCTCTCCTTCGTAAAAGATTTGCTTTCTCAGCATTTTTCCGCCACACGCAGCTTGGCGCTGCGGGCGCGGGGATTTTCGTTCAGCTCCTCCTCGCCCGAGACGATGGGCTTGCGGGTGATGAGCTTCATTTTGGGCTTCTTGCCGCACACGCACACCGGAAACTCCGGCGGACAGGTGCAGCCCGTGGCGAGCGCTTGCAGCTCGCGCTTGACGATGCGGTCCTCGAGCGAATGGAAGGTGATGACCGCGAGCCGCCCGCCCGGCTTGAGATTTTTCTCGGCGGCGCGGAGCATCGGCGGAAGCTCGCCGAGCTCGTCGTTGACCGCGATGCGGATGGCCTG
>ERZ838577.2296-NODE-2296-length-21908-cov-3.541024_pt1 | contig 21908 bp, 16 predicted proteins | sample MGYA00519682_ERZ838577 | MGnify/ENA primary metagenome ERZ838577 (study PRJEB31850, sample SAMEA3708838) | human gut metagenome | biome: human gut; feature: human-associated habitat; material: faeces | place: China | collected 2014 ...
ATGTGCTGCTCCTCGACGAGCCTACCAATGACATCGACGTCAATACGCTGCGCGCTCTCGAAGAGGGTCTTGAGGACTTTGCCGGGTGCGCTGTGGTCATCAGCCACGACCGTTGGTTCCTCGACCGTATCTGTACGCACATCCTCGCGTTCGAAGGCGACTCCAATGTGTTCTTCTTCGAAGGCTCTTATTCGGAGTATGAAGAAAACAAATTGAAACGTTTGGGCAGAGAAGAGCCTACTCGCGTGCGATATAGAAAATTAATGAATGATTGATATTAGATTTTAATCTGAAAGCATATACGTCACATTTGTGACAAAAAGAAAGCTCCGCGGGAAACTTGCGGAGCTTTTTTATTTAAGATGTTTTCAAAAAAGTTTAGCAGCTTTAAAAAATGTAGCATAATAGTAATGTATATATAGCTAAATAATATTATATTTGCGATTCATGAATGTTTTTAAATATTAATTAACACTATCTATTAACTAAAAGCGGAATTATGAGAAAACATCTAATTCAATTCCTGTTGGTGGCTGTGCTGTCGGCTTGTAGTGCCGTTGCATGGTCTCAAACTACAGTAAGAGGTCAGCTTGTCGATGCTGAAACAGGCGAGCCTTTGGTCGGTGCTGCCGTTATGGTAGAGGGCACTACTCAGGGGTCGGTGACCGACATTGACGGTTATTTCAAGCAAGGCGTTGCTTCGAATGCTACATTATTGTTTAAATACATGGGTTATAAAGACCTGAAGAAGAAAGTTACGCAGAAGGGCGCTTCTGTAAATTTGGGTATTATCCAAATGAAACCCGATGCTGTGATGCTGAAAGATGTGGTGATTACTTCATCCGTAGCGGTAGCGCGTAAAACACCGGTCGCTTTATCCACGGTAGATCCGGTATTTATTGAAGAGAAATTGGGAACTCAGGAGTTTCCGGAATTATTGAAATCCACTCCGGGCGTGCATGCCAACAAGCAAGGCGGTGGTTTTGGAGATTCCGAAATTTATATGCGCGGTTTTGATAATAGTAACATCGCTATGATGGTAAATGGCGTACCTATGAACGATATGGAGTGGGGCGGCGTTTACTGGTCTAACTGGGCGGGACTTAGTGACGTAGCCCGCAGCATACAGACGCAGCGCGGTTTGGGTGCAAGTAAAGTGTCGGCTCCTTCTGTGGGCGGTACCATTAATATCGTAACCCGCAATTTGGATGCAAAGAAAGGCGGCTTTCTTTCTTACGGAATGGGAAATGACGGAATGAATAAAATTCTATTTTCGGTTTCTTCCGGAATAACCAAGAACGGTTGGGCATTCACCCTTATGGGGGGTAAGAACTGGGGTAACGGTTATATCCAGGGTACGGCGTTCGAAGGTTACAACTGGTTTGCCAGCATTTCCAAACGCATCAATGAAGAGCATCAACTTACGCTTACCGCATTCGGTGCTCCGCAGTGGCATGACCAACGTAATTCCTCTTACGGCGGTTTGACTATTGCCGACTGGAAAATGGTAGAGACTGTTTATGGTGTGAAAGACCATAAATATAATCCTACCTTCGGTTATCGTTCTAACGGTGAGTCATATAACTCTTATCGCAACTCTTATCACAAGCCACTCATCAGTTTAAATCACCAATGGCAAATTAACTCCAAATCTTCGCTCAGTACTTCGCTTTACGTGTCATTGGGTCGCGGTTCCGGTTTCTCCGGCCAAGGAAATACAGAGTTCTCCCCTTATTCATACACTTCATGGAGAGGAGCTTATAAAGGTACGTTGTACGATACTTTCCGCCGCAGTGACGGAACATTCGACTATGCTGCCATCGAAGAGATTAACCGTACGAGCGAATACGGTTCCGCATTGATTGCCGCACGTTCCAATAACAGTCACGACTGGTACGGACTGCTCTCTACTTACACCACTAAGATAGGACAATATTTGGACTTCTATGGCGGCATAGACTATCGTTTTTATAAAGGTGTACACCGTAACGAGATTTCAGACCTTTTTGGTGGTACATATTATCTTGATTCTGAGCGTGGCAACGTAGATGTCAAGAACAATATTCACGCGGCCGACCCTAATTGGCGCTATCAGAAATTAGGTGTCGGTGACGTTGTTTTCCGCGATTATGACGGATTTGTAATGCAGGAAGGCGGCTTCTTCCAATTGGAATACAATAAAGACCGTTTGGCTGCTTTCGTCGCAGGGTCGCTTTCAAACACCGGTTACTGGCGTTACGACCGTTTTTACTACGATAAGGAACACGCCAAGTCCAAAACGGTAAACTTCTTGGGCTTCACCGCTAAAGGTGGCGCCAATTATAACATTACGGACAACCACAATGTGTTTGCCAATGTAGGTTATATCAGTCGTGCTCCCAAGTACTCATACGGTGCATTTATGACATCGGACAAGAGTAATATCCTGAACAAGGAAGCCGTGAATGAAAAAGTATTCTCGGCAGAGTTGGGTTATGGTTTCCGTAACACGTGGCTGACAGCTAATCTGAATCTCTATTACACTCGTTGGATGGACAAAACCATGACAAAGAGTGTGACGCTGGATAATCAGCAGAATGGCAATATCAATATGTCCGGCCTTGCCGCTTTGCATAAAGGCGCTGAGTTGGATATTAAAATCAGACCTTTCCGGTGGCTGGAACTTACCGGTATGGTTTCTTTAGGCGATTGGAAGTGGGATAGCGATGCTACGGGATACGTATACGACGAGTTGGGCAATGCCATGACGCAAGCCGGAAAGGTTACCACTCCGGGAGCCGAGGATCATGCCAAGGCGCACATCAAGATGAATGGTATCCGTGTAGGCGGTTCGGCGCAGACTACGGCAGCCGTAGGCGCCAATGTAAACATTACCAAAGACCTGCGTGTAGGTGCCGACTGGACTTACTACGGACGTAACTATTCTTACTATGCCGTAGACGGTACAATCCTGACGGTTGGTAAAGAAACTGCGGTAGCGGAACCGTGGAAGATTCCTGCTGCCAGTCAGTTGGATATGAACGCTTCGTACCGCTTCAAGTTCGGTAAGCTGAATGCGATTCTGTCCGGTAATGTAAACAATCTGTTGAACTACCAGTATATTTCCAAGGCTTGGAACCCCAGTGGCGCAAGTACGGCGGCTACGGCCGATAACGTATATGTATTCTATTCTTTTGGACGTACATATAGCATAAGATTGAAAGTTAATTTCTAAACCGAAAACAAAGACATTCACAATATGAAGAAGAAAATATTCGTTTCAATAGCGTTGCTGGCTCTGTTAGCAGCTTGTGACGACCATTACGATGACCAGTTCAACATCAAACCCGATATCACGGATGTGAAGGACATCGCCATGACGTTGGAAACAGCCGATTACGGTACTATCTCCAAATTGAGCGCCAACCAAGAGCTGGCACTTTCCAAAGACCCCGAAGGAAAGACGTATGTAGAGGCATTGGCGGAAGTCGGTACTAACCATTATTTTACGGAAGAAGCGCCCGCTGAGGATTATCTTCCGGCCTATCTGAAATCCAAATACCCCAATGCAGACGAAGGCTCGCGATTTGTGGTTACTTACAAACTTTTCAGTCCGTCCGAGTATATGGGTGATTTTAAGAACCTGTCTGCCTATGACTTGACGGAAGATGACTATAAAACAGTATGGGGCGATAAAGTGAAAGCTTCTTTCCTTTCTCCTTCCACTGTATCTAAGATTCCGGGGTTGCTGAAAGCTGCTGTCAATAATCCGGCGGCAGGAGATATGAAAGTCGTGAATTATGCTTATTCTCAAACAGAGCCCAGTATCGGTGGTGGGGGTGATGGCGGTGATGAACCTGCGCCCTCTTACACAAGTGTTGCTGATTTGTTAAAACTTACATCAGAAGGAGAATATACTTCTAAGGGTGAAGTAGTGGCGGTTAATGCTAAAAGCTTTATACTTAAGGATGAAACGGGGCTTATTCGTGTTTATCAAGGAAAGCTTGTAACGTGTTCCGTTGGCGATGTGGTAGAGGTATCTGGTAAGGTAGAGCTGGCAAAGCAGGGCATGAACCGCTTTAGTTCGAAATCTGTTTTCAAAGTTCTTGAACGCAAGGAAGCATTTACGTATCCTGCTCCGCAAACAATGGAGACTGCTGATTTGGTGACTTATGCAAATGCTGCTGTTCCTGCTATACAATACGTCACTTATGAGGGAACTTTAACGAAAAACTCAAATAATATAAATATTGTTTTAGATGGTGGCAATTCAGTTCAAGGCTCTATTACCGATGCGTTGTTGGTAGATGATTCCTGGATTAATCAAACAGTTGTCGTAACCGGTTATCTTGCTGGAGTCAGTGGCAGTTCAGCCAAATATATCAATACATTCGCTACTTCGATTGTTGTGAAAGGCACAGCTAACCAAGTTACTCCGATAGGGCTGATAGCATACTCTCCGATAGGGAATTACACAGTGAAAGGACTGGTTACCGCCGTTCATACGAAAGGGTTTGTAATGACGGATGGAACAGGTGATATTTTGGTATACAAGAATGCCTTGCCTGACGAGAAAGTGGGAGACATGGTACAAGTGGTTGGTACAACGGAAGCCAGAAATGGTCTGATTCAATTTACGAGTACCGGACTTGCGGTAACAAGGATATCTGAAGGCAGTACCATTCCGAACGATATGGTTCCGCAAGTGCTGAGTGCCGCAGAGTTGAATGCTTATGCTGCCGCGCCGCGCTTTGCCTATGTTGCTGTTGAAGGTACGTTGACAATTGAAGATAGTGAAAAGGGATATAATTATTACAATCTGGCAGTGGAAGGGGTTGAAAAAGACCTCTCGTTATCTTATGTTGATGATTCCGATGTTGCGGCAAGCCTGAATGGGAAGAAAGTTGTCATGAATGGTTATTTGTTAGGGGCAAATAAAGGCGGATATATTCAGGTAATGTTGGTTTCTATAAAAGAAGCTGCTGCCGTTGCAGGTCTTCGTTCTCTTGCCTCTACCCGTGCTTCTTCCGTTTCTCCTACCACTTCCGCTTTGTATGTGTACGACGGCGATAACAATGCATGGAAAGAATATACGACTGAAGAAGCCAAGGTGGCCGTAGTAGAGCCGGGCGTTTACGAATCATTGGGTACGGATATGATTGAAGAGCCTGAAACGGTACTGCCTGCTTACTTAAAGCAGAAATATCCGTATGCGGCGGCAGAATCGGTAGTTGCGGTAATTTACAATGAGAAGGCGAATACGCCTGTGGTTGCAGAGTATACTTTAGGAGAAAATTGGATAGAAACGACTTCCAGCAGGCTGGTTACTACTACCTTTACGCAAGATGCCGAAGGCATCAGTGCCGAGGCAAGCATGTACGTAAACGAAACATTCAAGAAAGACTTGGGCAGTTTCACTATTCAGGACGTATTTATGGATGGAGTGAGCTGGGTATGGAAACAAGACTCATACGGTTATATGAAAGCGTCCGCTTACATCAAAGCTACCGGTAATCATCAGGCGGAGAGTTGGCTTGTATCGCCTGTTATGAACTTTAAGAAGTCGAAAGAACCTGAACTGTTGTTTGAGCACGCCTGTCGTTTCCGTGCCGAGAATCCGGCCGACCATCTGAACGTGATGGTATCCGTAGACTATTCGGGTGATGTGAAGACCGCCACATGGACGGCTTTGACAGTCGAGAACTGGTCGGATGCTACCGACTGGACATTCGTAAGCAACAAAATAGACCTGAGCGCTTACAACGGACAGCAAGTTACCATCGCTTTCAAATATGCCAGCACCAATGAGGTTGCGCCTACTTGGGAAGTAAAGAATGTGGTAGTTCGTGAAAAGGTAGAAGGAGAAAGCGAAGGAGAAGAAGGCGGTGATGCCGAAACTCCGGCCGAATAGGTAAATGATGCGTTTGGGCGGGGGGGTACCCCGCTAAAGCGCCGTTTATCAAACAACAACATCCAATAAAGTAAAAAAAGAACAATGAAAAAACTTAGCAATATCTTAGGGTTGTGGCTGTTGATGCTGGGAATGGTTGCATGCGAAAGCTCCGACGCCCCCTATAACGGTTATATTGAAACAACGCAGGAAGGTGCCGCTACGCTTGTACTGAAAGGTTATGAGAATCCTCAGAGCGGATTTACGGTATTCGAACCGGAAGGTTTTCAGACTCCGTTCTATATTCAGGACAAGGCATTCTACGGCAAGCAATACACTTTTGTGAAAAGTTCTTCCACCCGTCTGGACGAAATGAAAACACGTCCGGCTGATGATGCCTGGCAGACGGAAGTTCCCGTGATAGACGGTGCCGCTTACTGGGCGCGTACCGCGACGTTGGCGGCAGACCAATACGTTAAATTCCGTATATGCGGTATCGACGGTAACAACGTTACGATAGAGTATGCGGTAGAGCAGGATGTAAGACCTAATGCCAATGCCAACGTAAAGGACGAAAGCGGCTATTCGCTCAATCTTGAGATTCCCCGCCTGAACGAAGCCAATGTTTTTGTAGCGCATTCGCTGAAAGTGAACGGTACGGAGATGCTGAACTACGCTTTGGAGTGGGACGACACGAAGAAACATTCCTCATGGGTGGCATTCTCTTTTGATGCGACAACACGTGTTGCCGGTGACGGTGTGGGACGTAAGGATAAGTTTATCGTCGACCCTCTTCTTCCCGAAGCGATGCAGGTTACCGATGCGCACCACAAGAGCGACGGCTTTGACCGCGGGCATATCTGCGGTTCTGCCGACCGTCTTTTCACTCAGGAAGCCAACGACCAGACATTCTATTTCAGTAATATGTCGCCGATGATACACTCTTTCAATAGTCCTTATTGGGCTGAGTTCGAGGAGCAAGTACGCAAATGGGGCGGAGCCGAGAGGGGTGTCACCACTACTTACAGTAAATTGTATGTGGTCAAAGGCGGCGCGTTGAACGAGCTTCTTGTAAATTATACAGGTACGAAGAAAGGCGGTGATCAAATAATACCTACTACCGACGAAAATGGTTTTACCATACATGGACTGGCTTGTCCGAAATATTACTTTATGGCTGTTTTATCCGAAACGGACGGTGTATATCATGCCATCGGTTTCTTGGCGGAACATAAGGAATACAGTAAGGCTCCTACTGCGGACGAAGTGAAAGCCCGTGCTGTCAGCATCGACGATTTGGAAGAGAAAACAGGAATAGATTTCTTCTGTAATCTGCCGGATGATTTGGAAAACACGGTAGAAAGCGATATGAATTTGGACGATTGGGCATGGTAATTATTCTGCCGGTTGTCTTATAGCGAGAAAGCGTTATCATTTACTTTGATAGCGCTTTCTTTTTTTATGTTTTCTTTTTTCACCATTTCTCCTTTTTCACCTCAAAGCACGGGCATTGCTTCGTCCACTCCATGGGTTCCACTTCGCCGTTGCCGTTCAGGTCGGGGCTCAAGTCGCGGTGTCCGGCCACCCGGGCATCGGAGTAGTCCAGCAGTAAAGTCCTTACGAGTACGCGGAGCGAATGACGTTGCCATTCGGTACGGGTGTCTTCGGGCATTCCGTAATGATTGAGCCCGCCCTCGTAGCAGATGCCGATGCTGTGGGCGTTGTAGCCTCTGGCATGCGCACCGGGACGTTCCAAAGGCCGGAGCGTCTTTATATCACCGTTCTTACGGATGTAAAAATGATAACCTGCGCCGGAGAAGCCCCGGCGCAGGTGGTCTGTTGTCAGGTCGTGTTCCGTATAGCTGCGGTCGCAGCGGGTGGCGGAACAGTGAATGACGATGAGGTTGATGAATCTCATTTTGAGTTATGAGTTATAAGTTATGAGTTATGACTTGGCTACATGGGCATTGCGTGCGCGCCCAATGCGCCGAGAACGGCTGATGCTACTGCGATTACGATTTTGAGGAGCTTGTCCCACCAGGTTGATTTTGTTGACATAATAATTGGGGTTAAGTTAAGTAAATAGGCATAATCGGCTTATACTATCTTGATATAAACTGGTTTTCAATATTTACTTATGGGTTATTTATAATAATGAAGATTGATTGAAATGTTATCAGGGGATAGGGGTACGGACGGGCAGACGGCCTTTCAATAACGGGATAAGGCTTGAAATCCGTTCCGCCCTGTCTTTTACCCTGTTTCAGTCCGGCGGGTTCTTAGCCCAACGGATTTTCTTCTTCTCCGCTGTTTCCGCCGCCGTTGCTACCGCCGCCGTTACCGTCGCCTGACTCTCCGTCCATTGCCGCCTGTACATCGAGAAATTCAATCTTCTCCCCTGCACGCGTAGACGTCAGATTCGGTTTCACACTGCTCGAAGCTCGAAAGTTAATCTTCACCGTCCTGATATTCTTGGATGTACAATCCTTTACATCCGCCACTCCCGCCGAGTGCGCCGAAAGGCTGAACACGCCGAACTCCTGAATATTCACCGAATGACCGTTATACAACGCCGTCCGCATCGCTTCCACGAAGTTCGTCAGCACACTCTTGATATCCCCGTAAGAAAGGGAACTTTTCTCTTTCATCTCGTACGCGATACTCTCCAGCGTCATTGTCTGACCCATCGTAACGAGGCGGGGATGAAACACTATCTCGGAATTTTTATTCTTCGGGTCTTTCCGATAACCCACTTTCTTAAATGGTACTGCCATAGTAAATTGAGAATTGAGAATTAAAAATTAAAAATAGGGAGACTGAGCCGGGGTGCGCAATTGGCGGTTAACCATACCCTCTCTTGTTCCGTAGGACAAAGATACGGAAGTACGCACCGCTGTTTTGTCGTACATGGGTGCGGCGGTATATGTATGTCGATAGTTGTATTTCAAGTGATTATAATGTACGGTTCACTTCCGTAGTCCGTATTTTTTCCGTATATTTGAGGTATATCCGAGAGATGGCTCGAACAAAAAAACAGTAATCATAAAACGTTTAAAATCATAACAAAGAGATGGAAAATCATTGCATTGAAGAACCTTTCATTATCCGTTCTTACAGAAAATCGGAGTTGGCGCACTTATATAATCCCGATATGCCGCTTGTGCCCGCCATGCGCAAGATGAGGTACTGGATACAAAGAAATCCCGAACTGTACGAGGCTATGTACAGGTCGGGAGAAGCAAGGGGAGACCACCGCTATACGAGGCGGCAGGTGAGGCTGATTGTAGAGACGCTGGGAGAGCCGTAAAAAACAATACCACCGACATCAAACATATACCGAGTTTTTTACCTATCTTTGTCAGTGTACAAAACAAAGTAATTATGAATACCTTAGAATTAGAAGCTTATAAGGCAGAATTGGCAAGGGAAGTATTGAGCATTGACAACAAAGAAGTGCTGGACGATATAAAAGAAATCATATTGAAAGGTACGGGACATCATGCACCCTGCCGGATGAATTTCAGTGAGGTAAAGCAACACCTGCAAGCTTCTGAAAAGCGGTTTGATGCAGGAGAATACATCAGTGAGGAACAAATGGAAGAGCTTTTTAACTCACTGCGGTAATGATTATACGATACGACGTTAAAGCCCGGTATCAGATTGAAGAAAATCCTGTCCTCTCGAAGTCTGTGAACCATCCTCTCCCTACGGAAAAGAATAATATTTTGCCTATGCCGCCAATCCCGTTTGCCGTACATCAAACGTAATTTGCAACATAGGCAGAACTTTTTTTGATATACATCCTATTGCCGGAAGTTGCGCTCCACCTCGTCCGATTGGAACTTCACCACTTCATACTCCGTACTGCCCTGACCGTTCGTACGCGTCGCAAAACCATACTTCTCGAGCGCCTGCACCAGCTCCTGCTGCGTCTGCCGGTTCACCTGCACCTTACCGTAAATCGTAAGATGGGTAAGGATGGCGGAAGCGGGCATCCACTGAACAGACAAATCCTCAGCCAGAGGACGGCGGAAAAAGACGAACAGGTTCTCTTCCACCGGGTCCTTCATCCGGTGACGCTCGTTATGAGTGTTCAGCCCGTCTATCTCGTCGCCCTCGTACCAATACCGGAAGCCGTTGCCCAGCAGCGACATAGCCTGCGAATACACCCCCTGATAATTCACGGGACGCCGATAATCCACCGAAAGTACCGATGAGGGCAGGAAACGCCGGTTGCCGTCGATGTCCTGCAAACACTGGCGCTTGTTGGTACTCGCGATGAACGAGGCATGCCGCGCGAAACAGAAAGCCTGCGTATCGTACACCTTGCGCTGCGTCACGCTCTCCTGCGTGATGATACGCTTCAGCCCCGCAAGGTCGGCCGCCTTCACACCCTGAAACTCTTCCATATTGATGAGATAGCGGGTGGAAAGCAGCAGCATGTCGTCCTTGCTGTCCGGACATATCATGCCCGTGTGGTAGTACTCGCGCCACTGGGGCGGAAGCAGACGGCTTATCCACGTGCTCTTGCCCTTGCCCTGACCGCCGAAAAGTATCAGCACGAGCTGGTTCACCTTCTTCTCGTACAGCGCGCAGGCCACCGAGCCCACCAGCCAGCGGCGGAAACTCTCGCGCCAGAACTTCCCGTCTTCCGTCCGTACGGTATCGGCCAGCTCGCCGATGTAGTCCGTTACGCCGTCCCACGGGGGAAGATTGAGCAGATAGTCCTCAAAGGGATTGAACGTCGTGGCGTAGTCGGAGTCGACAATGGCCTTCAGCGTGTTCAGGGAGCAGTTGATGCCGTCTGTCAGCAGGCTTACGTAGATGGAGTTCAAATCCTTGCTCCGCAGGGGGCTGAAAACGGGAGAAGCGGTAAGGGAGTCCGTCCCGCACGCACCGTCCTGCTCGCAGAACTCCAGACGATCCAGCACCGTATTGCGGCGGAAGCGGTAGCGAAGCGAAAGGAAATCCATGACGCGGCTGACGACGGGAACCTTGTCCTCTTTCGCCTTCTCGGCCGCACAGGTCTTGCTCACGTACAGGTAGGCGTTACCGATAGCTCCCGCAACGTCCAGGTCGTCCTGCCGGAAGTCGCGTTCGGCAAGGAGCACGGCAACTTCCTGAGGGATGTCTTTGCGGAAGCAGCGGTTGCCCAGTATGAAGAGGAAATTGTCACGGTTGCCCTTACGGAAAACCTCGGAACGGCGGGTGGTGTTGAGCGCCTTTTTATACTCCATGAGATGCCAGGGGGCTATTTCGGCAGACAGGGCGGAAGCGTCGTCACGCCGCGGCCTGTCACTCTTCTTGCCCTGCAATGCTCCGTTATCCGCCGTTTCGTCCGGCAGCCCGTTACTCATCCTCTCACCCGGCAGTGCACCGCCTGTCCTTTCACCCGGCAGTTTCCCCGGCAACCCGTCTTCCGCCGGCTTATCCCCCGCCCCTTTCTTCTTCCTCTCCGTCTTCCCGGGCACGAGCACCCGGGTCGTCACTTCCTCAATCTCCCCCAGCAGAGCCGTATTCAGATACGCCTGCGCATCGAACGAAGCGAAGAAGCCCCTACCGATATCCTTACCGCTCACGTCCACCGGAAGCCCGATGAGGCGCTCCACGTACAGGCGGGCGGCCTCGTACATCAGCGCATGATGGTTCTCAAGCTCCGCGTACGTGATGAAAGGCACGGAGAAGGTCATCTTGCGCAGGCGGCGGGCATACGCCGTGCGCAGGTAGAGGAAGATTTTGAAGCCATGCCGCTTGGGCGTGAGGAAGCACGCCACAACGTCGGCGTCGGCCTCAAGCAAACGGCGGACGGCATCCACACGGTCGTCCGCCAGCTCGTCCACGTCCACGGTGATGACGGGGTTGTAGTGAAGCAGGCTGTAAGGCTGCCGCAAGGCGGAGTAGTTTCCCGTGAGCGTAAAAAAAGGGAGCTGCTTCTTGATGGCGTTTGCTTTGGAGAGGTCGCCCAGACGCAACTGCTGCTCCACTTTCCGAACCGTATGGAAGTAGGCGCCGTTGCGGATGTTGGTTATCACGGTAGTCAGGTTCGTTTCGCCGGAAACGGTAGAGAAGCCGCTGTAAGCGGTAATCATGAGGTCTTTCATCGATGTTTGTTTTAGTTTGCCCTATCGGCGGGAACAAAGATAAGCGTACGCTCCCGGATACGAAAATAGTCCTCTCCACAGGAAAGGACTATCCGCTTCACTTATTTCGGACGCTCATCGGACGCGCCCTGCTCCTCTTTCGGGAAAAGACGGGCAAGGGTATTGTACAGCGCCGTTTCGATGGACTGTTCCTTCATCTCCGAACTGCGGTCGCGGTCTTTCTCCACAAAGCAGAACGCGTGCAGAATATGAGCCCAGCCCCTCACCTCACGGCTTATACTTAAATCAGGACATCCCGCCGCCTGATGGCTGTGTATCTGGCAGGCAACGGCCTCGAACAGAAGCTGTTTGCCCGTATCCACGTGCACCTTGCCGTCAAGCATCAGGTCAATCCCCGCAACGATGCTGGATACGTCGAGCTTTTCATCCTTCGAAACAAACACATAACGGTCGCAATCTACAAACTCCGCTTTTTTAAAATAGCACTTTTCATACTCTTTTCTCTTTTTTCGTTTAACATTTAAAGGCTTCAATTAATATTAACAGGCAAATTTAAACATTTATTAAACGCGGGCAAAACAATCGCCGGAAACTTGTTGAGAATAAAAAAAATCGCCGACACCGTGAAGAAAGGCAGGAGGGTATATCCCCCTCTCTGAGGAATCGGCGATTTTTAACCGAAAAAAAAGAAAGAATACGCCCGTGCGTGCGCACACGCGCATGTACTATATATATGAAACCTGTATCATCAGGGAAAAGTTGTAAAGAACAGAGAAATAATGGCAGGGAGTATTGTAACGAAAATTCAACAAAAACAGGGGTGTTTTTTAAACGTACGTTTGATAAACACAAAGATACGCATACTTTTCATAATACCAAATTATTTTGATAATATTAATTTTGGATGACAGCAAAATAATTTTTCAATATGTTGTGGAACAGACGCTTACATCCGAAATAAAAATAGTGCCCTGACAAAGGAATAAGTATAAAGGGCGGGGCTGAAAGAGAGCCCCGAAAAGGTGTTTTTCAGACGTACGTTTAATAAACACTTTGCCCTGAAAAGCAAGTAAACAAGCAAACAAACAAATAACATTTATGAACCTGAAACCTTTGTTAATCATTGGGTTTATGCAGGTGCTGCCTTTTCCAATATATTCACAGGAAGCGCGAGAGACAAAAAAAGAGGTCTTCAGCGCCGACACCGAACAAAAGACAGAACTCGTACTGCATTTCCGCTTCGACCGCTCAATGGTCGACTACGGATATCGTGACAATAACCGGATACTTGCCGCCATGCACAAAATCTTCGCAGACAGCCTGTGTGTATCCCGGATAGATTCCGTGTGCATACAAGCCTTTTCCTCACCCGAAGGAGACGCCGATTACAACCGGCGTCTCGCTCTGCGACGCGCACAGGCCGTCAAAGGGTATCTGGTCTGGAAATACCCCGGACTGAACCAGTACCGCATCCGTACCTCTGCGCAGGCGGAGAGCTGGGATGCCCTGCGTGATGTCGCACTGAACGACACGCTCCTGCCCTGCCGGGACGAAATATTGCAGATATTGAAGCTGAATACAGGCGAAAAACGGAAAGAGGCTCTCTTGAAGAAGCTGAATACAGGTATTCCGTATCGGCATATAAGCCAATGGATTTTGCCTGAACTGAGAAACGCATCTATATGCACCGTCTATATGCGGCCGCTAAGGCATGCACAGCAGGGTAGCAGGCTTGTAGCAGATGCTCAGGGTAATAACGGAAAAGAGTACCAAAAGGCAGACGGAACGGAGATTACGGATGATACGGAAGTCGTAAACGGTGTAAGAGTTGCGAAAGGTAATGATACAAACGCAAACGGAACAGAAGTTATAAACGGTGTAAGAGTTGCAAAAGGCAATGATACAAACGCAAACGGTACAGAAGTTATAAACGGTGTAAGGGTTACGAAAGGCAATGATACAAACGCTAACGGTACAGAACTAACAGACAACACAGAAATCACCGGTAGTACGAAAGTAACAGGCAATGCCCAAACAACAGGCAGCGCCAACGCAATAGCACCCGGCAAATCCCGCCGTCACCCCCTCTTCGCGGTAAAAACCAATCTCCTCTTTGATGCGGCACTCATGCCCAACATCGAAGTGGAAGTCCCCATAGGCAAACGCTGGTCGCTCAACGGAGAATACATGTTCCCCTGGTGGCTGATAAACGATGACAGATACTGTTTGCAGGTACTCATGGGCGGACTGGAAGTCCGTTACCGGCCGGGCAGAAGAAGCGGAAGAGACGTACTCACCGGACACTTCCTCGGCCTCTACGCAGGCGGTGGAAAATACGACCTGCAATGGGACAAGAACGGCTATCAGGGAGAATTCTTCATTGCCGCCGGAGTGAGCTACGGCTACGCCCACAGCATCGCCCGCAATCTCCGACTGGAATATAACATCGGCATCGGAATGCTCCGAACCGACTATCGCCACTACCACTCCCGAGACAACCACCGGACCCTGCTCTGGCAGGAAAACGGCGAGTACACCTGGCTGGGCCCCACAAAACTGAAAATATCACTCGTTTGGCTGATTACAGGAAAAAACAAAAAATAAAAGAATATGCTATCCCCTCTGACTCAAATAGCAATAACGTTGTTGCACGACATCGCCATGCACGAACCGCATGAAGCGATAGGCCACTGCACCTCTCCCGAAGAGTTGCGATACATATACACACGCCTCGAACAGAAAGGAATGATATACCGCAACGAAAAGGAAAAAGTAAAAACAACCGAAGATGCCGACGCCGATACATACACCACCTGTTCCTACAAGCTGTGCCGACCGCTATGCGAAATCTCCCTGCTCGAAGTGCTCGAAGCCATAGACGGACACCTGAACTGCAACCATCCCACCACCGAAGCGTTCTACACCCGCTACGGAAAAGTAGCGCAGAAACTGGGAGTGGTCAACTATATTACAAGGCTCTATCTGTCGGAAATAAAACTGATAGATTGTTAATACTAAAACACAGAAATAAATGAAGAATACAGTTTTGTTTTTGCTACTGCCGCTCTGGCTGGCGTCCTGCGAACGAAGGGAACTGACCTACTATACGGAGGCCGAAATAACCGTGACGGCCGACTGGAGCCGTGCCGACCAGCAGGAAGAAAACCAATACGGAGCCACCCTGATTTTCTATCCGCAGGACGGAGGCACACCGCGCGTCGTACTGATGGGAGACCGTACGCAAACTACCGTACGCCTGCCCGATGGACGCTACGACGCCATACTATTCAACCGTTCGTTCGACGAGTTCGGCACAATGGCATTCCGGGGACAGGAGCAACTGCACACCCTCGAAGCCTACGCCCTGCAAACGGAGACGCGCTACGGAACGAAAATCATCACCGCGGCGCCCGGCAAGCTGGCCTCTGCCGTGATACGCGACTTTGAAGTGACGGACAACATGCTGGGCAACTACGCCCCGGCCGGAGCACGCAGCATGGCCGACTGTCCCGACGGAGCCTGCCGGCTGCAATTCACTCCCCTGCCCCTCACCCGCAAGGTGAAAGTAAAGCTGCACATCACGGGCATCAACAACCTCAAGCAGGCCACGTGCCAACTCAGCGGCGTGCCCCTCTCCATCTACCTGCACGACGGCAATACGGACAACGCCGAGAAAGGCGTGCAGGAGTTTGAAGTAGAGGACATCACCCCGGACGAGGACTTCGCCGCCAACGGCACGCTCAGCGGCACCATCCACCTCTTCGGACTGCCCTCTACCGAAGAAGTGCAAATCAAGGTAAGAGCCTTGCTGAAAGACAACACCACCGTTATAGAGCGCGAAGTGGAGAACATCGAAGCGAACGAAGAGGCGGACGGCAGCGGCGTCACCACCCTGCATATAGAAGCCGACATCACCGAACCTCTGCCCGACGTAACCATCTCGGAAGACTCCGGATTCAACGCCAATGTAGACGAATGGGGACAAGAGAACGATACAGAGATTCCGATTTAAGAAATACGGCTCATCAACCTAAAGACGCAAAGCTAAAGATACAAATTTAAAGATACAATTTATCAATCTAAAAACAACATTCAGTTATGAAAGCAAAGAGTTTATTCTCACTGGCCATCATCGTAATGGCCTTGGCAGGATGTTCGGAAAATGAGATTACCGAACAGAACCCGGACGCCAACAAGCCTATCGGTTTCGACACCTACACCGCGGCGCAAGCCCGTGGAGCGGAAAACGGGCTTCCCGCTGTAAAGACTTCCGGCTTCGGGGTAATGGCGTACCAGACCAACGGAGCTTACAGCACCGCCGGAGCAAAGTCCGAATTCATGAACAACCAGAAAGTGACATGGAACAGCAGCGGCAACACATGGGTATACAGCCCCGTAAAATTCTGGCCGGCAGGCGCCAACGACAAAATCTCGTTCTTCGCCTACGCCCCCTATGCGGGCAGCAACGGCATCACACCGGTATCCGCCGACGTAAGCAACAACCCGAAAGTAAAATTTGAGCTGCAAACCAACCAAAAGAATATGGTAGACCTGGTAGTATCCGATCCTACGGACGGTTCCAACAATACGATGGACAAGAATTCGACTTCGGGCACGGTAAACTTCAAGTTCCTGCACCCGCTGACCAGAGTGGCCATGGAAGCCAAAACGGGTACGGACATCAGCGCCAACACCGACACAAAGGTATTCATCACAGCCGTATCGCTGATACATACCAGCAAGCTGAACAGCAAGGGCACGCTGGACATGAAAGCCCTGACGTGGGCAAGCAATACGTCGGATTACCTAACTTCTCCTTATGCGCTGACGGCAGCCTCATCCAACGGCATATTGAACCTGACGGCAGCCAACTTCGCAGGCTACACCACAAGCTCCATCGACATATCTTCCGCCGGAACAACCGCCACATCGCTATTCCCCGCCAATGAATACCTGTTCCTGCTCCCGGTGAGCAATGCCACAGGTACAGCCGCGGCCGGTGATGTACAGGTAAAAATCGCATACGACATGGTGAACAAGACAGGTGCCGCTACCCACACCAAATCCTCGGTGGAAAAGACAGTGAACCTGCCTGCCGGTGTTTTCAAGAAAGGCACAGCCCAAAAATTCACTTTCACGGTGAGCCTGAACGCCATCTCCTTCAACGTAACTACCGTAGAAGGCTGGGGAACGGAAAGCGACACACCCGTAACCGTTCAATAACCCGATGTAACGAAACGACAGTTAAACGATAATAAGACGATTTCCCATCGCCCGGTCAAGGTTGAATGTCCTTCTCCGGGCACACAACAAACTTTTTCAGTAAAAGAAGCAAGCAATGAATATGACGAGAAGAATGAAAGGCGCGTACATCCTGATTCCGCTGCTGTGCACCCTGTGCGCCGGCTGCGACAGCAAGGACGAAAGCCTTATGTCCACCCGGGAGATTGGTTTCTCCACCACCGTAGCAAGCAGTGAAGCGGAACCCGGCACACGTGCCGAAGCCACCACCGACAACCTTACGGAAATGGGCGTATTCGCCTACTTTACGGGCACAGGCAACTTCAGCAACGGCAGTTCCACTCCCAACCACCTGTACAACCAATCGGTGAAGAAAACGGGCGGCGTCTGGACGTACAGCCCCGTAAGGTATTGGCCTGCCAACGCCAACGAGAAAGTATCATTCTTCGCTTACGCGCCCCATACCGCCGCCGTTTCCGGCAACGCCAACGACAAGATACGGATAGCGAAACCCACCGCCTTCAACGCCCCGGGCAGACCCGTTATCAGCTATTCCGCCCCCAAAGGGGAACTCGACCTGCTGCTCTCGACAGGCGTAACGGACTGTACCAATACTCATGGCCCCGTGCAGTTCACCATGAAGCACGCCATGACCAAGGTGGTCTTTAAAGTAAAGACGGGCGGCAGTGACTCCAAAACCATAACCGGTATCAGCACCGAGTGCACCTCATCGGCCGACTTCAGCATAAACGACGCCAACACCGCGGTCACCGCGGAGAACATCGGTACAAGCAAAAGCACTTGCACGGCCACCGTCAACATAGCGGTCGACGGCACGGCAAAGACCGTAAAAGAATTCTTCCTGATACCCTCGCACCCGAACGATACAAAGGTGACGCTGACCTATGCCGATGGAAGCGGCTCCACAACCGTAACAGCCACCCTGCCCAACGTCACCCCCAACGACTGGCTGTCCGGCAAAGCCATAGGCTACACCCTGACGATACAAAACAACCAGATAACCGCCATCACGGTAAACTCCGACATAACATGGGACGAACTGAAAGTCCCTATCCCTTCCGACACCGACTATGACTATATCATAGCCACCGCCGAAGACCTCGCCCAATTCCGTAATGATGTGAATAACAGTAGAATCCGTCCCGCCAAAGCTTTACAAGTAGCGGACATCGACATACAAGACCTCGCTACCTCGAAAAACTTCTCCAACGATGCCACCGACTGGACACCGATAGGATATAATGTCGAGTTTCAAGGAGTATACAACGGAAACGGGCATACCATAAAAAATTTAAAGATAAAAACCGGAAAGACAGGCGAGGGTACCGGCCTTTTCGGACAGGTAATTCAGTCTCTGCTGGTGGGTATAAATCTGCGCGACGCAGATATAACAGTCGGGTCTCCTATACCCTGCACAGGAACACTGGCAGGAACGGTCGACCAAGAGACGCAAGTAAACTATTGTTCCGCCACCGGAAAAATCAGGAAAGTTCCATGTAATGCCGACGGCAGCCAGCCGTACATAACAGGCGGGCTGATAGGAGATGCAAAGGATGCTTCAATAATCTTATGCCATGCCAATGTAGATATAGGGGAAGGAGGTATTTACAATCACACCTCGTCAGCCGCCATGAATGCCTGCACCATAGGAGGATTAGTGGGCTACATGTCAACAAACAAAAGCAGAATCGCATCCTGTTGGTCTTCAGGCAATATTAAGTTGGGACCTATTCCCGCAAACGCCGGGTATATTGTCACAGTCGGCGGATTTTTAGGCGGCGATGCCCATAGCGGCGATATTTACGGTTCCTATTCTTTAGGAAGCATAGCACTCTCTTTCAGCGGAATGGCCAGCAGCGGTGACACCAGAACAGTAAACGCAGGCGGTTTTATAGGCGCCGTCAACGCTGTTCTGTGTACGTCTTGTTATAGTTATACGCCACTTTCCCTTACGTACCCCGATATAGATTCGCAGGGCGATATAGGTACTGTTAAATTCGGCGGTTTTACACCCCAAGATTATTCGACATTTAGATACTGCTATGGGGACGGCTCGGTTCTGCCCAGAACAAGCTATTTCAATTATAAAATAAGCTGCTATGAGTTCTCCGATAGCCCGAATTCAACATCTTATTCCTGCAATACATTAGGCGGGAAAACGGTACAAGAAATTCTCAGACCAAGCAGCAAGATTAAATCATCCAAAACATTCAGATGCGCCAAGTACGACTCTTCCATCAATGCATACTATACGCCCTCGATGCTTTACATCCTAAATTGGGACAGCGATAATTTCTGGAAGCAGACTCCGGCCGATCCGACATACCCCGAAATAAACTATTATGTAGATGTGACGTCGTTATAGGCGTTATGTCTTTGCAGATACCATGTCTTTATCCTAAAAACAGTGTAACGATGAAAAAGCATATTTTACATATCCCATACAGTAAACGCAGCGTACGCAATGGTGCACACGGCATACACTGTGTACGTAACACCTTCCGTGCACGCAACACGAGCCATATACACAGTCTATTCATATGGTGCGGCATAGGCCTGTTATGGCTCTGTACCGCCTGCACGGAACAGGACGAGTTTTCCGCCGCCACCTTGCAACCTCTCACCTTCATCATAGACGAGCCTCTGCCCTTTCAGGAAATGACAGCAGGCAGCGACAACACCGCCGCTCAGCCGTCAGGCAGGGACGACTCGCATGCACGTCCCCATACCCGTATCGCGGATTCGGGCGAAGCCGTGTCCTGGGAGAATAACGACAAGATATATCTCGCCGCAGCAATAACCGTCAGCACAAGTAGAACGTACGCCTACTCCACCGCCACATACAACAGCAGTACACAAAAATGGAGCGCGCTCACCCCGCCCATCTCCGCCCCGGCAGGCGCCAACGTCAATGTGGAGGCAATCTACGCCAAAGGTACCCTGTCCGGCAACACCATGACTCTTGCGGACAACAGCATCATAATGAAAGCGAGTACCCAAAACATTAAGGTCACAGCCCCTGCCGAACCCATAAAGCTAACCTTTCTGAGCACGCAGGTACGGGTGGAAGTAGCCGGAATGGACAATGGCATTACCCCCACTTCCAGCCTTGCAAATATTCCCCAAAGCATAGACATACAGCCCGCCAAAGGCAGTTTCAGCATCACCACCGCCAGTAAAACGGATTTCATTTCCGGCAACGGAGTGTATTACGTATTTCCCGGTGGAATAAACCTTGCAACATCCAATCATAAGGTCATAGCCCTAACCAACACCCGAGCCAACAGCTCTTATTTTCTTGATATGAGCGGCAGAGGCGGCCACGTCCGTCCCGACGGAGATATCCATGTAGGCGACTACTATTACAGCGACGGCACCTGGAGCGACGGTGGCTACCGGCTACTGACAGACGGTACCTGCCTGCAAGAAAACGTACCGCCCCTCGCAGGGAAAACATGTATCGGCATCGTATTCGCCGTAGGCCATTCAGATTATGATACATCCAACTACAGAAACACCGGCATCCGTCAGGATAAATGCCAGGCCTATGTGATAGCTTTAAAAGACGCAGGCGCTGAATGCCGGTGGGGCACCCCCGGCCCTGTTGTAGGATGCAGTGTATCCAACAACGGCTCCTATCCCGAAAAAGACTGGAGCGGATATTTATATACCAAAAAAATCGATGATTATGCCACTGCTAACGGCTCAGGACTCGATCCTGAAAACTATGACGGATACCCGGCCACTTATCATGCCAAAATAGCCTATGAAACGCAAGTAGCAGCCCCAGCGACAAGCAGCGGCTGGTTCCTGCCCGCCATCGGACAATTGTATGAAATTTGGCAGCAGAAGGATTTATTACACAACATTATTCCCGACCATAGACGGTACTGGTCGTCTTCGGAAGATAGCGCGAATACAAGTTTGTCCGCACTGGTATTAGATGTAGCAGCCACTCCCGTAAGCCAACGAATATCAAGCCTTAACAAACATGAACGCTATTCAGACCCTAACGGCACGTATTCCTGGGCGATTTTGGCTTTTTAGTCCATTATAGCATCCAATCTCTGAATGACATATCATTTTGCCATTCAGAAGAGCTTGTAACAAAGAATCTCCTCTTTTAATAACTGAGAGGAGATTCTTTAATATATGGAAAGAAAATGATTCACTATTACATTTTTAAGCTAACCAGTTTAATGCTTTTTCTTGGATTTGTCTATACCAAATATTTTCATTTTCACAAGCCTTTGCTAGTTCTCTCGAATATTCAAAAAAACATTTTACCTGTTCCGGATTAGGTATATAACTTGCTTTATAACTATCTTCAAGCATCTTTTGAAAAATATTCAAAGACAAAGGTACAATTACAGACTCACCACCATAATAGGATATATTCATATTGTGAAGTGCATAGAAATGAGCTATACAAGCTTCGTTGATTGTAGGTGCGACAAATAGACAATAACAAGGCTTACCACTATCTCGTTTCATTTTTCCCAAATGACGACTTACAGGCTCACTCTCCATTTCGTATTGCTTTTGCCCACTCGCCATTGTCACTTCTACCGTCAATAGATAATCTCCATAATCGCAAACAATGTCAGCCATATTCCCTTGCGCTGTGGAAAGCGGTTTGCCAAAATCATCAAAATTTAAGTTCGCCTTTATTTCTC
>ERZ838577.2298-NODE-2298-length-21888-cov-20.738423_pt1 | contig 21888 bp, 16 predicted proteins | sample MGYA00519682_ERZ838577 | MGnify/ENA primary metagenome ERZ838577 (study PRJEB31850, sample SAMEA3708838) | human gut metagenome | biome: human gut; feature: human-associated habitat; material: faeces | place: China | collected 2014 ...
GGTAAGCCTCGTGACGGCTGTCGCCGCCCCACCAGCTGATGGTCATGGAAACAGGACCGTCAGACAGGGCCAGACTCTCGTCTGCGGAAGCAGCGGGAGCGGATGCCACGGAAGAAGAGGCTGCAGTGCTGGAAGAATTGCCGCCGCAGGCAGCCAGCAGACCAGCTGCGCCCACAACGCCAGTGACCTTCATGAAATCACGACGGGAAATTGCCTTGCTCATTTTTGTTCTCCTCCTAAAGATGATCAAAAACATCGTCTTGCACGGGGGTTCTGCACACACCCCGTTGTATACAATTATGATAACAAAAGGCGGACAAAAAAGAAAGACGCAAATTGTGGTTATGCAACTCAAAAACGTACAAATATTGCTCTGTTTTCCGTGCCGGATTTGACGCCATTGCTGAAATGAATAAACTTCGGACGAAAAACTGTGCAACATGTATACTTCAACAGGTTGCATAGAAAACGGGGACGCAGGATGGAAAGAACAGCAAAATTTGCAATAATTCTGTAAACATTTGCATCCTGCGCCTGAGAAAAAGCAGAGCGTGTCCCAGCGGCGGGGGTGCATAAGGCCGGTGTCGGACGAAAAAATGACTGATATATCAATTGCGCAAAAAAAGTGCGCCGGTGCCCTTGAGTGATATATCAGTCCGCACCGGAGCCGGGCGGCTTTGCGGGAGAAATAAGAGCAGCAAATATATGACGTCGGATGTCTGATAAATCTAAAAACCGCCGCACAGAAGTCTGTGCGGCGGCTGACGGAACAAAGTGTGTTATTTGCGGCCTGCGTAAAAAGCCCGCCGCGCGCGGAAGTAGCACTGCGGGCACATGCTGACGTACTGAACGTCGTTTTCCAGGTCGATGGCCACTTGTTCGCCCTCAAAGACGAACTGGCCGTTCACCTTGCGGCAGTTGCAGATGGCCTTGCGGCCGCAGGTGCAGATGGTTTTCATCTCTTCGATGGTGTGGGCCAGCTCCAGCAGGCGGGTGGAGCCGGGGAAGCCCCGCAGCGAAAAGTCGGCCCGCAGGCCGTAGCAGATCACCGGGATGTTCAGGTCTACGGTGACCATGAACAGCTGCTCGGCCTGCTCTGCGGTAAAGAACTGGCTCTCGTCGCACAGCACGCAGGCCAGCTTGGTGGCCTGGCTGGCTTCGCGCACCACCTCGAACACATCCATGTCCGGGCGGATCAGGCGGTCGGCCTTGCGGTGTACGCCCAGGCGGCTGACCAGTTCGCCGCCGCCTTTGGTGTCCACCTGCGGCTTGAGGATCAGCACCTGCATGCCCTGCTCTTCATAGTTGTGGGCCACCTGCATCAGGGCCGTGCTCTTGCCGCTGTTCATGGCACCATAGCGAAAATACAGTTTTGCCATGGCGTCACTCCTGGTTGCGCAGGCGGTAGCCCAGGCTCATCAGGCTGTCGCCCAGGTGAACGTTCTCCACTACCACATCGGGGTAGGGAACGGAGAGGTCGTAGTGGGAGAAGTTCCAGAAGCCCTCGATGCCCAGGTCCACCAGACGGCCGCTGACCTGCTCGGCACCGTCGCGGGGCACACAGAGCACGGCCACCTTGGGGTGGTGCTCGGCGCAGAAGGCCTCCAGCTCGTCCACATGACGGATCTGGATGCCGTTGATCTCCTTGCCCACCTCGTTCTGGGCCACATCAAAGGCGGCGATCAGCTTGTAGCCGTTGGCGTCGGTGGTGATGAAGCGGCTCACGGCCTTGCCCAGACGGCCGCAGCCAATCAGGATGGTGGGCAGGCGGTCGCCGTTGCCGAACAGCAGGCTCTCCAGAATGGAAAGCAGGTTCTCCACCGAGTAACCGATGCCCTGTCGGCCGTTCACGTCGCCGATGCAGTTGAAGTCCTGCCGGACCTGGGAGGCCGTGGTGCCCATCTGGGCGGCCAGCTCCCGGGAGGAGATGCTGGTGATGCCGTCGGCCTGCAGAGAGCGCAGGTAGCGGTAGTATTTCGGGAGGCGCTTGATCACGGGGAGCGAGGCTTTTGCGGGGGTGTTCATGAGAAAAATTCTCCTTTCAAGCAAAAAATCGCCGCGTTTGCCCTGCACGAAAAAACGCCGGCGTGTGCAGCGCGGTGGGTACGACACCGCGTATTGTCAATTCCATATCATTATAAAGTATACTGCACGGGAGACGAATGTCAAATACCAGACGAAAAAAAACAAAAAAATTACAAAAAATTAAGTGGTATGACCCTGCTGCAGAGGGATAACCGCCGGTTGGACGGGGCATGATGATGCAAAACAGAGCAAAAGGAGAACACAGAATGCCGGATACACACGCCACCTCTGTGGACCAGCAGCGGCTGGAAAAAGAACGCATCGAGGACGACGGTACGGTCACCCTGACCCGGGGCGGCCATGCCATCCACTGCCTGACCGTCATCGGCCAGGTCGAGGGGCACACGGAAGCGCCGCAGGGGCAAAAGACCACCAAGTATGAGCATGTGATCCCCCAGCTGGCCGCCGTGCAGGAGGACCCCCGGATCGAGGGCCTGCTGGTATTGCTGAACACCGTGGGCGGGGATGTGGAGGCCGGGCTTGCGCTGGCAGAGCTGATCGCCAGCGTGTCCAAGCCCAGCGCCACGCTGGTGCTGGGCGGCGGGCACTCCATCGGCATCCCGCTGGCCGTGAGCGCACAGCGCAGCTTCATCGTGCCCACCGCCACCATGACGGTGCACCCGGTGCGGCACTCCGGGGTGATCCTGGGCGTGCCCCAGACCATGCACTGGTTCGACCAGATGCAGCAGCGCATCACCGGCTTTGTGGCGGCCCACAGCGGCATGACGGAGAAGCGCTACACCGAGCTGATGCTCCACACCGGGGAGCTGGTCATGGATATGGGCACCGTGCTGGACGGCCGCCGCGCCGTGAAGGAAAAGCTCATCGACGAGCTGGGCGGCCTTTCGGATGCACTGGACTGGCTGCACCGTGCGATCGAAACCCGAGAATAACACAACAATAGGTTTGCCATTTGCCCCGGTGCGTGGTACAATAATAAAATCAAGAATTGTGTCTATGCGAACTGTGGGGAATGGAGAAGAATGGCAACGAAGAAACGAAAAACAACGACACGGCGCTCAACGTCGCGCAAAAAACGCGCGGAACAGCGCCTGCCGGCAGGGCTTGGGACCCTGTTTGCGGGGCTTTTGCTGGTGGGCCTTGCCTTTGTGGAAGGCGACTCGGTGTGGAAAACGCTGCATCAGGTGCTGTTTGGCCTGTTTGGCTGCGGCAGTTTTGTGCTGGGTGCAGCGGTGTGCTGCCTGGCCGTGCTGTACACGCGGGGCGAGGATCTGCTGCCCCACATCTGCAAGTTGGCGCTGGGGCTCGTGTTTGCAAGCGGCACGGTGATCGTGTTTTCCGACATCCAGCCGCAGGGGCTGTCGGCCTTCCAGATGGTGGCGGCCTGCTACCAGAACGGTTATCAGGCGTGGCTGTCCGGCGGCGCACTGGGTGCGGTGCTGGGCGGCAACCTGCTGCTGCTCTGCGGCCGGCCGGCGGCAAACTTCATCATGCTGGTGCTGGCGCTCTGCGTCAGCCTGTACATTTTTGACCTCACTCCGGCTGAGGTCTGGCAGTGGCTGTGCGACGTGTCCGGCGGGGTGCACGCAAAGGGCGTGGCCGTGTACGAGCAGGGCGCAGCCCGCCGTGCCGAGCGCCGCGCCGAGCGGCAGGCCGCGCAGGAAGCCGCAGACGAGTACGACGAGACGGAGAACCTGGAAGAATACGAGGACGAAGCCGAAGCGGAAGAGCCCTTCCGGCTGGGTCTGCCGGACTGGATGTCCGGTGTGCTGCACTGGGGCCATAAGGTGACTCAGGAGCTGGAGCAGGCCCCGGACAGCCCGGCCGGTGCGCCGGACCAGCCTGCGCAGCCTCAGCCGGAACCGCAGGCGGCCCCAGCCGTGACGCCGGTGCGGGTGCGGGCATCCCGCCCGCGCGCTCCCTTTGATGTGGACCTTGGCCCGGACAGCACCGAGGTGAAGGAGGGCGGCAGTGAGCCCATCGAACCCTTCATCCCGGGGCCGGGCGGCACCTTTGGCATGGACCCGCTGCGCGCGGCACCCAAGCCCACCATCCGGCCCATCGTGCCGGATGCCGTGGAAACGGCGGCTGAGGACTTCTTTGCAAAGCCGGAGGAGACCCCGGCGGCAGAGACTACGGAACAGCAGCCCCGGCCGGTGCTCGGCAATCCCTTTGATACGCCCATCGCACGGCCTGCGGCTCCGGAGGAACCAGCTGCCGCGGCTGCGCCCATCCAGCCCGTGATGCCCACGCCGCAGCCGGACCAGCCGACCCGTGTGAGTGCCGAACATGCCGTGGCCCAGCGCAGCGACCCGGATGCGGACGGCTGGATCAGCATCACCGCCGAACCGGTGGAGGAAAAGGATATCAACTCGCTGGTGGCGGCAGCCATGGAAAAACCGGCGGCCTCCGAGCAGGCAGCCGCTACGGCCCCTGCCGAGGAAGCCGAGCCGGTGGACACCTACCAGTATCAGTACCCGCCCATCGAGCTGTTTGAAAAATCCAAGGAGGAAAGCGACCCCAACGCCGAGGATGAGCTGAAGGCCAACGCCCAGAAGCTGGTGGACACGCTGGAGAGCTTTGGGGTCCGCACCCGTGTGCTGGATATTTCCCGCGGGCCGTCGGTCACCCGGTATGAGGTGCAGCCCATGGCGGGCGTCAAGATCAGCCGCATCACCTCGCTGGCCGATGACATCGCCCTGAACCTGGCCGTGGCGGATGTGCGCATGGAGGCCCCCATCCCCGGCAAGCCCGCCGTGGGCATCGAGGTGCCCAACCATAAGCGCAGTGCCGTGTCCATCCGCAGCGTGTTCGAGAGCCAGAGCTTTCTGCGCATGACCTCGCCTTTGGGCATTGCCCTGGGCAAGGACATTGCGGGTGTGGCCCAGGTGGCAGACCTGTGCAAGATGCCCCATCTGCTCATTGCGGGCAGCACCGGCAGCGGCAAGTCGGTGTGCGTGAACAGCATCATCATGAGCCTGGTGTTCCGCTCCAGCCCGGAAGACGTCAAACTGCTGCTCATCGACCCCAAGGTCGTGGAGCTGGCCGAATACAACGGCATCCCCCATCTGCTCATGCCGGTGGTCACCGAGCCCCGCAAGGCGGCCGGAGCCCTGGGCAGCGCAGTCCAGGAGATGGAGCGCCGCTACCGCATGTTTGCCGAGAACAACGTGCGCGACATCAAGTCCTTCAACAAGCTGGCGGTGGAGCGGCCGGATCTGGAAAAAATGCCCTACATCGCCATCGTCATCGACGAGCTGGCCGACCTGATGATGGTGGTGGGCAAGGATGTGGAAGATTCCATCTGCCGCATCGCTCAGAAAGCCCGCGCCGCCGGCATGCACCTGATCGTGGCCACCCAGCGCCCCAGCGTGGACGTCATCACCGGCCTGATCAAGGCCAACATCCCCAGCCGCATCGCCTTTGCGGTGTCCAGTCAGGTGGACAGCCGCACCATTCTGGACGGTGCCGGTGCCGAAAAACTTCTGGGCCAGGGCGATATGCTGTTCATGCCGGTGGGCGCACCCAAGCCCACCCGCATCCAGGGCACCTTTGTGCGGGATGAAGAGATCAGCCGTGTGCTGGACTTCATCAAGTCCAGCGCCACCGTCCAGTACGACGAGGCCATGATCGAGGCCATGGAAAAGCACGCCATTCAGGACGGCAAGAAGGGCAGCAGCGGGGCCGATTCCGATGACGAGTCGGACTCCGACCCGATGTTCCAGCAGGCCGTGGATGTGGTCATTGACGCCGGGCAGGCCTCCACCAGCCTGCTGCAGCGCCGCTGCAAGCTAGGCTATGCCCGTGCGGCCCGCATCATGGACGAAATGGAGATGCGGGGCATCATCGGCCCCCACGAGGGTGCCAAGCCCCGGGCCGTGCTCATCAGCCGTCAGCAGTGGCTGGAAATGCAGATGAACCAGCCGGAGGAATGAAACCCTCTCAGGCGCTGACGCGCCAGCTCTCCCGAAGGGCGAGCTTTATGAGTGGGTAAGATATCGTCTGCCTTTAAAGAGAAACTGGATGAAAAGATGCAAAAAGCTCCCCCCTCGGGGGAGCTGGCAACGCCGTAAGGCGTTGACTGAGAGGGTATTGAATCAACAAAAGGAGCATTATGGACAACTCTTCCCCAAAGATCTACACTGAATTTCTGCCCATCAGCCGGGCAGACATGGAAGCACGCGGCTGGGACCAGCTGGACTTTGTGGTGGTGGGCGGCGACGCCTATGTGGACCACCCCAGCTTCGGCACTGCCATCATCAGCCGCCTGCTGGAAGCCGAGGGCTACAAGGTGGGCGTGCTGGCCCAGCCCCGCTACACCGACTGCGAGGACTTTAAGCGGTTCGGCAAGCCGAAGTACGGCTTCTTCATTGGCGGCGGCAACGTGGACAGCATGGTCAGCCACTATTCCGTGGCCAAGATCCCCCGCGCCGAGGACGAATATTCTCCCGGCGGCAAGGGCGGTGCCCGCCCGGACCGCAGCGCCACCGTGTACACCAAACTGGCCAAGGAAGCTTACCCGGATCTGCCGGTCATCCTGGGCGGGCTGGAAGCCTCCCTGCGGCGCTTTGCCCACTACGATTACTGGATGGACACCGTGCTGCCCAGCATCGCTGAGAGCTCCGGTGCGGACATCATCAGCTTTGGCATGGGCGAACACCAGACCGTGGAGATCGCCCGCCGTCTGGCCGCCGGAGAACCGGTGGAGCAGATCACCGATGTGGACGGCACCTGCTACCTGACCGACTTCGACCACCTGCCGGAGCGGTATGTGGAGTGTGCCGGCTTCAAAAAGGTGGCCAGCGATAAGACCGCCTACGCCAAGGCCTGCCGCATCCAGATGGACAATCAGGACGTGGTCAGCGGCCAGATCATCGTGCAGAAGCAGAGCGAGAAGTATCTGGTGCAGAACATCCCGGCAAAGCCGCTGGTGCGCTGGGAGCTGGACAAGGTCTACGCCCTGCCCTACACCCGCCGGTATCACCCCATCTACGAGGCCATGGGCGGCGTGCCCGCCATCCGGGAGGTGCAGTTCTCCATCATCCAGAACCGCGGCTGCTTCGGCGGCTGCAACTTCTGCGCCATCCAGCTGCATCAGGGCCGCCGGGTCACCAGCCGCAGTGCGGACAGCATCGTGGAGGAAGCCGAGCGCATGACCCACGAGCCGGATTTCAAGGGCTACATCCACGATGTCGGCGGCCCCACCGCCAACTTCCGGTTCCCGTCCTGCCGCGAGCAGATGCTGCGGGGCATGTGCAATGGCGGCAAGCACTGCCTGGCCCCCACCACCTGCTCCCACATGATCGTGGACCACAGCGATTATCTCAAGATCCTGCGCCGGGTGCGGGAGCTGCCGGGTGTGAAGAAAGTGTTCATCCGCAGCGGCATCCGCTTTGATTACCTCATGGCCGACCCGGACGACACCTTCTTCAAGGAGCTGGTGGAGTACCACGTCTCCGGCCAGCTGAAGGTGGCCCCGGAGCACTGCGCGCCCAACACCCTGGCCTACATGGGCAAACCGCCCATCGAGACCTTCAACAAGTTCAAGGACAAGTTCTATGAGCTGAGCAAGAAGGCCGGCAAAAAGCAGTATCTGGTGCCCTACCTTATGTCCAGCCACCCGGGCAGCACCCTGAAGGATGCCGTCTATCTGGCCGAGTACCTTTATAAGAACCACATGCGCCCGGAGCAGGTGCAGGATTTCTACCCCACTCCCGGCACCGTGAGCACCTGCATGTTCTACACCGGCCTCGACCCCTACACCCTCAAGCCGGTGTTCGTGGAAAAGACCCCCGAGGGCAAGGCCCTGCAGCGTGCATTGCTGCAATACTATGAGCCCCGCAACGCCGAAAAGGTGGTCAAGGCCCTGCGGATGACCCACCGGGAGGACCTCATCCCCCTGCTGGTGCCCGCCGAGGGCCGCCGCGCGGTGCAGCGCTCGGCCCGCCGCGCCGACAGCCCGGAGGTGACCATCCACAACGACGGCACCTACACCGTGCGCCCCAACCAGAAGGGCAAGGGCAAGCCTGCCCACGGCCCGAACCGCACCGCCGCCCCTGCCGGGCGTCAGCCCAGCCCGGGTGCCCGCTTTGCGCCGCACTCGGCCCCCGGACACAAACCCAAAAAGAATCAACAGAAAGAGAATACATCGTGGAAAACTGGAACAAAGAAAAAGTGACCCTGAAAAAGAAAACCGGCCTGCTGCAGCGGCTGCTGTCGCTGGCCGCTGCGGCCGCACTGGCCCTGAGCCTTGTAGGCTGTGGTACCTCGGCTGTGGTGCCGGGCGGCAGTGCCGACGTGGTGCCCAACCCTTCCTCTACGGCAGCCAGCGTGGATGCCCCGTTCGAGATGCACTTCATCGACGTGGGGCAGGCGTTGAGCGTGCTGGTGGAATGTGACGGCCAGTTCATGCTCTACGATGGCGGCAATGTGGACGATGGCAGTCTGGTGGTATCCTACCTGCAAAAGCAGGGGGTGGAGCAGCTGCAATATGTGTTCTGCTCCCACGCCCACGAGGATCATGTGGGCGGGCTTGCCGCCGTAATGGCAAAGTTCCCGGCGGGACACGCTTACAGCCCTGTGACCGAGGGCAGCACCAAATGCTTCAACGATTTTGTCAAGTATACGCAGCAACAGGGCTTGCAGCTGGAAGTGCCCTCCGTGGGCACGGTCTGGCCGCTGGGCAGCGCCACCGTTACCATGCTTGGCCCGGTAACGCAGTACAGCGAGACCAACAACACCTCGCTGGTGCTGCGCATCGACTACGGCAACATCAGCTTTCTGCTGACCGGCGACATGGAAAATACCGCCGAGACCGACCTTGTGAACAGCGGCGCCAACCTGAAAGCCGATGTTTTACAGGTAGGGCACCACGGCTCCAGCACCAGTACCAGCTACCTGTTTCTGAACGCTGTTCTGCCGGAAATGGGCGTCATCTCCTGCGGCACGGGCAACAAGTACGGCCACCCCCACGAGGAAACGTTAAGCATCCTGCGGGACGCAAAGGTGGACGTCTACCGCACCGACCTGCAGGGCACCATCACCATTAGCAGCGACGGCCAGAACTTCACCGTGGGCACCGAGCGCTTTGTGCCGGACAGTCAGCTGAACCCAACCGACCCGTCGTCCTCCAGCACCGCGCAGCAGGCGTACATCGGCAACGTGAACAGCAAAAAGTTCCACCTGCCCACCTGCCCGAACCTGCCGGCCGAGAAGAACCAGATCCTCTTCTCCAGCTACGACGAGGCCATTGCGGCAGGCTACACGCCCTGCTCCACCTGCATCAAATAAGAGTACTCCCTCAGTCAAACCCTTCGGGTTTGCCAGCTCCCTCTGAGATGGAGCCTTCTGACGGAACCGGGATGTTTCCTGTTGAAAGCGGAACGTTTCCGGACCGTCAAGGCCCCCTCCCCGAGGGGGCTGGCACGGCGTGAGCCGTGACGGAGGGATTTTTTGCATTCTCCGGGATTGATAAAATCCCATAGCTGCGGTATACTTAAAACCACTTTATTTCAAAAAAGCAAGGAGGAACCGCAGATGCAGCTGGGACAGAGCAGGACCCTGCCGGTGGAAAAACCGGAGCTGATCGACCTTGCGCAGGCAGCGCGGTATTTCGGCGCGCGCGGGGAGGCGGACACCGCCACCATGGCCCTGCTGCAGCGCTGCGCCGTACCGTTGCTGGCCGCTGCGACGCCCCGCGCCGTCTGGCTGCGGGCGGAGGTGAAGGCACTGGCCGAAGCCGGCATCCTGCGGGGCAGCGACGTGATGCGGCATCTGGAGGGCTGCGGGCAGGCCATTCTGCTGGCGGTGACTCTGGGCCCCGGGGTGGACGCCCAGATCCGCCGCGCCGGGGTGGGGGATATCGCCGCCGGTGTAGCGTCCGATGCGCTGGGCAGCGCCCTGGCTGAGCAGACCGCCGACGCGGCGGAAGCCGAGCTGCGCCAGCTGGCCGCAGCCGAGGGGACTTACCTCACCGGGCGGTTCTCGCCGGGCTATGGCGACTGGGATATCGCGGTGCAGCCGCTGGTGGCCGCCGCGCTGGACACGGCGCGCCGGGCCGGGCTGTGCGTCACCGATACCAACCTGATGACCCCCCGCAAAAGCGTGACCGCCATTCTGGGGGTCAGCGACCATCCGGTCAAGGGGCATCTGGCCGGGTGCGGGCACTGTGTGCTGCGCACCCGCTGCGAATACAGAAAGAGGGGAAAGACCTGTGCAAGTGAGTGAACTTTTCAAGCAGAGCAATACCATCCTGCTGGACGGCGGCATGGGCACCATGCTGCAGGCGGCAGGCCTGAAGCTGGGCGCCCGGCCGGAGGAACTGAACATCACCGACCCGCAGCTCATCGAGGGCATCCATGCGCAGTATGCCGCAGCGGGCAGCCGTATCATCAACGCCAACACCTTTGGCGCGTCGGCCCACAAGCTGGCGGGCAGCGCCTACAGTCTGGAAGAGATCATTGCGGCGGGCATTGCCAACTGCAAGCGGGCCTGTGCGCCCTATGGTGCGCTTGCCGCGCTGGATGTCGGCCCGCTGGGCGAGCTGCTGGAACCCAACGGCACCCTGGCCTTTGAGGATGCCGTGGAGGAATACGCCCGCATCGTGCGGGCCGGTGCGGCGGCCGGGGCCGACCTGATCTTTTTTGAGACCTTCACCGACCTGTACGAGCTCAAGGCCGCGCTGCTGGCCGCCCGGGAAAACTCCAGCCTGCCCATCCTGGCCAGCATGAGTTTTGAAGCCGGCGGCCGCACCTTTACCGGCTGCACGGTGGAGAGCTTCGGCGTCACCGCCCGGGGGCTGGGGGCCAGCGCCGTGGGCATCAACTGCTCGCTGGGCCCCAAGGAGATCTTCCCCATGGCAAAGCGCCTGACCGAGGCCGTGCCCGGCAACTTCCCGGTGTTCGTCAAGCCCAACGCGGGTCTGCCCCGGGCCGACGGCAGCGGCTACGACATTACCCCGCAGCTGTTTGCGCTGGAAATGAAGCCCTACCGGGAGCTGAATCTGTTTGCCGCTGGCGGCTGCTGCGGCACCACGCCGGAGTTCATCCGGCTGCTGAACGGGGTGTTCAAGGGCTGCGTGCCGGGCCGCCCGGCTCACGCCATGCCCTCGGTGCTGTGCACCCCCATGAACTATGTCAATGTGGACGGCATCACCGTGGTGGGCGAGCGCATCAACCCTACCGGCAAAAAGCGCTTCCAGCAGGCACTGCGGGAGAATGATATGAACTACGTTCTGGAACAAGCCGTGAGCCAGGTGGAAGCCGGGGCACAGGTGCTGGACGTGAACGTGGGTGCCCCCGGCGTGGATGAACCGGCCCTGATGCCGCAGGTGGTCAAGGCCCTGCAGAGTGTGGTCAGCCTGCCGCTGCAGCTGGATTCCTCCAACGTGCAGGCACTGGAAAACGGCCTGCGGGTGTACAACGGCAAGCCCATCGTCAACTCCACCAACGGCGAGCCGGAAAAGCTCAGAGCCATCCTGCCCCTGTGCAAAAAGTACGGCGCGGCCATCGTGGGCCTTGCCATTGACGAGCGGGGCATCCTGCCCGCCGCAGAGGACCGCGTGGCCATTGCCCGCCGCATCACCGAGGCGGCACTGGAAGCCGGAATCCCCCGCGAGGACATCTACATCGACTGCCTGACCCTGACCGCCAGCGCCCAGCAGAAGGATGTGCTGGCCACGGTGCAGGCGCTGGAAGCCTGCAAGAAGGAGCTGGGCGTGCGCACCATCCTGGGCGTGTCCAACATCAGCTTCGGCCTGCCCTGCCGCCCCTACCTGAACACCACCTTCCTCACCATGGCCATGTATGCCGGGCTGGATCTGGCCATCATGAACCCATCCAGTGAAGAGATGATGGCCGCCGTATATGCCTACAACGTGCTGACCAACCGGGACGCGCAGAGCATGCAGTACATCGAGCGCTACGCAAACCGGGTGCCTGCCTCCACGGCCCTGAAGCAGGCAGCCCAGGCCGCACCTGCGGCGGCAGCTTCCGACGGGAGCGCTGAAATTTCCGGCCCCTATGCGGCGCTGATCAAGTCGGTGGAAAAGGGCCTGAAGGGCGACGCCGCCGCCCAGACCCGCGCCCTGCTGGCCGAAAAGCAGCCGCTGGAAGTGGTGGACGAAGCCCTGATCCCGGCGCTGGACATCGTGGGTGCCAAGTATGAGAAGGGCACTCTCTTCCTGCCGCAGCTGCTGCAGGCCGCCAGCGCCGCCCAGAGCGCCTTTGAGGAGATCAAGACCGCCATTGCCCAGAAGGGCGAGGGCAGCGCCAGCAAGGGCCGCATCGTGCTGGCCACCGTGAAGGGCGACGTGCACGACATCGGCAAGAACATCGTCAAGGTCATTCTGGAAAACTACGGCTTTGAGGTCATCGACCTGGGCCGCGATGTGCCGGTGGAGACCGTGGTGGACACCGTGCGGGAAAAGGATGTGCATCTGGTGGGCCTTTCGGCCCTGATGACCACCACCCTCAAGAGCATGGAGGAGACCATTGCCGCCCTGCATGCAGCCAAACTGGACTGCAAGATCATGGTGGGCGGTGCCGTGCTCACCCCGGAATACGCCGAAAAGATCGGCGCGGACTGGTACGCCAAGGACGCCAAGCGCAGCGCCGACATCGCCAAGGAATTCTTTGGGGTGTGATTCCTGCAAAAACAGGGAAGGAGAAAACCATGAAAAATACGGCTTTCAGCCTGATGACGGCATTGCTGGCAGTGATGAACGAAAGTGAACCGAAAGACCCGTACTATGTGCTGGCGCAGTATTTTTTGTATCACTTCGACCAGCTGCGGGATCTGAACATCTACGACGTGGCGGATGCCTGCTATGTGTCCCGCAGCGGCATCCGGCGGTTCTGCCAGTCCATCGGCTTTGACAACTTTTCCGACCTGAAGGCTGAGGCCGATGAATGGAAGCGCCAGTGCAACTACTTCATCGGCTACAGCGTGCGTCCGGACTACAAGGAATACCTTTCCGGCAGCATCGGGGAGATGATGGAGGAAATCAACCGCATTGCCACTCCCGCTGTACTGGATAAGCTGGCCGAAAGCATTCATGCCAGCCGACATGTGGTGCTCTTCACCTCGGATTTTTCCGGCATGGCGGCTCGCAGCTTCCAGCAGTCCATGGTGGTCATGGGCAAGCTGGTGCAGATCGTGTCCGATGCCCACTATACGCTGGATTATCTGAAAGTGCTGACACCGGAGGATCTGCTCATTACAGTTTCAGCCACCGGCAACTTTGCCACCCTGATGGAGCCAATGGTGCAGAAGGCTGCAGCTTATAAGGTGCTGGTGACGGTCAACCACGCCATAAAAATGTGGAAAAGCTACGATCAGGTGATCTATCTGAGCGAAAAGGACAACAGCGGTGCCCGCACGGTGTACTCCCAGTATGGTATGACCTATTTCTTTGATATCCTGTACAGCCACTATGTGAACAAATACCGGGAGACTGACCTGCTGCAGGGTCCAATTTCTGAACTGCCTTTGTCGGATTCTCAAAAAATGCGGGTGCAAAGATGTGCAGAATGACGGGTAAAACCGTGGAACTGCTCAAAAACAAAAGAATAAATTGTTCAACCATCCAAACGGGGTTCGCATCGCGAACCCCATTTTTTGTCGGAGATGTGTTACGATAGTCCTGCAAAGAATTGAACCCGCGGGGGCTTCTGCGACGGCAGAACAGACTGACAAAGATGGAAAGGATCACACTATGTATTACGGACACAACCCCAAATTCCCGGACAACTTCATGTGGGGCGCTTCCAGCGCTGCCTGGCAGGTGGAAGGCGGAGTCGCCGATGGCGGACGCACGCCGGCCATCATCGACCTGAACTCCAAGACCAAGAAGCCGTTTGCGGATAACACCTATGCGGCGGATCACTATCATCACTACAAGGAAGATGTGGCCCTGATGGCAGAGTGCGGTTTCTCCAGCTATCGTTTCTCGCTCAGCTGGTCCCGCATCATCCCTCATGCAGACGGCAAGGTGAACCCCGAAGGCATCGCGTTCTACAATGATCTGATCAATGAGCTGGTGGCCCACAACATCACCCCCATCGTTACCCTGTATCACTACGACCTGCCGGTCTGGGTGGATGAGCTGGGCGGCTGGAAAAGCCGCGACACCGTGGAAAGATTCGAGCACTACTGCCGCGTCTGCTTTGAGAACTTCGGCGACCGGGTCAAATACTGGCTGTCGCTGAACGAGCAGAATATGCAGATCTGCTATGGCAACTGGCTGGGCGTCAGCAAGGGCTGTGACGACTGGTTCAAGGATCAGTGGAAGATCAACCATATCATGAACCTGTGCCATGCCAAGGCTGTCAACGCCTGCCATGAGATGGTGGCGGGCGGCAAGATCGGCCCTGTGCCCGGCTGCGTGCCCATCTACCCGGAGACCTGCCGCCCCGAGGATCAGATCGCTGCTATGAACGCCGAGGAGTTCACCGAGAAGTTCTGGATCGATACCTATGTTTACGGCGAGTACAGCAACTTTATCAAGCACTACTGGAAAGAGAACGACATCGACATCGGAATGCAGCCCGGCGATGCAGAACTGATGAAGAGCGCCAAAATCGATTTCATCGCCGTCAACTGCTACCGCAGCAACGTTGCAAAGTATGCGCCGCATGACGCAAAACAGCAGGATTATCTGCTGAATAAGAACGGCGTCAAGGGCCAGATGGTGTTCCCCGTGGAGCCGGGCCGCTACGCTCTGACCCGCAATCCCTATGTCGAGTACACCGACTGGGATTGGGAGATCGACCCCTCCTGCCTGCGCTATGAGATGCGTTACCTGTGGGATCACTATCACCTGCCCATGATGATCACCGAGAACGGTTACGGCGCCCATGAGACGAAAGACGCCGACGGCCAGGTGCACGATCAGGGCCGCATCGACTACTTGCGGGAGCACATTTATCAGCTGGGCATGGCCATCGAGGACGGCTGCGAGGTCATCGCATACAACCCCTGGTCCTTCACCGATCTGCTGTCCACCGGCAATGGCATGGCAAAGCGTTACGGTCTGGTGTACATCGACACCACCGATGAGGAGCAGAACGCGGCCAAGAGCGTGGAAGAGCTGTCCATGAAACGCATCCGGAAGGATTCCTTCTACTGGTACTCCAAGCTGATCCGTTCCAACGGTCAGGACTGGGGAAAGGAGATGCTGAAATAATGGCAAAGAAAGATTATAAGGCCATGGCGGCCGGCATCATCAAGCAGGCCGGCGGAGCGGACAACATTGTCAGCGCGACCCATTGCATGACCCGTCTGCGCCTTGTACTGCGGGATAGATCCAAGTTTGACACCGATGCCGTCAAGCAGGTGCCCGGCGTGCTGAACGTCATCATCCAGAACGGCGAATATCAGGTGGTCATCGGCCAGGATGTCCCTGACCTGTATGAAGAGGTCGTCAAGATCGACGGCATCCAGGCCGGCGGCAGCGTGCAGGACGATGAGGCCGCAGCCAAGGATCTGGCACAGGATCACGGCAACATCGGCAACGCGATCCTCTCCTTCATCGGCGGCACGTTCAGCCCGGTGATCCCGGTGCTGGTGGCAGGCGGCCTGACTGGTGCGGTGCTGTCCCTGCTGACCAACGTGTTCGGCGTCTCGGCGGAGTCTGGCACCTACACCATCTTCTACGCCATCAACCAGGCGACCTTCTACTTCCTGCCCATCTTCATCGGCTTTGCAGCCGCTGCCCGCCTGAAATCCAATGGTTTCCTGGGCGCATTTCTGGGCGCGATCCTGCTGTACTCCAGCATCAACGGTGCCGAAGGTCTGGACTTCTTCGGCATCCCGGTGCAGGCTATCAGCTATAACAGCACCGTGTTCCCGGTCATTCTGGGCGTGCTGTTCATGAGCGTGGTCTACAAGTTCCTGCAAAAGCATATCCCGGTCTTCCTCAAGACCATCGTCGTGCCGCTGCTGACCATGCTGATCACGGTGCCTGTCACCCTGATCGTTCTCGGCCCCATCGGCAACACCGTGGGCACCTGGCTGGCAAACGGTGTTTACGCTCTGTACCAGGCAGTTCCCGCGCTGGCCGTCATGGTCATCGGCATCACCACCCCGCTGATGGTTTTCTTTGGCATGAACAACGCCACCTACCCTGTGGTCTTTGCCCTGATGGCAGCTGTCAACTCTGACCCGCTGATCTGCACTGGCATGGCTCCCGCAAACGTGGCCGTTGGTGGTGCCTGCTTGGCCGCATCCCTGCTGTCCAAGAATGTGGAAGAAAAGTCCGTCAGCGTTTCCGCCGGTATCACCGCTCTGTGCGGCATCACCGAGCCGGGCGTCTACGGTGTGCTGTTCCCCAAGACCTACCCGCTGATTGGCGCTATGATCGGTGGAGGCATCGGTGGTCTGTTGGCCGGTATCCTGGGCATGACCCAGTACGTTATCTCCACGCCGGGCTTCATCAGCCTGCCTGCCTACATTGACCCCGCCGGTTCCAGTTACAACCTTATCGTCTCGGTCATCGTGATGATTGTGGCTGTGGTCCTGGGATTCGTTGCAACCTACGCACTGGGCAAGCGCGCCGAAGCTAAGAAATAAGCCCCTGTAACAGGAAGAAAAGCAAGATCCCATCTGCAAAAGAAGAGCCGCTGCATCACACAAGAGAACGACGCGGCGGTTCTTCTTTTTTCGGCCCTCACAGGGAAGTGCTGTGGTGGGCCGGTACCGTAAAGTGTGGCCGACAAAGCAAATAAAAACACCTTCCATTGGAGCCGTTCTGCTCCAGCGGAGGGTGCTTTACATTATACACTTTGTTTTTTCTTGGATTTGTTTGCCAGACTGTCAACGAGCCACGAGGCGAGGGCACCCAGTGCAAGGCCCAGCACAAGGCCGCCCAGCACATCGGTGGGGAAGTGCACATACAGGTACAGCCGGGTAAAGGCGATGAAAGCCGCCAGCACCAGCGCGGGGACGCCCAACTTCCGGTTTTGCAGCCAGAGCGCAAAGGCTGCCGCAAAAGCCGAGGCCGTGTGCCCGGAGGGGAAGGAGTGCCCGTGGGGACGCTTGACCAGAATGGTGATCGCCGTGTTCACGTCGCAGGGGCGGGGCCGGGCGAACAGCGGCTTGAGGATGCAATCCCCGGCCAGCAGATACAGTACCAGCGCCGTGGCCATGGCGCACCCGGCCTTGCGGGTGCGGCGGAACAGCAGCAAAAGCAGCGTGAACGCGATCCAGATCTCACCGTGCTCACCGGCGTAGTTGAGAAAGACGGCCAGCGCATCCAGCACCGGGTTGTGGAACTGCTGCAGCCAGTCCAGAAATGCGAATTCAAACGGCATAAAGAACCTCCTGTCTGTTGGTTCTATGGTAACACATCTTCCGGCCCACCACAACCCGGCAGGCAAAAAACAGGAGTGCAGAAATAAGTCACGCCTGTTATATTGGAATGTGATATTACAATGAGGAAAGCAAAAACGCCCGTTCTGACGGCAAAGGCCGGAACGGGCGCAGGATGCGAGAGGATCAGAGGCCCATCTCGGGCAGGGTGGGGTAGCTGTCGATGGCACCGTGCTTCTGTACGCTCAGGCCGCAGAACCGGTTGGAAAAGTCCAGGTACTCCTTCAGCTTTTTGCAGGACAGCTTTTCCAGCTTGTCCACCGTCACGCCGTCCCGGCTCAGCTGCCACAGGAAGGAGCCGATGAAGCCGTCGCCCGCACCGGTGGTGTCCACGGCCCTGACCTTCTGGCAGGGGGCAAAGGCATGGGCGGCGCGGGTGTAGGCGTGGGCCCCTTTGCTGCCGCAGGTGTACAGCACCAGCTGCACATCCCCGGCAAACAGCTGGGGCAGGGCGGCTTCGATGTCGGCGGTGCCGGTGAGGAACTCCAATTCCTCGTCCGAGACCTTCAGGATGTTGGACAGCGGCAGGAACTGCAGCACGGTCTGGCGCAGCATCTCCCGGTCGGGCCAGAGGGGGAAGCGGAGGTTCGGGTCAAAGCTCACGATCGCACCGGCCTCCCGGGCGGCTCCGATGGCGGCCAGATGGGCGTGGCGCATGGGGCTGTCCACCAGCGAGACGCTGCAGAAGTGCAGGGCAAAAGCGTCGCGGAACCAGGCCAGGTCGATCTGCTCCGGGGCATACAGCAGGTCGGCCGAGGGCTTGCGGTAAAAGCTGAAGGTGCGGTTGCCGTCCTCCTCCAGGCTCACGAAGGCAAGGGCGGTGTTGGCCTTGTCGGTGAACACCAGATGGCTCAGGTCGATGCCGCAGGCTTCCAGCTCCCGTGCGATCTTGTGGCCGAAGGGGTCATCGCCCAGCTGGGTGAGAAAGCTGCTGGCACCGCCCAGACGGGCAAAGGCAGCGCAGACATTGGCCGGTGCGCCGCCGGTGCGCGGGCTGAAGGACGGCACCTCGTCAAAGGTGCATCCTACGCGGGACGGGATCATGTCAATCAGCGCTTCGCCGATGGAAAACAGAGTATTGCCGGGCATAGAAAACCTCCAGATCACAAATTGCAGAGTTCACAGGCTGCCCCGGTCAGCTTTACGCTCACGTCGCCGGGGGCAGGGTAGTACCGGGTGCTGAACACCGTGGCTCCCCCGTTCAGGAAAATTTCCAGCGAGGAATTGTCGCCCACCACCCGCAGGCTGCGGCAGGGGGCTGCCAGCCGGGCGCGGCGCACGGTGCGGCCATCGGCCAGAGCGGGGTCGGTGAAGCGCAGGGTGCAGGTGCAGTCCTGTTCAGTATACACCAGCTGCACCCCCTGAGCAACCGTCAGGCAGAAGTCTCCGGCGGGTGCGGCGGTCAGGTCGAAGCGCGGGGCAAGGAACACTTCCTCGCCGCTGGCGGCGTGCAGGGCGGCGGCGCTGCGCTGCGCGTCCAGCTCCGGCACCGGGTTCTGCAGCAGGGTGCCGTCCGGCACGGTCGTCAGCACGCGGGGCACGGTGAAGCAGTGCTGCCAGCCGTAAGCCACGGTGGGCGCGTTGCCGTAGTCGGCGTCCGGCATGCCCATCCAGCCGATCTGGATGCGGCGGCCGTTGCCGTCCACAAAGCTCTGGGGGGCGTAATAATCAAAGCCTGCGTCCAGCTCGTGGAATTCGCTCAGGGTGCAGTCCCCGCGCCAGTCACCGTGGATGGCAAACCAGCCGCAGCCGTAGACGTTCTGGCACTGGATGCCCTGAGGGGACACCACCAGATACCACTGCCCGTCCAGACAGAACAGGTCCGGGCACTCCCACATGTAGCCGAAGGGTTCCGGGGTGGTCAGGGTGTTGATGTGGGTCCAGCGGAGCTTATCGGTGCTTTCCAGCACCAGCACTTCGCCCTTGTCCTCCAGCGTGCGGGCACCCAGCACCATGTAGTACCGGCCTTCGTAGGCGAACACCTTGGGGTCCCGCACATGGCAGGTGAGCCCGGCGGGGTAGTCGCGGTTAGTCAGCAGGCACTGCTTGCTGTCGAGGGTCACGCCGTCCTTGCTGACGGCCAGGCAGACGTTGTGCCCGCGGCCCTCTTTGATGTAATCAAAATTGCCGGGGTGCTTGACGTTGCCGGTGTAGTAGAGGTACATGGTGCCATCCTCCACCAGGGCTGAGCCGGAGTAGGCACCGTGGCAGTCAAAAGGCTCGTCCGGATAGAGCATCACCGGCAATTGCTCCCAGTGGAGCAGGTCGGTGCTCACGGCGTGGCCCCAGTGCTTGACCCCGCCGTTCACGTCGAAGGGGCTGTACTGGAAGAATGCGTGGTACTGCCCGCCGTAGACGCACAGACCGTTGGGGTCGTTCAGCCAGCCTACCGGCGGCTGCAGGTGGAACCGCTGGCGGTGGGGGTCGGCGGCAACGGTTTCCTTGCCCAGCGACTCCACCAGAGGCACCAGCTTTTTCAGGTCGCGCTGGAGTGCGTTCATGCCTTGACCTCCTCAGGACTCCAGATGGCCCAGGTCACGGCGAAGGACACGCCGAAGGAGATGGCCATCATGATGATGTACTGCAGGGGCATGTGCAGGTGCAGCAGGATGCCGAAGATGCCGGTGACGCCGGTGCCGGTGGCACCCAGCCCCACGATGCTGGCGTACAGGGCACCGCAGGCACCGCCCAGCAGGCCGCCGAGGAAGGGCTTGAAGTAGCGCAGGTTCACGCCGAAGATGGCAGGCTCGGTGATGCCCATGCAGGCAGACAGGGCAGAGGGCAGGGCCATGGACTTGACCTTGGTGTCCTTGCTCTTGAGGGCCACGGCCAGAGCGGCACCACCCTGTGCCACGTTGGCGGCGCTGGCCAGCGGCAGCCAGTAGGTATAGCCGTAGCGGGCCAGCTGGCCCAGGTCAATCAGGGTGTACATGTGGTGGATGCCGGCCACGACGGTGACCGCGTACAGGCCGCCCATGATGAAGGAGCCGATGCCGTAGGGCAGGGTGATGAGGGTCTGCACGCCGGTGATGATGCCGTTTTCCAACTTGGTAAACACGGGACCGATGGCGGCCAGGGTCAGGTAACCGGTGACGAACACGGACACCAGCGGGGTGACGAACAGGTCAAACATGGCGGGCACCACCTTGTGCAGCCGCTTTTCAATCTGGCACATGAGCCACACGGCGATGATGACCGGGATGACGTGGCCCTGATAGCCCACCAGCGGCACCGAGTACAGGCCGCCGAACACCGGCTGCATCACGTTGACGCCGTTGGAAACGGTCCAGGCGTTCTGCAGGTCGGGGTGGATCATGATCATGCCGATGACTGCACCCAGATAGGGGTTGCCGCCGAACACCTTGGCGGCGGAGTAGGCGATGATGCAGGATAGTGCGGATAGGTGACTTAAGAAAAAGAAAAAAGAGACCTCATTTTGTTGAAAATCAAATTTCAAAGTCATTAAAGGAGCTATTCAAATGAAACAAAATCAGAATTTCGACCATAATCACTCTCAAAAAGTGCTTTCCTGCCACTACAACATGGACACCAACCGGGTGGAAGCCCGATTTGAAGATGGCACCACCCTTTCCATTGATTGTATCTCCATTGAGGACGAATACGGCAACACCCCTGCGCAGCGAGCAGAACTGGACTGGCTACTATATAACAAGCCCTTAGAGTACGTCCAGCTTGTGCTGAGTGGTGAGATTGAGCATTATCTCTCACTTGGCTGTGACCATGGCATATTAGAAGATTGACCTTTAATTAAAATATCCAAAGCAAACAAAACAGCCCTCTATTTGCAGTCGTTGCAAATAGAGGGCTGTTGATTTGTTGATACTTCGCTCCGAACCGTACCATCGACTGTCTTTTGATTTAGATGCGCAAATCATTAGAACACATAAGGCCAATTCTATATGTTTCCGAGTTACTATCAATAAAGCTTTGCGACACTGAAAGGACACGGGTTTTCAATTTTACACCATTGAGTTTTAGATTTATATAATATCCTTCCTTTTTTAAAACATTTCTGCAAATCATTTTATACATCTTATTAGATTTGCACAAAAAACTTATTAAAAAGCTGTTTCTGTCTTCAAGCATTTTATTGAAAAAATACTGTTGCCACACTTAGGACATTTTCCTACAAGGGGTCCCGAGCGCTTAGTGGGAATTTGTACCCCTTATCGATACAAATTCCCCGTAGGCGCTAGGGACCTCTTTAGCTTCTTGGAAGCTGTCAGTAGTATATCTAATAATTTATCTCCATTCCCTTTAGTAACGTGTAACTTTCCAAATTTAAAAAAGCGACTCATAGAATTATTTCCTCCCGTTAAATAATAGATAACTATTAAAAATAGACAATACTTGCTCATAAGTAATGGTACTTAAATTGTTTACTTTGGCGTGTTTCATTGCTTGATGAAACTGATTTTTAGTAAACAGTTGACGATATTCTCGATTGACCCATTT
>ERZ838577.2306-NODE-2306-length-21838-cov-23.888124_pt1 | contig 21838 bp, 19 predicted proteins | sample MGYA00519682_ERZ838577 | MGnify/ENA primary metagenome ERZ838577 (study PRJEB31850, sample SAMEA3708838) | human gut metagenome | biome: human gut; feature: human-associated habitat; material: faeces | place: China | collected 2014 ...
AACTATTGCAGTAAAGGAGTAAGAAAAGTGTGAAGTAAATTTAGGCATAGTCAGTCTGGTTTGCAGTAGGTTGCAAAACGGGCCGTTCGGGCTCTCAAAACGTGCCGTTTGGACAGTCAATACGGCACGTTTCGCATTGCAAAACAGGCCGTATCGGCCATGAGGCGTGGCGAAGCATCGCCCCCGGGCCTTGCTTGAGCGCAAGCGCCCCGCATACGCCGTGGCGGCGGTATGCGGGGCACTCGTATTGGGTTGCGGTGGCGTCAGAGGCTCTCGAGCATCCGCTTGATGACCACCGAGGCCGAAATCTCACGGTTGGCGGCCTCGGGTATTACCAGCGAGTCGGGGCTTTCGATGACGTCGTCGGTTACTATCAGGCCGCGCCTTACCGGCAGGCAGTGCATGAACTTGCCGTGGTCGGTGACGGCCATGTGCGCCGCGTCTATGGTCCAGCCCATGTCGCGGCTCAGTATCTTGCCGTAGTCGGCAGGGTTGGTCACCCCGGGGCAGCTCCAGTTTTTGGCGTAAACGAAGTCGGCGCCCTCGAGAGCCTTCATCTGGTTGTACTCTATGCGCGCGTTGCCGGTGAATTTCGGGTCGAGCTCATAGCCTTCGGGGTGGGTTATCACGAAGTCTACGTCGGCCGCGTTCATCCATTGCGCAAACGAGTTGGGCACAGCCTGGGGCAGCGCCCTGCAATGCGGGGCCCACGACAGCACCACCTTGGGGCGCTTCTTCGTCTTGTGTTCCTCGATGGTAATGAGGTCGGCAAACGCCTGCAGTGGGTGTACGGTGGCCGTCTCCATGGCAAACACGGGCCTGCCGCTGTATTTTATGAACTGGTTGAGCACCGTCTCGGCATAGTCGTAGTCGCGGTCTTGCAGCCCGGCGAAGCTGCGCACGCCAATCATGTCGCAGTAGCAGCCCATCACCGGTATGGCTTCGAGCAGGTGCTCGCTCTTGTCTCCGTCCATGATAACGCCCCGCTCGGTCTCCAGTTTCCATGCCCCGGCGTTGACATCGAGCACTATCACGTTCATGCCAAGGTTCATTGCGGCCTTCTGCGTGCTCAGCCTTGTGCGCAGGCTGTTGTTGAAGAAAATCATCATGAGCGTCTTGTTCTTCCCAAGGGCCTGGTATTTGAAACGGTCGTCCTTTATCTCGCGTGCCTCGGCGAGTGCCTTTCCAAGGTCGCCGATGTCTTCTACGTTGATGAATGTTCTCATGTCTTGTCTGTTTAAATGTTGTTTCCTGTTGTTTACTGTGGCTTGCCTGCGGCCCGTCCTACGGCCTTGTCTGCCCCTGTCCGTCAATCAACCACTTGTAGGTGGTGATTTCTTCCAGTCCCATGGGGCCTCTCGGGCCCAGCTTTTGGGTGCTTATGCCAATCTCGGCGCCCAGCCCGAACTGCGCCCCGTCGGTGAAGCTTGTTGGGGCGTTGACGTATACGCATGCCGCGTCGGTCTTGCGCCTGAATCTCTCGGCCACTGCTTCGCTTTCGGTTATGATGCACTCGCTGTGGCCCGAGCCGTAGGTCGCTATGTGCTGCAGGGCCTCGTCGGCAGAGTCTACCGTGCGTATGGCCATCTTGTAGTCCATGAACTCCGTGCCGAAGCTCTCTGTGGTGGCGTGGCAGAGCAGTCTGTCGGGATAGCGCCCGCTTAGCGCCGCATAGGCACGCTCGTCGGCGTAGAGCGTCACCCCCTTTCCGGCCAGCGGCTCGCACAGCTGCGGCAGGTCGGCAGTGCGCGCCGAGTGGACGATAAGGCAGTCGAGGGCGTTGCACACGCTGACGCGCCTGGTCTTGGCGTTGCACACTATCCGCCGTCCCATCTCGAGGTCTCCCGAGGCGTCGAAGTAGGTGTTCACCACCCCGGCCCCGGTCTCTATCACCGGTATGCGTGCCGTGTTGCGCACAAAGTCAATCAGCTTGCGCCCGCCGCGGGGTATGCACAGGTCTATGTAGCCGGTGGCCCCGAGCATCTCGGCGGTGGCTTCGTGGGTCGAGGGCAGCAGCTGCACGGCGGCCGTGTCGACCCCGTGGCGTTGCAGTGCCTCGTGTATCAGTGCCACGCCTTCGCGGTTTGAGCTGTCGGCATCCTTCCCCCCTTTCAGTATGCAGGCGCTTCCGCTCTTGAAGCATAGCGCGAACACGTCGAAAGTGACGTTGGGCCGTGCCTCGTATACAATGCCGATGACGCCGAAAGGCACGCTGACGCGCCTTATGTGCAGCCCGTTGGGCAGTGTGCGGTCGTGGCTCGTGCGGCCCAGCGGCGACGGCAGCAGGGCCACGTTGCGCATGTCGGCGGCAATGGCGTCGAGCCTTTCGGCCGTCAGCCGGAGCCTGTCGTAGAGCGGGTTGGCCTTGTCCATGCGGGCCAGGTCGGCCCCGTTGGCCGCGAGCAGCCGCTCTTTGCCGGCCACGATGGCGTCGGCCACGTCGGCCAACACCGCGTTGCGTTCATCGTCGGTCATGTCGGCAAGTGTGCCGGCAGCCCTTCTCACGCTTTTGAATGTGTCTGTAATAGTCATAGTCTTTGCTTTGTCGTGTCAGTGTATTGTGATGCCGGCAGGCGCGGTTGGCTTCCGGCGTGTCACTCTTGCGGGTCGAGGCACAGGTAGTCGTAGTGCACGAGCGGTTTCACGTCGTGCTTTCCTATGAGCTTCCGTGCGTCGTTGCTGCCGTAGGCGCTGCGGCCCACGCCCATGCGCCGGCCCTCGCCGTCGGCGATGGTCACGATGTCGCCCTCCTCAAACTCGCCTTCGATGGCGGTGACGCCCACCAGCAGCAGGCTCACGGCGCGGTCGCCGCGTAGCACCTTGGCCGCCTTGTCGTTGATGTGCACCAGGCCCTTGGCGAAGCTCGCGCTGTGGGCGAGCCACTTCTTCATGTTTGATGCAGGCTCGGCGTTGGGCGTAAACTCCGTGTGCAGGGTGCCTTCGGGGTGCGACAGCAGGTCGGTAAGTATGTTGTCGCGCTTGCCGTTGGCAATGATTACCCTGATGCCTTCTTCTGCCACCTTCCTTGCTATGTGGCATTTGGTGAGCATGCCGCCCCGCCCGAAGCCGCTCTTTTCCTGACGTATGTATGTGCTGAGGTCTCTGCCGGGCTCAACCCGCCTTATCACCCGGGCCCCGGGCGCGCCCGGCTCTCCGTCGTAGATGCCGTCGATGTTGCTCAATATGACGAGCGCGTCGGCGTCCATCATGGCCGCGATGAGCCCCGACAGCTCGTCGTTGTCGGTGAACATCAGCTCGGTGACGCTTATCGTGTCGTTCTCGTTGACTATAGGTATCACCCCGTTGGCTATCATCACCGTCATGCACGAGCGCTGGTTGAGATACTCGCGCCTTGTTGCGAAGCTCTCTTTCATCGTCAGCACCTGGCCGACGGGTATGCGGTATTCGCGGAAAAGGTCGTAGTAGAGGTTGATGAGCTTGGCTTGCCCGAGGGCGGAGAACAGCTGGCGCTGCTCAACGCTGCCGAGCTTGTGGCCCACCTTGAGCTCACTGCGGCCGCAGGCCACGGCCCCGCTTGACACGAGAATCACCTCGTGGCCGCCGGCCCTGAGTGCCGCCACCTGGTCGACAAGGGCCGACATGCGGGTGATGTCGAGCTTGCCGTTGTCGCGGGTCAGCACGTTGCTGCCCACCTTTATTACTAAGCGCACGTTGTCGTTGGTCTTTTTGTGTCGTTGGCCTGTGCCTGTGGCGGCACGGGCCGGTTACTTCTTCTTGTCTTTCTCTCTTATCTCCACGCGGCGTATCTTGCCGCTGATGGTCTTGGGCAGCTCGTCGACAAACTCGATGACGCGCGGATACTTGTATGGGGCCGTCTCGCGCTTGACGTGGTTCTGCAGCTCTTTGACCAGCTCGTCGCCCGCCTTGTCGCGCCATGCCTTGCTCAGCACGACGGTGGCCTTGACCACCATGCCCCTTATCTCGTCGGGAACGCCCGTTATGGCGCACTCAAGCACGGCCGGATGGGTCATCAGTGCGCTTTCAACCTCGAACGGGCCGATGCGGTATCCGCTGCTCTTGATCACGTCGTCGATGCGCCCCACAAACCAGTAGTAGCCGTCTTCGTCGCGCCAAGCCTCGTCGCCTGTGTGGTAGACACCGTCGTGCCAAACGCGCCGGGTCAGCTCTTCGTCGCGGTAGTATTCCTTGAACAGCCCTATGGGCTTGCCCTTGTCGGTGCGTATCACTATCTCGCCTTTCTCGCCGTCTTCGCATGGTGTGCCGTCGGGCTTCACCAGGTCGATGTCATACTGCGGGTTGGGCAGGCCCATCGAGCCGGGCTTCGGCGTTGTCCAGGGCATGGTGCCCAGTGTCATGGTGGTCTCCGTCTGGCCGAAACCCTCCATGAGCCGTATGCCCGTAAGCTTCTCGAACTTGTCGAATACGGCCGGGTTGAGCGCTTCGCCTGCCGTGCAGCAGTAGCGCAACGACGACAGGTCGTACTTCGAGAAGTCTTCGTGTATCATGAACCTGTAGACCGTTGGAGGGGCGCAGAACGACGTGATGCGGTGCTTCTCTATCTGTCGCAGTATCTTGTCGGCGGTGAACTTCTCGTGGTCGAACACGAATACTGCCGCGCCGGCGAACCACTGTCCGTAGAGCTTTCCCCACACGGCCTTGCCCCATCCGGTGTCGGCCACGGTCAGGTGTATGCTGTCTTCTGCCAGGTTGTGCCAGAAAACGCCGGTTGTGAGGTGCCCCAGGGCGTAGAGAAAGTCGTGGGCCACCATCTTGGGCTCGCCGCTCGTGCCGCTGGTGAAGTACATCAGCATGGTGTCGTCGTTGGTGTTCACGTGTGCAGGGCGCACGAAAGCCGGTGCCACGGCCCACTCGCTGTGCCAGTCGTGGAAGCCTTCGGGCACCTTCGGCCCAACGCTCACGAGCACCTGTACCGAGGGGCTTTCGGGCATGGCCTGGCTTACCTGCTCGAGCACGTAGTCTTCGCCCACGCACACGATGGCCTTTATGCCGGCGCGGGTGTTGCGGTATACGATGTCGTGCTTGGTGAGCATGTGCGTGGCGGGTATGGCCACGGCCCCTATCTTGTGCAGGGCCAGCATGGAGAGCCAGAACTCATAGCGGCGCTTTAGTATGAGCATCACCATGTCGCCGTGCCCTATGCCGAGCTGCTGGAAGTAGGCTGCCGTGCGGTCGGTCTCTTCCTTGAGGTCGCCGAAGGTCGACTTGCGGCAGTCGCCCTCGTCGTTTGTCCATATCAGTGCCACCTTGTCGGGGCGTTCTTCGGCCCATGCGTCCATCACGTCGTATGCGAAATTGAAGTTGTCGGGCACGATGAACTCCAGGTTTTTCTTGTAGTCATCCTGAGAAACGAATGAAGTCTGCTTTAGAAATCTTTCTATCATCTCTTCTTCTTTGCTTGTTGCTTGGTGTATTTGTCTGTCCGTCGGCCGGGTCGGCCGTTTGGCCTGCGCCCGGCTGCGTAGCGTTTAGTTTGTTGTGGAGAGTGTGGCTGCGTCAGGCCGTGCCCGTCATATCACCACGACGAGAAACCTGACGGGCTTGCCGTCGAGCGCCCTCATGCAGTGGGGCTGTGTGGCATCGAAGTAGATGCTGTCGCCCTCGCCGAGCTCCATCACCTTGTCGCCGATGGTAATCTCCATCCGTCCCTCCACGATATAGTTGAACTCCTGTCCGTCGTGAGAGTTCTTGCTGTACTTGCGGTCGCCCGGCAGCGGGTCGACCTGGGTGAGAAACGGGTCTACCTTGCGCCCGCGGAACCCGCTGGCCAGGCTCTGGTACTTGTACTCCTTGCGCCTTTCGACGCTCAGCCCCTGGCCTTTGCGCGTCAGGAAGTAGGCGCTCATGCGCGGTTCTTCGCCAAACAGCAGCACGTCGAGCGATATGCCGTAGCGCTTGGCTATGCGCGAGAGGCGGTAGACCGACGGGTCGGCCTCGCCGGCTTCTATCTTCAGGTAGTGGTCGAGGGTGATGCCACACAGTTCGGCCACCTCTTCTGCCGGTATGTCGAGCACCTCGCGGAGTCCTTTAAGGCGTTGCCCGATTTGTTTGATTGCTTCGTCCATGTATATTTTGTTTTAATTCGTGCAAAAATAACAATAATATCCGACATATTGAAACGTTCGTTCCATTTTATGGTTCGTTGTATTAATTATCTGAAAATCATTGCACACGCCGTCTTTTTGTGTGCAAGACTTGGCCCGCCATTGTTGAAAATATCATAAAAAACGGCCGGCGCGGTTAAACAGGCCGCCGGCCGGCGAGTCTAAAAAGCAGACAGGAAAACGCGGCCCGGGGCGCATGCGGCGTGATGGTACCGGCGGTGCAGGGCGTTCGGCTGGCGTGGCCTGGCAGTGCATTACAGTAATGGTATAACTTAACTAAAGGTAAAGGAGACTACAGTCATGAAGAAAATTCTGATAGCGCTGGCCATGGTGTGCATGGCAGCGATGCCGTCTGTCGCGCAAGGCAACGGCAACAAGGACGCGAAGCCGACAAAGGAGCAGGTGGCCCAACGCAGGGCCGAGGCAGTGGCCGACAGGCTTATGCTGGGCGACGGGGCCCGTGCCGAGTTCGTGCCCCTATACCAGAAGTATTTGGGCGAGCTCGCCGAGGCCCGCAAGTCGGGCCGCACGGCCGCTGCCAAGGGTTCTGCCCAGACCGACAAGGAGATACTTGAGGGCATAGAGCGTGAGCTTGAAGCGCAGCAAAAGGTGATTGACGTGAAGAAAAGCTACTACAAGAAGTTCAAGGGCATGCTCAATGCGCGACAGCTGAAGCAGCTTTTCAACGATAGGCGTCCTGCCCCCGGCTTGCGCATGCCGTTCGGCCAGCCGCACAAGGCCAGGCTTGCCGGCCAGGGCGCCAAGCGCGGTTGAGCTCCGTCTGCGGCCCCGCCAGCCCGTGGGCTGCGGGTGGCCGCAGGGCAATCTTTGCGGCGGGCCGTGGCTGTTGATGCCAGGTTGGCCGCCTGAGGCACGAATAGTTACGCCATGTAGCTGCGCTGTCTTCCGCCCGCCTTTGCCGCGGTGGCTGCCACGGCTGTTTGCCCTCCGTTGGCAAACGGGCCGTTCGGGCCGCCAATACATGCCGTTCGGGCTTGCAAAACCGTAGGTTTCGCATGGTAATATGGGCCGTTTTGCCGCCCGGGGCGCAAGGCGCTGATTGCCAGATGGTTGGCCTCGGAGTGTGGCTGGCTTGTGCCGCGGTCGGATGCCGTCGGTGACAACGGCCGCCGGCGCCGCATGTGGTGGCGGCCAGACGGCACATGGATATATGGCAATCCCTCCGTCCGGAAAGCACTCCGGCCGGAGGGATTGCCTTTCTGCCCGGCATGTTGCTGCCGTGCCATGCCGCATAGGCAGCCTTATTGCAAGCCGGCCTTCAGCCCTCGTATGACGGCGCTTGAGAATCCGGCGTGCTCCATCTCGTTGAGCCCGCGTATGGTGACGCCGCCGGGGGTGGTCACCGTGTCGATGGCCGCCTCGGGGTGGTCGCCCGACGCCTGCAACAGTTCGACGGCCCCGCGCACCGTCTGCAGCACAATGTCGCGTGCGGCCTGGGCCTTGAAGCCCAGTTCGACGCCACCCTCGGTGGCGGCGCGCACGTAGCGCATGGCATAGGCTATGCCGCACGATGCCAGTGTGGTGGCTGCGGGCAGCAGCCGCTCTTCGGTTATCAGCGTGCGGCCCACGCTGTCGAGCACGGCGCACACGCTCTCGGTCTGTTGGCGGGTGGCCTTTACCGGCACGACAAACGTCATTGAGCACAGCTCGGCCACGGCGATGTTGGGCATGGCCAGCATCAGGGCCGGCGTGCGCCCCCCGCTGTCGGCCAGCCATCGGGCCATGTCGGCCGAGCCCACCCCGGCCGCTATCACCACCACGGTTTGTGCCGAAAGGTCGAGCGAGCCTTTTATTTCGGCGAGCACGCCCTCTACCACCCATGGCTTAACCACCACAAACACCACGTCGGCCCCTGTGGCAGCCGCCACGTTGTCTGTGGTGGTATGCGCGCCAAGTTCGGCAAAGGGCCTTAGCGCGGCCTCCGTGCGGTTGGCCACGGTGATGTTTCCTGCCTGCCACCTGCCGCTTTTCAGCAGGCCTTTGGCCAGCGAGCCGCCCATGGCCCCGGCCCCTATGATTGCTATTTTCATTTCGATGAATTTGTTTTTTCTCTTGTTACTCGTTTTGTGCCATGCCGGGCTTGCCGCGGTGCGGCCCGCCGTCGGTGGAGGTCATTGTGCGTCGAGGCATTTTTTGAGCCTTGCCACAAACTCGTCGGCCATTGCCTTGGTAAAGCACAGCGGCGGCAACAGGCGCAGGGTGTTGGTGCCCGAGCATCCCGTGAACACATGCTCTTCGTAGACAAGCCTGTTGCGCACGTCTTTGTATGGCATGTCGAGCTCTATGCCAACCATCAGGCCGCGGCCGCGCACGTCGGTGATGTGGCTGCACGAGGCCTGCAGGGCCTTGAGCTGCCCCATCAGGTAGCTGCCCGTTTCGCGTGCGTTGTCGACCAGCCGCTCTTCCTCCATCACGTCGAGCACGGCCAGGGCGGCCGTGCAGGCCAGGTGGTTGCCCCCGAAGGTGGTGCCGAGCTGCCCGTAGACAGGCTTGAACTCGGGCGATATGAGCACGGCGCCCATGGGGAACCCGTTGCCGATGCCCTTGGCCACAGTGATGAGGTCGGGGCGTATGCCGAGCCACTGGTGGGCAAAGAAGCGCCCGCTGCGCCCGTAGCCGCATTGTATCTCGTCGCATATCAGCACCGTGCCGTGGCGCTTGCATGCCTCGGCCAGGCCCTGTGCAAACTCGGGCGTGGCCAGGCGTATGCCGCCAACGCCCTGTATGCACTCTATGATGCAGGCGCACACGTCGCCCTTGGCCAGCTCTGCCTCCCACGCCGCAAGGTCGTTGAGCGGCAGGTAGGTGGTGTGGCCGCAGTCGTTGATGGGCGCTATTATCTTGGGGTTGTTGGTCACCTCGACCGCCAGCGATGTGCGCCCGTGGAACGCTTTCTCGGCCGAGAGCACCCTTGTGCGCCCGTTTGTGAACGAGGCCAGCTTCAGGGCGTTCTCGTTTGCCTCCGCCCCGCTGTTGATGAGAAACAGCTGGTAGTCATCATACCCGCAGGCGCGGCCCAGCCGCTCGGCCAGCTCGGCCTGCAGCCTGTTTATTACCGAGTTGCTGTAGAAGCCCAGCATGTCGAGCTGGCGCCCCACCATCTCGATGTAATGCGGGTGGCAGTGGCCTATGCTTATCACGGCATGGCCGCCATACAGGTCGAGGTATTCCTGCCCGTTGTCATCCCACACGGTGCAGCCCCGGCCCTTGACAATGTTTATGTCGAATAACGGATAAACGTCGAATAGTTTCATTTTGCTTCAGATTACTTTGAAAACGATGTATATCACCCCGCCTATCAATGCCCCGATGATGAACGAGTTGGCGAAGGTGTCGGTGTTGAACTTTGCCATGGCCGCGCTCCCCGTCAGAAGGCCGAGGCCTTTAGCCTCAGGCCCTCGGCCTCGTCGAGCCCGAACATGATGTTCATGTTCTGCACGGCTTGGCCCACGGCGCCTTTCAGCAGGTTGTCTATCGTTGATGTCACAAGCAGCTTGTCGCCATGCTTGTCGCAGTGTACGAGGCACTTGTTCGTGTTCACCACCTGCTTCATGTCTATGGCCCTGTCGGTGTAGTGGGTGAACGGCTCGCCCTCGAAAAACTCTTTGTAGGCAGCCGTTATCTCGTCGGCGGGTGCATCGGTGCGCACCACGGCTGTGGCAAAGATGCCTCGCGTGAAGTTGCCCCTGTAGGGGATGAAGTCGATGCCTGCCGCCGGCGAGCCCTGCACCTGGCCCAGGCTCTGCCTTATCTCGGGCACGTGCTGGTGGCTGAAGGCCTTGTATATGCTCAGGTTGTCGGCCCGCCACGAGAAATGGGTGGTGGCTCCGGGCTTCTGGCCGGCCCCGGTGGAGCCCGTGATGGCGTTCACGGCCACGTCGTCGTGCAGCAGTCCCATCTTGGCGGCGGGCAGCAGCCCCAGCTGTATGCACGTGGCAAAGCATCCGGGGTTGGCCACGTGCCTTGCAGCGGCAATGCGGTCGCGGTTGATTTCGGGCAGCCCGTAGACAAAGTCGTTGCCCGGGGCGGCCAGCCTGAAGTCTTGCGCCAGGTCGATTACCCTGAGGTGGGCCGGCAGCGGGTGCTCGTTGATGAACGCGGCGCTCTTTCCGTGGCCGAAGCAAAAGAACACCACGTCGACAGAGTCGAAGGGCATGTCGGCCGTGAAGGCCATGTCGGTGTCGCCGACGAGCCCCTCGTGCACGTCGGCCACGGCGTTGCCGGCGTTGCTCTCGCTGTTGGCAAACACTATCTCGGCCCCGGGGTGCCCCATGAGCAGGCGTATCAGTTCGCCGCCGGTGTATCCGGCCGCCCCGAGGATTCCTATTCTCACTTTTTCCATCGTCAATTCTTGCTTGGTATTATCCAGTAAAGTATCGGGTAAAGAATGATGCCGCTGAAGGCTGTGAACGCGGTGAGCAGGGCGTAGGCTATGCGCACGAGCGTAGGGTCGAGGCCGAAGTATTCGGCCAGGCCGCCGCATACACCGCCGAGCATCCTGTCGTCAGAGAGCGTGAGCCGCTTTCCGCTGTACATGGCTCAGCGCTTTTCGTCGTTGTGTATGCCGTAGTACACCCTGAGCGGAGTGCTCAGCACCTTGATGAACCCCTTTGCCTCGTCGGCCGTCCAGCCGTGCTGCATCTCGCCATACTCGCCGAGCTTCGACTTGGTGAGGTCATCGGCCGAGTCGACACCCACCGTCTCGAAGCCCATGGGCCTGAGCTTGAGTATGGCCGTGCCGTTGACATTGCGCTGCGACGAGGTGAGCATGGCCTCTATGTCGGGCATCACGGGCTCGAGATACTGGCTCTCGTGCAGGAACATGCCGTACCAGTTGGCCACCTGGTCTTTCCAGTACTGCTGCCATTTGCTCAGCGTCGACTTCTCCAGCAGGCGGTGGGCCTCGATGATGAGCTTGGGGGCGGCGGCCTCAAAGCCCACGCGGCCCTTGATGCCGATGATGGTGTCGCCCACGTTGCAGTCGCGCCCTATGGCGTAGGCAGAGCCAATCTCCTCGATTCTCTGTATGGCGGCAACCTTGTCGGCGAACGCCTCGCCGTTGACGGCCACTATCTCTCCCTTCTCGAATGTTATCTTCAGCAGCTCCTCGCCGTCTTTGGCGACATGCTTCAGGTATGCTTCCTCGGGCAGGCCCTGCGTCGGGTCGAGCAGCTCGCCGCCGCAGATGCTCGTCCCCCAGATGCCAACGTTGTACGAGTATTTCAGCTTTGCGAAGTCGGCGGTGAACCCGTTGGCATTGAGGAAGTCAACCTCTTCCTTCCTGCTGAGCGCCTTGTCGCGCGTGAGCGTGATTATCTCTACCCCCGGGGCCATCACGAGGAAGGTCATGTCGAAGCGTATCTGGTCGTTGCCGGCCCCCGTCGAGCCGTGGGCAATGGCGTCGGCACCTATCTCGTTGGCGTAGCGTGCTATGGCCATGGCCTGGAATATGCGCTCCGAGCTCACCGAGATGGGGTAGCAGTTGTTGCGCAGCACGTTGCCGAATATCATGTACTTGAGCGATTTCTCGTAGTACTCGTGCGTTACGTCGAGCGTTACGTATTGCTTGGCGCCCAGCTTGTATGCGTTCTCTTCGTTTTTCTGGAGCTGCGCGGGGCTGAACCCGCCAGTGTTGGCGCATGCGGCGTAAACGTCGTAACCGTCTTTTGCCAGTTTCATTACTGTGTACGAGGTGTCCAGCCCTCCGGAGAAGGCCACCACAACTTTCTTGTTTGCCATGTCGTTGTCGTTTTTTTACGGTTGTTGTTTCTTTGTTTGTTTTAGTCTGCCCTGTGCTGCCGGGCGGCTGTGGCGCAGTGGCCTGGCGTGCGGATGCGGGCGCGCCGCGCCGTTGGCGGGGATGTGTGGTGGCCCGGTGTGGCGCCTCCGACGCCACGGGCCGCCATGGGTGTCGGCCTCACCCCTTGGCTGCCGCAATGTCGATGGGGGGCTTTTCGCCCGGGTGGTCGGCCGGGTCGTAGAGCATGCCGGTGCAGATGCAGTAACGGCGGCCGGTGCGCTTGAGCACGTCGACATTGACGCAGCCTTCGCATCCGCGCCAGAACGCCTCGTCGTCGGTGAGCTCGGCGAATGTCACGGGCAGGTAGCCCAGGTGGGTGTTCATTTTCATCACGGCCGAACCGCTGGTCAGGCTGAATATCTTGGCATTGGGCCAGCGGGTGCGGGCCAGTGAGAACGTCAGGTCCTTGATGCGCTTTGCCACGCCGCGGTTGCGGTATTCGGGCGCCACGATGAGGCCGGATGTGGTGACGTACTGCTTGTTGCCCCATGTCTCGATGTAGCTGAAACCGGCGAAGGCGCCTCCGCAGAGTGCTATCACGGCCTTGCCCTCCTTCATCTTTGTGGCAATGTACTCATGGGTGCGCCTGGCTATGCCTGTGCCGCGCACCTTGGCTGCGGCTGCCATCGTGTCGAGTATTGTGTCTACGTAGCGTTCATGGCTTGCATCGGCCACCATTACCTTAATCTCTTCCATGTCTGTCAGTGTAACTGATGTTTCGTTTTATTGTCGTTTTTCTGTAGTCTTGTTCTATGCCGCTGCCGTCGCGGCGCGGCGGTTTCGGCGGCGAGTGCTGTTGATGGCTGGCGCCCGGGCGTCAGTAGTCGGCCTTCGCCATCTCCGGCACCACGGCTGCCAGGGCGCTGACAACGTCTTTCTGCTGGGTGCCTTCGGCCACGACGATGAATATTGTGTCGTCGCCGGCAATGGTGCCAAGTATGCAGCTTATGTGACTGGCGTCGATGTTGTATGCAATGCTGCTGGCATAACCCGGCCGTGTCTTTATTACGCCCATGTTGCCGGAGAAGTGTATCGACAGGAATCCGGGCACCTGCATCATTTCTTTCACCTGTGCCGGGGTGCTGACGCGCTTGTACATGGTCACGTTGGGCAGCACATAGATGTAGTTGCCTCGCATGGTGGCTGCCTTGGCCACCTTGAGTTGTTTGAGGTCTCGGCTGAGGGTGGCTTGCGTAACCACGTATCCTTCCTTTCGCAGTGCAGCAAGCAACTCTTCCTGATTGCCCATCTCTTGGCTTGAGATAATCAGTCTCAGCGTTTCAAGTCTGTCTTTCTTTGATTTCATGCGTGTGTATGTTTATGCGGGTTCGGCTGCAAAGATATACATATTTATGCGAACTGCCAAAGAAAATGTGCATAAATTTCCAGCTTGCCCTGATTTTTTGATGTGGTTGTGTTAAACTGGATGCTGTGCCGTGCGGTGTGGCCCGCGTGGCGGGGCGTCGGCTTTGCCTTGCCGGCATGTTGCACCCTGTGCCTTAATCTGTTGCGGCATGTTGCGCCATGCGTGCCGTCGGTGGCTTTGGCGGGTGATTTCGCTTATGCCGCCATGGCCTTTGCCGGGGTGAATGGGGTGGCCGCCGGAGCTGTGGTGAGGGCCTTGCCGCGGGCTGCCGGCTGTGGTCTCGGGGGCGCTGTCTGCGGCCACTGCGTGCCGGTCAAGGCCATTCCAAAAGAAAGGCGGCACCCGGTGCAGTGCCGGATGCCGCCTTGTTGTTTGGCTTAAGCCTGTTGTTTACTTGATGACAACCTTCTTGCCGCCGATGATGTAGAGGCCCTTGGCCAGGCCGTCGAGCGACTCGCCTGCCTTGCGAACCATCACGCCATTGATGGTGTAGACGTTGTTGTTGTCTGTGTCAACGTTTGTGTTCACTTCGTTGATGCCAACGCTGATCAAGTCGGCATTGCCAACCTCGATGAGATAGATGTGGCAACCGCTGGTAGAAGTAACGAGCACATCAACAGGATCGGTGCCGAGGGTCTCGGGAACAATCCACTCGTAAGATGTCTTCTCCACAGGTATGCCTTCGCCAATCTCTGTTCCGTCGACGCTCAAGCGCACTCCGCGGGCATTGTCGCCGGTGTTCTTGTGCGACTCTATTTCCATCAGGATCTTCTGTCCGGGCTGTACTGCAGGTATGGTGAACTGCAGGTCGGTGCCGTTGAGCCAGAGGTATGAACCGCCGGCGTAGGTTCCGATGCTTGTCTGCGGGTAGTCGATGGCCAGGGCAACGGTGTTGTTCAGCTTGGTTACATTGTTGAAGAGCAGGCCTGCGGTCTCGGCTATGGTCTCGCCGTTGGCCTTCAGCTCTGTGGGCTCATTGATGTAGCTGCCATACCAGTAGATGGTGTACGGGTCTTTCAGGCCGTCTGCCTCTGTCCATTCGGCACCGTCTTTCTCGTAGCGGCGCCATCCGGTCTCTGTGCCTTCGGGTGCCGGGCCGTCGATGTAGTTCTTGGCTTCAGCCTCGAGGTTCTCCTTCGTGGTCTCGCTCCATGTGGTGAAGTCCCACTTGCGGTACTCCTGCGGCTCTGCCTTGGCCACTGTCAGCTTGACGCCGTGTACTGCCACGTCGCCGCCACTGCCGTCGGTGTTGACGCCGGTGAAGTCGATCATGTACTTCTTCGACTTGTCGAGCTCTACCGTTGCCACAGCCGTGGTGTTCGGGGCGCTCTCAGCCGTTGCTGTGACAGCCTCGCCACCGTCGGCCGGTGTGGCTGTGATCACGAGCGAGCGTGACTCGCCGCTGCTTGTCGTAACACCATATCCGGTCACTGCGTCTACGCCGGTCACGTAGATAACAAGCGTCTTCTCGCTGTTGCCACTCTTCACTCCGACGCCGGGGAATGCCGTAGCGCTCTCGAGGGTCTCGCCTGTTGCCGGGTCGATGTTGCCCTTCTTGTTGTCTACGCGTGCTGCAGCTCCGGTGAGCCAGCCCTCTTGCTGTGCAGCTGCAACGTTTTCTTCAGTGGGCAGGAACACCTCGGTCTCGGTCACTTCCTTGTAAACCGTCTCGGGCTCAGCGCTTGCGATGGCGGTTGGCCAGAACTCATAAGTGTCGGTGTTTACGTCGTGGAAGACTATTCCGCTGATTGTTGTAGGCTCTGTCGGCAATACCATTGCGCCGTCGGCATACTCCATCTTCTGGAACTTGTCGACCAAAGTGATTGTCTCCTCGCCCTGTGCTATGGTATAGGTGGTGGTAGCCTCGTCGTAGGTGATGGTGACGTCGGCATACTGTATGAGCCTGAGTGAGTTCTCGGCTGCCTTCGACTCTGCAACGCCCATGACAGTGGCAACCGGCTCGGCGGCCTCTGTGGTAATCTGCGACGTAGCTGTCTTGTCGTTGGCGCCCAGGCTGATGTCGCCGTAGTTGTTAGAGAGCGTTGCGATGAGCGAGCCGGTGAGTGAGATGCCGTCGCCGGTGAATGTCTCGGCCAGGGCCTCGGCCACGCTGGCGTTGATGGCCACTGCGCCTGTAGCGTCCTCAATGATGATGGTGCGCTCGCCCTCTGCATACGGGTCGATGCCGGGCTCTTCGTCGCCGCCGGGCTCCTCGGTGCTTGCCTCTACGGTCTCGTCAACCGTAACAACGGCGCCCTCGAGCTTCAGCTCAACGTCGATGCCGGTTGGCATTTCCTTCAGTGCTGCAATGTTGGCAGCCACCTCCGGCTGTACGTTGGCTGCGTCAACGATGTCGTCGGCGCTTACGGGGTAAACCTCCTGGGCTGCTCCGTCAGAGCCGCCTATGGCAAGGATGCTGCCTATGTTGGCAGGCCATGAGTAGTCGGCCGGCAGCACTCCGAATGCGTCGTCAATCCAAACGGATGTGCCTCCGAACGAAAGCCAGTTGCCCTCTACAGACATTGAGCCGACAAGCTTGATGAGCCGGTTGGTGTATTGCATGCCGTTGAGGCCCTGCACAGTGGCCAGGGTCGGTGTGACGGTGGTCTGCTCTGCTGTGAATTCCGAGCTTGCGGTCTGGCCGTTGGCGCTGAGCTGAGGTATGCTGCCGCGTGCGTAGGTAGCGTAGAGGTTGCCGGTGAGGGCGGTGTTGGCTGTCAGTTCGAGTCCGATGTTGCTGAGCTTGATGGCTCCGGTCTCGTCTTCGATGAATGCGATGTCGTCCTTTACGAATGTCACCTTTGCCCCGTTGAGCGCGAGGTTGATGTTTTCGCCGCTCTCAATTGTAGAAAGGGCGCCGATGTTTGCCACCTCGGTGGCCGGCTCAACATAGTCGCCAACGGTGAAGCCGGTGAATGTCGACTGGAAGACGCTGAACGTGAAGGTCACTGTCTCGGCGTCGCCTGTCCATGTCTTTGTCGTGCCGTCGAGTGTGCCTACGTCGGCTTTGACGATGCCCCATGTGCCTGTGCAGTCGAGAACAATCTTGTTGATGTGCTTGCCGTCGACGCCCTTGAATGTGAGTGTGCCGTTGGTGATGTCGAGATACCAGTTGCTGTTGTACGTGCGGAACTCTCCGTCGCCGTCAACGGTCACTGTGAACTCGCCGCCGTCGAGCACCGTGCCGTCGGCAATGCTGCCGGCCGTGATGCCTTCAATGTCGGCCAATACCAACTTGCCGGTGGCGTATGACGGCTCAGTAATTTCAACGTCGCCGGTCTTTTGGAAATACACATAGTCGATGCTCTTTTGGCTTGAACCGCCGCCTGCTGCCAATGTTATGGTATTTGAATTGGCTGTCAGTGAGAACTCTTCGCTGGTTACTTCGCCTAAATTTGTGTTCGGGGCTACAGCTGTAAATATGGTTGTGCTGCCGCAGTTGAAGTTGAACTGAGCACTTGCTGTCTTGCCAGCATCAAAGATGCCTGCAACCATCTTGTATTTTCCTGCTGGCAGGGTTGCAACCGTCAAGTCTTGTTCATCGTTGTAACCTGTCTTGGAGTTAGAGGCTCTGACTGCAACATTGCCATCTGAGATGACCTTTGCGCCCTCGATATCCTCTCCTTCAATAAGGAATTTAACGTCAGTGCCAACAGCGGTGTATTCCAGATTCTCGGTTTGTCCGTTTTCGTTGAGTGTGAATTTGTGGTTGTACTCCTTGTTGGTGGGTTCTTTCTTGTAGAGAGTTCCGTCTGAACCGAGAATGTATCTAGGATAGGCAACGGTAATCGACGTGCCCTCGTTGTTTTTGTCCTCGGACAACACCTTAAGGGTATTTGTGCCGTCTGTGGCATTTACGGTGTAAGTGTATACGGGCTGTTCGCCTGTGTATAGAACCAAAGAAATATTGGAAATGGCTTGTTCGCGGGCAGTGCCAGTGAAGAGTCCGAATGTCAATATTTTGTCTTCATCGGCCAGGAAGTAGTCGGTGACTATGGCTTCTAGGTCGGCACCGCTTTCCTTTACCCATTCGTCGGAAGTGTATACGTCGGTAACTGCAGAGCCAGACGATGTTACGCTGGTCCACGTTGCCTGGCTAAGGTCTATGTCCCCGCCTTCTACTGTTGCAACGTGAATCTGGGAATTCTTTCCTGCAACAGTGCAATAAGAATGGAACTTCAATACAGCCTTGGTTATTTCCTGTCCTGAATAGTCGGAAGCGTCTACTTTAACAAGTGCTACTGATGATGAACCTGCAGTCCCGATAGCGAAAGTTCCTCCGCTTATTTTGCCATAGTTTATTCGCCATTCGGTTGCTCCCTCATTGTAGAGCACATCGTCGGGAGTGTCGCCAGAGATGGTTGTCACTTGGCTTGGGGCAATTTCAAAGTTCTCTGCCGTAGCATTGGTGCCTGCGCCAAAGAGGGCAAACACGGCTGCAAGAGCCGAGAGTAATCTTTTATGCATGTTATTTTTATTTAGTTAGTCGTTTGCGCCTTGCGGTCCGTTTGCGCCTTTACTTGTTTTTGGTCTTTCTGTCCGATGCCGCGGGCCGTTCAATTCGTCCAGTCTCAGTGGTACGAACGGCAACGGGGATAGTCATTCTCCTTTTGCTGTTTGTTATTGGTCTTTTTTGTCGTTTTAGTTGTATAAAATGTACATTACGTGTTATCTTCCGGCCTCTAAGTTACTTATTATTTTATAAAATGAACGTTATAGTGTTATATATTTAATGTTTTTTAAACATACAAGAGTGTCGATTTTGCCGTATTTATGGACAAAATACAGGACAAAGGTTATCGTTTTGCATTTCGTTGCAGCATGGTTTGCCTGTGGTTTGAGTCCAGTGTTTAGGGCGTAGAGCACAAAAATGTTGGCGAAACGTTTGGTGTTTACGGGAAATAGTGATAACTTTGCACGCGGTTGGGCGAAAGCCCGGCTTCGGCGGTTGCCGCAATGGTGGAATTGGTAGACACGAGGGACTTAAAATCCCTTGGCCAGAAATGGCTGTGCGGGTTCGAGTCCCGCTCGCGGCACGAAGCCCCGGCTGTGGTTTGGGGCATCGGTTTTATGGAAATGGGCTGCATCATGCTAAGTGATGCAGCCCATTTCTGTTGCCCGCTTGTTGGCCGCGTGCCATGTGCGGCGTCGGTTTTGCGTCGTATGGGCCATGCTCCAAGGCTCATGGCCACAGCTTCTTGTGGGTTGGGGTCATTTTTTCAGTTTTGAGAGAATCCAGTCGAGTTGCGCCCTGTCGGTGGCAGCCGACGTCCAGTGCTCGTTGATTGGCGTTACAAGGCATTCCTTGGGGCACGCCAGCGTGTTCCATACGGCATACGAAGTGGTGGGCGGGCAGGTGTTGTCGTTGTATCCCCACGTCATGAATGTGGTGGCTTTCACGTGACGGGCAAAGTTGGCCACGTCGTAGTAAGCCATCGTCTCCAGCTTTTCGGGGGTGAGCATCCCGTCTTTTTCTGTGAAGTGCGGGTAGCCGCCCGTGAGCCCGGCGGCGGCCGCCGCCATGTCGCTCAGCGCCGGGTGGTTGGCCACGCACAGCGTCACCCGCGGGTCGAGGGCGGCTGCTATGATGGCCAGCGCCCCTCCCTGGCTGCCTCCCTGCGTGATTACGTTGCGTCCGTCCCACTCGGGCAGCGACGTAAGCAGGTCTATGCACCTGACGAGCCCGATGTAGACGTGGCGCATGTAGTAGTTGTCGCGGTTGTCGAGCCCTTGGTACAGGTAGCCCTTCACGCGGCCGTCGAAGGCGGCCCTGATGTCGTCGAAGGTGGTCTCGGGCAGCCTTGGGTCGAGTCCGTGTATCTCGGTCACGAGGCGTATGACGCCGTTTTCGGGGTAGTACATGCCTTCGGCCACCCTCTTGATGCGCTTGACGCCCGCTCCCGGCGGTGTGAGCACCACGGGGCATGAGCCCGGTTTGGCCCCGCGTGGCACGAGCAGGTAGGCGTAGAGCGAGTGGCCCTCGCGGTCTGTCTGTAGTTTTATGAGCCATGCCTCCACCCGGTCGGTGGTGTATTCGGGCGCCGGTTCGCGCGTGTATTTCAGGGGGAAGGCTGCCGCCCGGCTCAGGTTCGACTGCCAGAATTCCGTGAAGTCGGCCGGTTCGGCGGTGTAAGGCCTTATTTTGTCGGGGCTGAACCCCACTTTCACGTGGTGGGTGTATTTCTTTCCGTCGACGTTGGCCGTCAGCCTCAGGTCGCGGAATCCCGGTTTCCGGCTCGTGCCCATGTTGATGGTGGCCTTGCCCCGCTTCATGGTGGCCTTGCCGTGGGTGTCGTCGGGCAGGCAGTCGCCTCCGATGGAGTATTCTATCGTGGCGTCGCGCGGTATGCCGTATTTATAGAACTGTACGTCGATGATGGCCTCTTCGCCCACCTTGTACGTCCAGTTGTCATGGTCGGGCACGGTCACCCACAGGTAGTCGCTGTTTTCCGGGTAGTTCTTTGCTGCCCCGGCGTGGGCCAATGCGATGATGGCCAGCAGCGCGGTGATGATGGTTTTCTTCATAGTTGGTTTTAGTTTTGTTAGTGTCGTGATGGTTTGCCTGTCGTGCCGCCGCGGCGTTGTTGTAGCGCGGTGGCCCTTGTGGCGTTGCCGCGGGGGCCGTTTCGCCGTGTCGCGGAGGCCGTTTTGCCTTGCCGTTCGGGCCGTTTTGCCGGCCCGAACGGGTGGTTTTGCCAATGTGTTGAGGCTCAGTGGGTTGGCTTCATGCGCCGCGCTCGGCCCAGTCGCCGCGGTCAAGGTTGCGGTAGCCGATGGCTTCGGCCAGGTGCTCTGTGCGCACGTTGGCGCTCGAGTCGAGGTCGGCAATGGTGCGCGCCACCTTCAGTATTCGGTTGTAGGCCCTTGCGCTCAGGCTGAGCCGCTTCATGGCCATGCGCAGAATCTCTATGCCGTCGGCGTCGGGCTCGGCATACTGGTGTATCATCCGTTCGGTCATCTGGGCGTTGCAGTGCGTGCCGGGGTGGCTGCGGTAGCGCTCCTCCTGCATGCGGCGCGCCCTGACCACCCGTTGCCTGATGGCTTCGCTGGGCTCACCCGGTGCCGACCGCGAAATGTCGTCGAATGGCACGGGCGTTATCTCAACCTGTATGTCGATGCGGTCGAGCAGCGGGCCCGATATCTTGTTCATGTAACGCTGTATCTGTCCGGGCGAGCATACGCACTTGTGGGTGGGGTCTCCGTAGTAGCCGCAGGGGCATGGGTTCATAGAGGCCACGAACATGAACGAGCAGGGGTATTCCACTGTGTACTTGGAGCGCGATATCGTGATGCGCCTGTCTTCCAGTGGCTGCCGCAATACCTCAAGCACGCTGCGGTTGAACTCGGGCAGCTCGTCGCAGAACAGCACCCCGTTGTGGGCCAGCGATATCTCGCCCGGCTGGGGGTTGGTGCCGCCGCCCACGAGCGCCACGGGCGATATGGTGTGGTGGGGCGAGCGGAACGGTCGCTGCGATATTAGCGACGTGTCGCGGCTTAGCTTGCCCGCCACGCTGTGCACCTGTGTCGTTTCCAGGCTCTCGGCCAGCGACAGCGGCGGCAGTATCGACGGCAGGCGCTTGGCCATCATCGACTTGCCGCTGCCCGGCGGGCCAATCATGATGAGGTTGTGGCCTCCGGCTGCTGCCACCTCGAGCGCACGCTTCACGCTTTCCTGCCCGCGCACGTCGGCGAAGTCGTGCTCGAAGTGGTTTTGGTTGGCGTAGAACTCGGCCCGTGTGTCTACCACAGTGGGCTCGTATGCCCCGGAGCCGTTGAGAAAGGCTATCACGTCGGTGATGCTTTCCATGCCGTAGACGTCGAGCTTGTCGACCACTGCGGCCTCGCGCACGTTCTGCCGGGGCACAATCAGGCCCTTGAACTGTTCTGCTCTGGCTTTTATGGCTATGGGCAGGGCTCCGCGCACGGGTTGCATGCGGCCGTCGAGCCCCAGCTCGCCTATCATCATGTAGCTGCCCAGCCGGCTTGTCTCCACTTTTCCCGAGGCGGCCAGCAGGCCTATGGCCAGCGGCAGGTCGTAGCCGCTGCCTTCCTTGCGCAGGTCGGCCGGTGCCATGTTGACGGTGATGTCGGCCACGGGAAACTTGTAGCCGTTGTTTTGCAGCGCGGCCACTATGCGGTCGTGGCTCTCGCGCACGGCGTTGTCGGGCAGCCCGGTGAGGTGGAACAGCACGCCGCGCGACAGGCTCACCTCCACGGTTACGGTGGTGGCTTCGAGTCCGGTCACGGCTGCGCAGTATGTCTTTACAAGCATTGTGGTATGGGTTTTCGGTGGGATGGTGGTGGTTAGTAATGGCTGCCGTCGTTGGCTGCCGTAAGCGGCTTTGGGGTGGCTGCCCGTTGCGGCAGCCAGGCGTGGGTGTCAACGCTCGCGGCTGCCGCCGAAGTCAAGCTTGCCGAGCATCTTTTCCAGCTGTTCTCTCATCTCGCGCGTGCTGAGGTTGCGGGCCACTATGCGGCCGTCGGCGTCGGCCACGATGTTGCCCGGCACTGTGGCCAGGCCGAAGCGCGCCATCAGCGGCGTGTCCC
>ERZ838577.2310-NODE-2310-length-21808-cov-10.028410_pt1 | contig 21808 bp, 17 predicted proteins | sample MGYA00519682_ERZ838577 | MGnify/ENA primary metagenome ERZ838577 (study PRJEB31850, sample SAMEA3708838) | human gut metagenome | biome: human gut; feature: human-associated habitat; material: faeces | place: China | collected 2014 ...
CCCACCCCTCAAGATTGAGGGGCAGGGGAGTTGAATAGGCGAAGCCTATTTTTTATGTTACAGGGCGGGACAAAGCGTTCTGGTATCGGCTGGCGAAACATTTATCGGAAGCTGCCGGTTTGATAAGGATGGAATTTTCCAAACGGGCATGGTATACTCAACTCAACAAGATAAGGGGATCGATACGAATGAAAAGAAAACAGGTGACAGCAGCATGTCTGATGGCGGCAGCGATGCTGCTTTCAGGCTGCACGCCGAATATCAGTGAATATGCAGCGCGAGCGCAGCAAGCCGGAAAGAACTTTTTTGAAGGGGAAACCATAGACGCTATGGCACAGGACAGCGATACTGTGACAACGGCAGGTGACGAGACGTCTGTAGCAGGTGAAACACAGAATGTCAGTACAGGAACCGGCACCGCTGCAGTGACCAATGAGAGGCAGGATAGCGATACTGCGACCGATGACGAGATACAGGATAGCACAACAGCGACCGGCGGCGAAGGGCAGCACGGCGATACCGCGGCAACAGCAGACGGCGAGATGCCTGCGACAGGCGAAACGCAGATCGACACCGCCACAGAATCTGAGGCAGCAACAGCTCCTCAAATTCCGGTCCTGATGACAGAAGTGACCGACTCCGTTTATGAAGCATACGCGCAGAAATCGGATGCGTTTACCGGTAAGCTGGCGGGACACGATCGCTTAAGCCGCGCAGAAAACGCAGCGCTGACGGCAGTTCTTTCGCAGAAGGAGTACGGTGACAAGACGCTTTGCCTGCAGAACATGGCGAAGTATGACAGCAACGCAAATGAAAGCTTTCTGCTGATGTTTGAGAGCACACCGTTGACAGCGCGCGGGCGGATTTCCGGCGATCTCTGGTATTATGACGGCGAGTCGGCAAGGCTTCTGGAAAAAGGAATCGTCGTGACCGGACTGCAGCAGGTGACGGGAATTGGGAATCCGTTTGTTATTCTGGAAACGGAAGTCTCCGGCAAAAAACAGGCGGCTGTCTGGACGGTAAAAGATCAAAAGTGCGAAAAGCTTCTGGAGGATGCCGAGACGATCGAAGCGACAAAGGACGGCGTTTGTACGTTTTATCCTGTAGAGAAGACTGTGTACGATCCGCTTGTTTCGGAATGGGACAGTGCAGAAGAGACGGTTCCTGTTTATTATGAAAGAACAGCGGACGGATTTGCAGAGCGTTCGTATCGGGAGCTGACAGCGTCGGAATATTTGGCGTATGTGTCTGCAGAGGATTCGGATGAAGAGGCACAGGCGTGGAAGGAAAAGCTGGAAGAGCAGTTCTACACGCAGACGGATGAAAATACAGAATATACCTATTGGTTTTATGCAATTGGGGAGGACAAAATTGCCTATCGCTGCAGAGAAGCCGGGCAGTCGGTCGGACAGGAAGAAGGAATCGATCATGCGGTTGCGAAGTACAGCTGGTGTATCAGCAGCCTGGATCAGGGAAAGCTGACCAAAGCATCAGAGACGATCAGCGGGGATGGATTTTTCTTTCCGTCGAGATTGGAGCAGGAAGAAGTGCTGGAGAGCCTGGAGGATATTCCAAACGAATTTACGAAAAACCGGTTGAATAAAGTGCAGAAAACAGCCCGCGCGGCGGTCGGTCAGGCGGTTGCACAGATTCTGGAGGTACAGGAGTACCCGGACGATGCGCTGTGTTTTGCAGAGACGGCGGATTACGATGGGAACGGCAAAAAAGAAACATTTGCGGCGATCGGCAGGTACGACGGAGCGTTCGGCGCGCCGGTATGCGACCTGTGGTTTGTCGGCGCGGACGGCGCAGTTTTGGAAGAAGAGAATTTTGCCTTTAAGGAGCTGGAAAAGCTGGGAAGCGCCTTTGTGCTGTATCGTGGCTACGAAGTGTCCGGCGTCAGCGACATGCTGTTTGGTGTGCAGGAGCAAGGAGCAGTGCGCCTGTTAAAACAGATGGGGCACTTTGAGCTGGACGATGACGGCGATCTGATGGCATGGACTGCCGGGACAGAAGCTGCGCCGGGATATTATGACATCAGCCTGCGCACACTGACAGAGTATCAATTAGAAGAAATCCGTGAAAAAGAGCTGTTACAGTATAAAAACGGCAAAGCAGTGTTAAAGAGTATCCTGCGGCAGGTTGGATCAGATTCCGGGAAAATACAGATTTTATCCGGGGAAAACGATAGGATTCATGTCAACTTTTCGGACGCGGAAGGAAGCTGGTACGAGACATGGAAAGTGGAAAACGACAGACTTGTACTGACAGACAGCGGAGAAGGCAGTGTAAAAGAGGTTCATGAAAGCGGTGATGTGTCCGGACAAAACGCAGTCAGTCAAAACAGCGCTGTATCTGACCGGGAAGCAGACAGCATCAGTGAAAACAATGCGGCAGCATCCGACCGGACAGGCAGCATCGGCACGAGGTCTGTGACAAAGAGCGGGCAAAAGTCAGAAAACGGGACAGAAAGCCATGCCTTTGACTTCTCTGCGCCCGATGGGACAGCAAAGGAAACTCAGACAGAACAAGAATAGGAAATTACAAAAATATGGCATTTGCACATTTGCACGTCCATACAGAGTACAGCCTGCTGGACGGTTCCAATAAAATCAAAGAATATGTAAAACGAGTCAAGGAGCTGGGCATGACGGCTGCGGCGATTACCGACCATGGCGCAATGTACGGTGTGATCGATTTTTACCGTGCGGCGCGGGCAGAGGGTATCAATCCGATTTTGGGCTGTGAGGTCTATGTTGCGCCCAATTCCCGTTTTGACCGGGAGATTACCGGCGGGGATGACCGGTATTACCATCTGGTGCTTCTGGCGGAAAATAATACTGGTTACGCGAATCTGAGCAAAATCGTCAGCCGCGGTTTTACGGAGGGGTACTATTACAAGCCGCGTGTCGATATGGAGGTTCTGGAGGAATTTCACGAGGGAATCATCGCGCTGTCTGCGTGTCTGGCAGGTGAAGTGCCGCGCTATATCCAGAAAGGACTGCCGGAGGAAGCAAAAAAATGCGCATTAAAGTATCAGTCGATTTTTGGGAAGGATAATTATTTTCTGGAACTGCAGGATCATGGGATCCCGGAGCAGCAGACCGTAAACATGGCGCTTTTACAGATGTCGCGGGAACTGGACATTCCGTTAGTATGCACGAACGACGTGCACTACACCTATGCGGAGGACGCAAAGCCCCACGATATCCTTCTGTGTATCCAGACCGGCAAAAAGCTTTCCGACGAAAACCGGATGCGTTACGAGGGCGGTCAGTATTTCGTCAAAAGCGAAGAAGAGATGAAGGGACTGTTTCCCTATGCGTGGGAGGCAGTGGAAAATACACAGCGAATTGCAGACCGCTGTCATGTGGAAATCGAGTTTGGTAAGACGAAGCTGCCGCATTTTGATGTGCCGGAGGGCTATGATTCCTGGGGATATTTGAACAAGCTGTGCACTGACGGCATGAAAGAGCGCTATCCGGAGGACGACGGCACGCTGCAGAAGCGTCTGGAATACGAGTTGGGTATTATCAAGCGCATGGGATATGTGGACTATTTCCTGATCGTGTGGGATTTTATCAACTATGCCAGAGAAAACGGTATTCCGGTAGGACCTGGACGTGGAAGTGCAGCTGGAAGCATCGTTTCCTACTGCCTGCATATCACGAATATTGATCCGATCCGTTATAGCCTGCTGTTTGAGCGTTTCCTGAACCCGGAACGAGTTTCCATGCCGGATATCGATATCGACTTCTGTTATGAACGCAGACAGGAGGTCATCGATTATGTCGGACGCAAATATGGAAAAGAAAAGGTTGTGCAGATTGTCACATTCGGTACGCTGGCGGCAAAGGGTGTCATCCGCGACGTCGGGCGCGTCATGGATCTGCCGTATTCCTTTGTGGATTCGATTGCAAAAATGATTCCGAACGAGCTGAACATGACGATTGATAAGGCACTGTCAATGAACGCAGAGCTGCGCAAGCTCTACGAGAGCGATGAACAGGTGCACGTGCTGATTGATATGAGTAAACGGCTGGAGGGATTGCCGCGCCACACCTCGATGCACGCAGCAGGGGTTGTGATCTGCCCGGAGGCGGCAGATCATTTTGTACCGCTTTCACGGGGGTCGGATGGTTCGATCACAACGCAGTTTACGATGACGACGCTGGAAGAGCTCGGACTGTTAAAAATGGACTTTCTGGGGCTTCGAACCCTGACAGTAATCGACCACGCGGTCAAGATGATTGAGCATGACACCGGTGTGAAGCTCGATATGGAGCATCTGGATTATAACGATAAAAAAGTGCTGGATTCGCTCTGCACCGGCAGGACGGACGGCGTGTTCCAGCTGGAAAGCGGCGGGATGAAAAGCTTCATGAAGGAGCTAAAGCCCCAGAACCTTGAGGATATCATCGCGGGTATTTCCCTGTACCGTCCCGGGCCGATGGACTTTATTCCAAAATATATTAAAGGAAAAAACAATCACGACGAGATCACCTATTCCTGTCCGGAGCTGGAACCGATCCTGTCTCCGACCTACGGCTGTATCGTGTATCAGGAGCAGGTTATGCAGATTGTGCGCGACCTCGGCGGCTACACGATGGGACGAAGCGACCTGGTTCGCCGTGCAATGAGCAAGAAAAAGCAGTCCGTCATGGAAAAAGAACGGGCGAATTTCGTTTACGGCAATCCCGAGGAGGGCGTGCCCGGCTGTGTGGCCCGGGGCATTCCGGAAAAGGTCGGTCTGGAAATTTACGCGGAAATGATGGATTTTGCAAAATACGCGTTCAACAAGTCCCACGCCGCATGCTACGCGGTTGTCGCTTACCAGACGGCTTACCTGAAATATTATTATCCGGTGGAATTTATGGCGTCCCTGATGACTTCTGTAATCGATAACCCCGGAAAAGTGGCGGAATACATTCTGGTCTGCCGCCAGATGGGAATCGCGATTCTGCCGCCGGATATCAACGAGGGAGAGCCGGGATTTTCGGTATCGGGAAAATCAATCCGGTACGGGCTGACTGCGATCAAGGGTGTAGGACATCCGGTTGCGGACGCGGTGATCGCAGAGCGGAAGCTGCGGGGCGTGTTCAAAAACCTGCAGGATTTTCTTTCCAGAATGTCCGATACGGAAGTCAATAAGCGCAACGTGGAAAACTTCATCAAAGCGGGTGCATTCGATAGCCTTGAGGGAACACGCAAGCAGTTTATGAGCGTATTTGTGCAGCTGATGGATCAGAATCAGCAGAATCGGAAAAATAATATGGCGGGACAGCTTTCCTTATTCGATCTGGTGGACGAGTCGGAAAAGAAAAACTATGAAATCCGCTTCCCGGATGTCGGGGAATATTCGAAGGAAATTCTTCTGACCTTTGAAAAAGAAGTGCTCGGTGTGTATGTCAGCGGGCATCCGCTGCAGGAATACGAGCAGCTCTGGCGCAGGAATATTTCTAATACAACGGCAGATTTTATGCTGGATGAGGAGACAAACAGCGTCCATATTCAGGACGGAGCAAAGGCGGTTATCGGCGGAATTATTGAGGAAAAGAAGATCAAATATACCAAAAACGATAAGGTGATGGCGTTTTTACAGGTGGAGGATCTGGTTGGAACGATTGAAGTTATCGTCTTCCCGAAAACCTATGAGCAGTACGGCAGCAAGCTGATGGAGGATGAAAAGGTTCTCCTGCGGGGGCGCGTTTCCGCAGAGGAGGACAAAGACGCGAAGCTGATCTGTGAATCCGTGCAGACCTTTGACGAAATCCCCAAAAAGCTCTGGATTAAATTTCCGACGATGGAAGCCTATCAGCAGCAGGAAAAAAAGCTGCTTTCGGCAATCGCAGCTTCCGACGGCAGGGATACCGTGGTGATTTATGTGGAAAATCCGCGCGCGATGAAGCAGCTTGGGGCGAATCAGACCGTTCATGGGGACGAGGAACTTTTAAAGCAGCTGGAAGAGCTGTTTGGAGAAGAAAACGTAAAGCTGATGTAAGTTTCACAAAACCATTGAAAAGAAAGCCCGTTTCGATTAAAATAAAAAATGGTTTTACGGATTTTGAAATCTTAAGATTGAAGTCCAGCCCGCAGCGGCAGACAGGAGGAACAATGGCAGCTAAGATAAAGACAATTGGAGTTCTTACAAGCGGCGGAGATGCGCCGGGTATGAATGCGGCAATCCGTGCGGTTGTTCGGAAAGCGATTTGCAACGGCGTCAAAGTAAAAGGCATTAAAAAAGGCTATCAGGGCCTGTTAAATGAAGAAATCATAGATATGGATGCCCGCAGTGTTTCGGATACCATCCAGAAGGGCGGTACGATTCTGGGAACTGCGCGTTGTCTGGAATTTAAGACCGAAGCCGGACAGAAAAAGGGCGCGGAGATCTGCCGCAGACACGGCATCGACGGTCTGGTTGTTATCGGCGGCGACGGCTCTTACAGAGGTGCGCAGGCGATGTCCAGACTTGGGATCAATACGATCGGTCTGCCGGGCACGATCGATCTGGATATTGCATGTACCGAATATACGATCGGTTTCGACACGGCAGTCAATACCGCGATGCAGGCAATCGATAAGGTAAGGGATACTTCATCTTCACATGAACGTTGCAGTATTATCGAAGTAATGGGCAGAAATGCCGGTTATATCGCACTGTGGTGCGGCGTCGGCACCGGCGCGGAGGATATCCTTCTTCCTGAAAAGTACGACTATGACGAGCAGCAGCTGATTAACAATATTATCAACAACCGTAAAAAGGGCAAAACTCACCATCTGATCATCAATGCAGAAGGTATCGGTCATTCTACTTCCATGGCGAAGAGAATTGAAGCGGCAACGGGTGTGGAAACCAGAGCAACCATCCTGGGGTACATGCAGCGAGGCGGCAGCCCGACCTGTCTGGATCGTTATTATGCTTCTATCATGGGCGCTTATGCGGCAGACATCCTCTGCGCAGGCAGCTCGAACCGTGTTGTGGCTTACAAACACGGCGAATTTGTAGACTATGATATCGAGGAAGCGCTTGCGATGCAGAAAGAGATTCCCGAATATCATTATCAGGTCAGCAAAGCGCTGGCCACCTGACGATACAGGACGCAAAGGGGCGGCTGCACACGAAACGTGTGTGGCCGTTGTGCGTTTTCATAAAGATCAACGGAGGAACCTGCATGATTACTGCAGCATCCAACAGCCGGATCAAAAGGCTGGTACAATTGAATCAAAAGTCGAAGCTGCGCAGAACGGAGGACGTTTTTCTGGCAGAGGGTGTGAAGATGTTTCTGGAAGCACCGAGAGAGCAGCTGCAGGAGGTCTATGTTTCGGAATCCTTTCTGGAAAAGTGCAGCTGCAGGGAGCATATGGAAGAGGTTGGCTACGAAGTTGTTTCCGACAGCGTTTTTTCTAAAATATCGGATACCTGCACGCCACAGGGCGTTTTATGCGTGCTGAAACAGTTTCACTATAATATAGAAGAAATGCTGCGGGACAAAGCACCGCTGTTTCTGCTTCTGGAAAATATACAGGATCCCGGCAACCTCGGTACGATGCTGCGAACCGGTGAGGGCGCAGGCGTTTCCGGGATTATCATGAGCCGGGATACAGTCGATTTGTACAACCCGAAGGTTATCCGTTCGACGATGGGCAGCATCTACCGCGTTCCGTTTTATTATGCGGACGATTTTGCGGCGGCGGTTCATCAGGTACAGCAGGCGGGTGTCAGCGTATACGCGGCGCATCTGCGCGGGAAAAATTCCTATGCCTGTCAGGATTACACAAAGGGGACGGCATTTCTGATCGGTAACGAGGGCAACGGCCTGCGGGAAGAGACTGCAGAGCTTGCGGACTGTTATATCCGAATTCCGATGGAGGGCAAAGTGGAGTCGTTAAATGCAGCGGTGGCGTCTTCGATTCTGATGTATGAAGCGCATCGGCAGAGGGCGATTTGAAAGAAGGTCGAAGCTTGAAAAATAACATTTTTCAAGCTCGAGATTTGTGTCTGCGCGCACTTGACACAAACTCGACATGCGCAAAAAGTGTGCGCAGAAATGAGAGGCACAGATGAAAATCGGTTTTATCGGACTTGGAAATATGGCGCAGGCGATGATTGGAGGAGTTTTGAGAAATCACCTGGCTGTGCCGGAGGAAATTTACGGTTCTGCAAAAACGGCGGAGACTGAAAGCAAAGTACATGAAATGTTTGGCATCACGGTGACAGGCGATAACCTGGAAACCGCGCGGCAGGCAGAGCTTTTGATTCTTGCCGTAAAGCCGCAGTTTCTGGAGAAAGTGATCGGACAGATTAGCGACATTGATCTGACCGGCAAGACGATTCTGAGCATTGCGGCAGGCAAAAGCCTTGCGTGGCTGGAAGAGCAGTTCTGTGCGCCGCTTCCGTTTGTGCGTGCGATGCCCAATACGCCGGCACTGGTCGGGGAAGGCTGTACCGGAGTCTGCTATGGCAGCAGGGTAACTCCTGAGATGAAAGAAAAAACGGCGGCTGTCCTGGACAGTTTCGGCAAGACGGTTGAGCTTCCGGAACGTCTGATGGATGTGCTGACCGGCGTCAGTGGCTGTGCGCCTGCCTGGATTTTTATGCTGATCGAGGCGATGGCGGACGGTGCAGTTGCGGAAGGCATGCCGCGAAGCCAGGCATATGAATGCGCTGCACAGGCTGTGCTCGGCAGCGCGAAGCTGATGCTTGAGACCGGAAAGCATCCGGGAGAGTTAAAGGATATGGTCTGCTCCCCGGCAGGCTCCACGATTCAGGCAGTACGCGTTTTAGAGGAAAAAGGCTTCCGCGGCGCAGTGACCGATGCGGTCATCACTGCGGTGGAAAAGTCCAGAAGCCTGTAAAATAGTTTGTTACAAAAATGTTAAAAACAGGAATAAAGGAAGATCTGATGGAAAAAATAATCCCGTCAGGTCTTCTTTTTTTATAAAAAATCGAAAAAACCGCAGAAAATGGCTGTCCTTTTTATGAAAAGAGAATTTACTATGTTAAAGCGGCATTTGTTGAAAACTTTGAAAAATAGTAAGAAAAAGGCGATGATTTCGGAGGTTTGTTGTAAAAATATCACAATAGAAGAAAAACTTTTGTGGGGAACTAACGGAAATTTGTGGTTCCGGGTGAACGGCTTGACATTTGATTGTAATATTGCTATCATATCATGCGTAACAATTGTTAATAAGTTTGTAACAATTGAAACAGCTCTGTAACAGGGAGCGTCCCACAAAAAGCTCCTGAATTTCACCGGCAGAATGGCTGGGGAAGCAGAGTAAGATTTATGGAGGTAAGAATGAACGGAAAAGGCAGAAAGTTGTTTCGTAGTGCAGTCGGCATTTTAACATCTGTTATGATGATGGGTGCATATACGACAACCGCTATGGCAAGTGGTATCGGTGTCATTGATGCGAAAGACATGCTGGACATTCATGCAGAAGCAAATACAGCGTCTGCGGTGATTGGTCAGGTCATGGAGGACGGTCATGTGGCGATCCTTGCAAAGTACAACGACTGGGTGCAGATCCAGGCGGGAGAAATTGCAGGATGGGTACCGGCTGAAAATCTGGTCGAGACAGAGATTTCCAACGAAGAGGCTGTTGCAGCCAATGAGCAGGTGATCGCTGAACGGACAGGAGAAACAGCATCCGAAGATGAATTCTTTGCAGAGGAAGAAGTACAGCAGGATGAAACAGCAGCTTTACAGGCAGAGGCGAGTGAAGCAGCACAGAATGAGATAGAAGAAGTACAGGCAGCCGAGGAAGCAGCACGCATCGAAGCGGAAGCGCAGGCAAAGGCAGCAGCCGAGGAAGCAGCACGCATCGAAGCGGAGGCGCAGGCAAAGGCAGCCGAGGAAGCAGCGCAGCTTGAAGCGGAGGCCCAGGCAAAGGCAGCAGCCGAAGAAGCAGCACGCATCGAAGCGGAAGCGCAGGCAAAGGCAGCAGCCGAGGAAGCAGCACGCATCGAAGCGGAAGCCCAGCAGGCAGCTTTGGCAGCCCAGACGGCACAGACCGCAGCGATATCCGCAGAGGAATTAAAACTGCTTGCAAATATTATTTACTGTGAAGCAGGCAGTGAATCCTACGTTGGTAAGGTTGCGGTAGGCAATGTCATCATGAACCGCGTCAAGAGTGCATCGCAGCCCAATACGATCACCGAGGTTGTTTACGCAAAAGGGCAGTTTTCCCCTGTTAGAAACGGTTCGCTGCAGAGGGCACTGAGCAGTGACAAGGCAGATGCAGCCTGCTATCAGGCAGCAATCGAAGCATTAGCCGGTGCACAGCCGGTCGGCGGCAAGCTGTTTTTTAGAAGAAATAACGGTCGTTCCGGACAGGTAATCGGACATCACGTTTTTTACTAAAACAGTATCATAGCCGGGACATTTGTCCCAACAGCATTGTAAGGGAATCGTCAGAAGATGATAGGAAAAAATCCGTTGCTTCTGACAGAAAAAGAACAAAAAAAGGCATGTGGAAAAGGATTGTTTTCACACGCCTTTTTTGTGTTCATGACAATAGAATCCTCGCAGGGCGCACACTTGACAGTAATTGACGGATTTGATATGATGACGCTAATCATGTAATATAATTGTAACATTTGATGAGCCGATTTTGGGAGCGCCAAAGGCGCGGAAAATCAATGGAGGCTCAGCTATCGTTACTGTCTGCGGATATGAGGGGATAGAAAGGATCATCGATTTATGGGCTGGAGCAGAAAATGTGAGAAAAGGGGGAAGCACTGGCTGCGGGCTGCAGCGCTGGGAGTCGTCTTTTTGTGGACGGCCGGAAGCAGTCTGCAGGCAGAGGCGGAATCGAGCAAAAGCGCGCACTGGCACAAGGGCGTTGGCATAGAGGCGTGGCTGACAGGAGCGGATAAGGAACAGGTCAGTCAGAACGCAGCATCCAAAAATGGGGCGGCAGATGCAGCGACCGGTGCAGCCGGCGGGCAGGAAACGGATGCAGCGTCTGACAGTGCGGACAGCAAAACCAAAGCTTCGTCCGGCGATGGAACGAAAATGGACGACCTGACCGGCACAATTGTGATGACGAGCGTCCGGAATGTATTGAATGTCAGGACGGAAGCGGACAGCGAGGCAGAGCTTGCAGGGTATTTGTATGCAGACTGTGGCGGTACAGTGCTGGAACAAAAGGACGGCTGGACAAAGCTTGAGTCCGGCGAACTGACCGGCTGGGCGAACAACGATTATCTGCTGTTTGGGGAAGAAGCGCGGAAAGAGGCAAAAGACGCGGGACGGATTGTGGCAACGACCAAAACAGGCGCTTTGAGAATCCGGAAAGAACCTTCAGCAGATGCCGCAATTTATGATCTGCTGGAAGAAGGCGCAAAGTATGAGGTCGTGGATGAAGAACAGATTCGTTTCAGCGAGGATCAGGAAATCACGGCGGACTGGGTTGCGGTCAATTACGGCGGAAAGACCGGATATGTGTCTTCGGAATATGTCCAGGTTGATTTTGAAATCGATTACGGAGAGACGGTTGAGCAGGTAAAAGCGCGCGAGGAAGCGGAAACGGCGAGACTGCAGGCGGAAAAAGAAGCTGCCGCACAGAAACAGAAGCAGGAAAAGGCAGCGCAGGCGGAAAAGGAAGCGAACAAGGCTGCTGCACTGGCAGCGGACGACAGCGTGCTTTTGGCGGCGCTCATTCAGTGTGAAGCAGGAGAAGAGCCCTACGAAGGACAGGTGGCTGTCGGCGCAGTCGTGATGAATCGGGTCAGAAGCGGCGCTTATCCGAATACGGTCAAGGGAGTTATCTATGCTTCGGGACAGTTTACACCGGCGGGAAGCGGACAGGTTGGACGCGTTGTCGCAAGTGGAAAGATCAAGGCAAGCTGCCTGCAGGCGGCACAGGAAGCGATGGCGGGAAGCACCCCAGTTGGAATAGCGACGCATTTTAGACGGGCAGGAAGCAGGGAAGGTATTGTGATCGGACATCATGTATTTTGGTAGACGGGGCATGATTTTTGTAGTATGATAGTCATAAGTCACAGGAAAGGAGGAGTTACATGACGGAAGTATTTGCCTGGCTGGCTCTGTTGATTTTACTTGTGCTGATTGAGCTTGCGACGATGGGGCTGACGACAATCTGGTTTGCAGCCGGAGCTCTTGTTGCGACGATTGCAGCTGCCTGCGGTGCGCCGGTTCTGGTGCAAGTCATCCTGTTTTTGGTAGTGTCCGTGCTGATGCTTGTTTTTACAAGACCGGTTGCCATGCGCTATTTCAATGTTGGAAGGGCGAAGACCAATGTGGACAGCATGCTTGGGGAACGCGGTATCGTGACCGGCAGGATTGATAACCTGCACAGCTGCGGACAGGTTACGCTCAAAGGCATGGAGTGGTCAGCGAGATCTCAGGAAACTGAGGGGACGATTGAAGAGGGTACCGTCGTCATTGTAAAAAAGATCGACGGTGTGAAGCTGATTGTTGTCCCGGACGAGATCGAAACAGAAGAACCTGTAACAAACAGCAGCGAGGCTGCTGACAACATGCGGTAAGACCGCGGAAATGAGGGTAATTATGATAGGTGGACTGGTAATACTCATTATTTTAATTCTGGCAATTGCAATTGTAGCGTCCTGCATCAAGATCGTACCGCAGGCGCAGGCTTATGTCGTAGAACGTCTCGGCGCATACCAGGATACCTGGAGCGTTGGCCTTCACTTTAAAGTGCCGATTGTCGATAAGGTTGCAAAGCGTGTACTGTTAAAGGAACAGGTAGCGGATTTCCCGCCTCAGCCCGTTATCACAAAGGATAACGTTACGATGCGGATCGATACCGTTGTCTTTTTCCAGATCACAGATCCCAAGCTGTTTACCTACGGAGTTGAAAATCCGATCATGGCGATTGAAAACCTGACCGCGACAACCCTGCGTAACATCATCGGAGACCTGGAACTGGACCAGACTCTGACCTCCCGTGAAACGATCAATGCCAAGATGCGTGCATCCCTGGATATCGCAACCGATCCCTGGGGCATTAAGGTAAACCGTGTCGAATTAAAGAACATCATTCCTCCCGCAGCAATTCAGGATGCGATGGAGAAGCAGATGAAGGCAGAGCGTGAACGCCGTGAAGCGATCCTGCGTGCCGAAGGTGAAAAGAAATCTACCATTCTGGTAGCAGAAGGTAAAAAGGAATCCGCAATTCTGGAAGCAGAGGCAGAAAAGCAGTCTGCAATCCTGCGCGCAGAAGCAGAGAAAGAAAAGATGATCCGTGAGGCAGAAGGTGAAGCGGAAGCAATCCTGAAAGTCCAGCAGGCGACTGCAAACGGTCTGCGTTTCATCAAGGATGCAGGAGCGGATGATTCTGTACTTCGTTTAAAGAGTCTGGAGGCTCTGGAAAAGGTTGCGGACGGCAAGTCTACAAAGATCATCATTCCGTCCGAAATTCAGAACATGGCGGGACTGCTGACCAGTGCGAAGGAGCTTTTAAGCGACAAATAAGCTCACACGAGCCATCTTCGATGCTATCCGCTGCCTGACAGCGTATTTCGTCTTTACAAAAAAGGACCGTACATTCTATAATGGATGTACGGTTTTTTATGATGCCAGGGTCAAAAGGTCTAAGCCCACATGAGCTTGCTCATAGGTGGGTGAAAGACCTTTTGACCCGCCCCGATAGGAGCATAAAAGTGGGATGATAATCCCACGATATGCGACTATCGGGCAGGATTGTGGGAGTGCGCAGCACGGAACAATCCGTAGGCATCAAGGTCGGGGGCTTTTGACCCCGACATCATTTCATAGGAAAATGCGTCCTATGAAATAAAAACGCTCCGCGAGGATCGCACTGCAGCGGAATGGAAGAATGTCGCTTGCGCGACCCGCTGCAGGCGGAGAATCCTGCTTCGCAGGATTCTGTTTCATCTTTATCAGGAAACAAATTCTGCAGTGCAGGATTTTAGGAAGAGGAGGATACATCATGGATCTGACAGGACGTCATTTTTTGAAATTACTGGATTATACGCCGGAGGAAATCAACTATTTCGTTGACCTCGCAGCGGAGCTGAAACGCCTCAAAAAAGCAGGCATTCCGGTCGATACACTGAGGGGAAAAAATGTTGCACTGATTTTTGAAAAGACCAGCACGAGAACCCGCAGCTCCTTTGAGGTTGCTGCCCACGATCTTGGCATGGGATGTACCTATCTTGATCCGTCCAGCTCCCAGATCGGCAAAAAAGAGAGCATCCGCGACACCGCACGCGTTCTGGGACGGATGTTTGAAGGAATCGAATACCGCGGTTACGGACAGGAAATCGTAGAAGAGCTTGCAAAATATGCAGGCGTTCCGGTATGGAACGGTCTGACCAACGAGTTCCATCCGACCCAGATGCTGGCTGACCTTTTGACGATTCGCGAGCATCTTGGAAAGCTGAAAGGCGTGAATCTGGTTTATATGGGAGACGCCCGCTACAACATGGGCAATTCCTACATGGTCGTATGTGCGAAGATGGGCATGCACTTTACCGCCTGCGCTCCGTCCCGTTATTCCCCGGACAAGGCTCTGGTTGAGCAGTGTCAGGAAATTGCAAAGCAGACCGGCGGCAGCATTACGCTGACCGAAGACGTAGAGAATGGAATAAAGAATGCGGACGTCATCTGCACCGACGTATGGGTTTCGATGGGCGAGCCGGATGCGGTATGGATGGAACGTATCGAAGACCTGATGCCTTATCAGGTAAACCGCAAAGTGATGCAGAATGCCGGGAATGCGATTTTCATGCACTGCCTGCCTGCATACCATGACCGCAACACCCAGATCGGCAGAGAAATCGGCGAGCGCTTCGGCATCTATGAGATGGAAGTGACGGATGAAGTCTTTGAATCCGACGCATCGGTTGTATTCGACGAGGCAGAAAACCGCATGCACACCATTAAGGCAGTGATGGCAGCGACGCTGGGCTGGAAAAATCCGACAGAGGCATAACGGAAGGACAGCAGCATTTGCTTCGGTGTATGGCAATAGCACAGACGCAAAGTGTTTTGTTACTGAAAAGGAGAAGAGTTCATGTTGGATCAAAAGAAGCTGGACAGCCTCCTTACAGGCTGTAGGTTTTGGGAAAAGGTTCAATGCTTTGAAACGGTGGATTCGACGAATCTGATTGTCAAAGACTGGGCGCAGCAGGGCGCAGAAGAAGGAAGGAGCGCAGTCGCGGAGGAACAGACGGCAGGACGGGGCAGAAGGGGAAGAAGCTGGATTTCCCCGCCCGGAGAAAATCTGTATTTCAGCATTTTACTGCGCCCACAGGTGGAAGCGTCTCGTATGGCGATGATTACGCTGCTGATGGCGATTGCCGTAACGCAGAGCGTACGGGAGCTTCATCTGGATGCGAAGATCAAATGGCCGAACGACGTGGTGGTAAACGGAAAGAAAATCTGCGGAATTTTGACGGAAATGTATCCGTCTGCAGACGGCAGCTTTTTCCTTGTGATCGGGACGGGAATCAACGTCAATCAGAAGGAATTTCCGGAAGAGGTAAAAAAGACAGCGGATTCTCTGGCGCTGGAGTTGGGAACCGATGTGGACCGGGAAGTACTTCTTGCGTCCGTGCTGAGACATTTTTTAGATTGCTACGACAGCTTTCTGGAAACAATGGATTTGAGCGGGCAAAAAGAGCTTTACGAGAGCTTTCTTGTCAATAAAGGACGCGTTGTGGAGGTACTGGACCCCAAAGGGAAATGGCAGGGAACGGCAATCGGCATTGAGAAGACCGGCGAGCTGCTGGTTCAGAGAAAGGACAGTTCCGTGGAAGCGGTCTATGCCGGAGAAGTATCAGTGAGAGGAATATATGGATATGTCTGAAATAGGAAAATTGGGAGAAAAAATCGTGCTCTGCGGGGCGAACGCCTACGAGCAGAAATATTATTTTAATCCCAGATTCAGCAAAATCCCCCAGTCCGTCCAGGATGAACTGCACATTATCTGCGTGCTGTTTACCCGGGAAGTGGGAGGAATTTTTACGATCGTATTTGAAGAGGACGGAACGCTCGCGTTTGAAACCAATGCGGCAGACGATGATTTATTATATGATGAAATTTCGAGCGGACTTCTGATTGCGGAAATCAAAAGAAACCGTCAGGAGCTTTTGGAATCCCTGACTTTGTATTATCGGGTGTTTATTCTCGGTGAGGATGTGTCCGCACTTCTGGAGGAAGAAGATTGAAAAATAAGTTTTCAATCGTGAGATTTGTGTCGGCGCGCATTTAACACAAACTCGGCATGCGCAGCAAGCGTGCGCAGAAATGAGAGGTTGAAAGAATGATTTTAGTAATTGATGTAGGAAATACAAATATTACATTCGGTGTATATGAGTCCAAAAAACTGGTTACGACGTTTCGGATGACATCCCGGACGATGCGTACTTCGGATGAATACGGCACGGAGATTCTGGCGATGCTGCAGAACAATCAGATCGATCACCGGAAGGTCGGGGGCGCAATCATTGCGAGCGTTGTGCCGAAGGTCATGCATGCGCTGATCGGCGCGGTTATGCGCTATCTGCATACCGAGCCGTTGATCGTTGGCAGCGGAATCAAAACCGGCATCAAGATCACTTCCGAGAACCCAAAGGAAATCGGACCGGACAGAATTGTGGACGTAGTCGCCGCTTATGAAAAGTACGGCGGTCCTGTGCTGGTTCTGGATTTCGGAACAGCGACGACCTACGATCTCGTTACAGAGGACGGAAGATTCGGTGTCGGCATCACCGCACCCGGCATTCGAATTTCTGCAAAGGCGCTGTGGGAGGATACGGCACGCCTGCCGGAGGTTGAAATCAAGAAGCCCGATTCCATTCTGGCGCGGGAAACGATTTCCAGTATGCAGGCAGGTCTGGTTTACGGACAGATCGGTCAGACCGAATATATCATCAATCAGGTCAAAAAAGAAACCGGTATCACAGACCTGAAGGTCGTTGCGACCGGCGGACTGGGACGGATTATTGCCGATGAAACAGATACCATCGACATTTACGACAGCGCCCTGACGCTGGATGGACTGCGGATTCTGTACGAGAAAAACTGCAGCGGAAAATAAGTTCCGGGCAGCAGAAGGGTGTGTCCTGCTGTCGGAAAACGCAGGAAGTAAAAAGTGCTTCCAAAAAAGGAGGAGTATGAGACTGCTTACGATCGGAAACGTGAGCCTTGCAAATCCTGTGATTTTAGCGCCAATGGCAGGTGTCAGCGACCTGCCATTTCGTTTGCTCTGCCATGAGCAGGGAGCAGGAATGGTCTGTTCGGAAATGATCAGCGCAAAGGCGATTCTTTATCATAACAAAAATACCGAAGAACTGATGCAGATTCATCCGGACGAGGGACCGGTTTCCCTGCAGCTGTTCGGCTCTGATCCGGATATCGTCAGCGAGATGGCAAGACGAATTGAAGAACGTCCGTTTGCGGTGATGGATCTGAACATGGGCTGTCCGGTGCCGAAGGTGGTCAACAACGGCGAGGGCAGTGCCCTGATGAAAAATCCCCTGTTGGCGGGAAAAATTATCGAAAAAACGGCAAAAGCGATTCAAAAGCCCCTGACGGTAAAAATTCGCAAGGGCTTCGATGATGCGCATGTCAATGCGGTTGAAATGGCAAAGATCGCGCAGGAATCCGGCGCTGCGGCTGTTGCGGTGCACGGCAGGACGCGGGAGCAGTATTATTCCGGAACGGCGGATTGGGACATCATTGCGCAGGTAAAGCAGGCGGTAAAAATTCCTGTTATCGGCAACGGGGATGTCGTGGACGCGGCAAGTGCGCTGCGGCTGTTTGAGCAGACCGGCTGCGACGGCATTATGGTCGGACGCGGCGCACAGGGCAACCCGTGGATTTTCCGGGAAATTCTGGCAGCGCTGGAAGACCGCGAAATTCCGGCACGCCCGAACCGCCGGGAGCTGTACGAGATGATTGTTCGGCATGCGCAGCTGTCCTGCACCTACAAAGGCGAATATATCACTGTGCGCGAAATGCGCAAGCATCTGGCATGGTACACGACCGGCCTTCCCCACGCGGCCGGGCTGCGCAGGCAGATCAACAGCATGGAAACGATGGAAGAGCTGATGGAGGGAATGAAACTGCTGCTGGAAGCATAAACTGGCGTATGAGAGAAATCGCTTATTTTATGCTGGAGACGCGTGCCGGGGAAGCGCCGTCAATCCGTTTGGGCAGCCGCGCACTCCGCTGGGAAACGCCTCGACTGGAACGTTTTTTATGGCACGGCTATCGGGTCAGCCTGTATCTGTTTCCCTGCCGCCTCGAGGGCACGAAGCGACTGCACTGGTGGATGGAGCGGATTGGAAGCGCGTTGGAAGAACAGGGGACTATGCTTTGGCTTGCGCCGGAGCTGGAAGCCGCCTGGGAGGATTGGCAGCCGCCATTGCCGGATGCAGCGCTGGCGGCAGAAATTCTGCGCGGTCAGCCGTTTCGAGAAAATCTGGTGCTGCTTGCGGATACAGAGGAAACAACGGGACAATGGAGCCGTGGACGCGAAAACGGTATCCGTCCCGTGTCTCGTCTCTGGCAGGAGGACTTTTTGCGTCTGGTGTCCGTAGATTTAAACGGCTTGTATCTGGTGGGGCAAAAGGAAGCAGCGTGGGAGCATTTTTCAGACTGGCTGTATGAGGAAAGCGGTCTGCCAGTCTGTTTTGTAAATAGAATACCAGAAACAGATGGGCGGAAAACCGTTCTTGTGGAGCTTCGGGCAAATGCCCGGATTTTGAAGGAACATCCGGAATTTGGAAGCCTGTATGTGGATTTGACGTCTGATGTCGAAAAAAGGCGGCAAATCAGGGAAAAAAGAGCCGATATCTCCTATATCTCCGCCCGAAATTACCTTGACACTGCCCTGAAAGCACGGTATAATGCGATTTGATTAAAAGAAACGAAAGGGCGCGGGAAAATATCCCTGCGCCCGAGATTTTTCATGAGGTAAAAGGAAAAGCAAAATGGAAGAAAAAAAGAATATCCTTACCTATCAGGGACTTCGTAAATATGAAGATGAGCTGCATGACCTGAAGGTTGTCAAACGTCAGGAAGTAGCGCAGAAGATTAAAGAAGCAAGAGAGCAGGGCGACCTTTCCGAGAACGCGGAATATGATGCAGCAAAGGATGAACAGCGTGATATCGAGGCGAGAATCGAAGAGCTGGAAAAGATCCTGAAGAATGCAGAGGTCGTTGTAGAAGATGAGGTTGACTTAGACCGCATCAACATCGGCTGTCAGGTTAAGATCCTGGATCTGGAATACGATGAAGAGCTGGATTACAAAATCGTCGGCTCTACAGAAGCAAACAGCTTAAAGGGTAAAATTTCCAACGAATCTCCGGTTGGCAAAGCGCTGATCGGTGCAAAGATCGGAGATATTGTAGAGGTAGAAACCCAGGCAGGTGTGATTAAGTACAAAGTGCTGGAGATTGAACGTTCCAACTAAGGACAGGTCCGATCTGACCAGCTGGAAAAGGAGTAAGTAAGGTGGCAGACGCACAGAATAATCAGAAAAATCAGCAGCAGGATCTGAACCAGATCCTGAAGGTAAGAAGAGAGAAGCTTGCTGCACTGCAGGAAGTCGGAAAGGATCCGTTCCGTCATGTAAAATATGACGTGACTGCACACAGCAGGGACATTGTGGAAGGCTTTGAAGAGCTGGAAGGCAAGACCGTCAGCATCGCAGGCAGAATCATGTTCAAGCGTGTGATGGGCAAGGCATCCTTCTGCAATGTTCAGGATTTAAAGGGAAGCATTCAGGTATATGTAGCCCGCGACAACATCGGGGAAGAGCCCTATGCAGATTTTAAAAAATATGACGTAGGCGATATCATCGGTGTAAAGGGTGAAGTATTCAAAACCAAAACCGGTGAAATTTCTGTACATGCTTCCGAAGTGGAGTTGCTGACCAAGAGCCTGCAGGTACTTCCTGAGAAGTTCCACGGTCTGACCAATACCGACCAGCGTTATCGTCAGCGTTATGTCGACCTGATCATGAATCAGGATGTTAAGGATACTTTTGTAAAACGTTCCAGAATCATCAGCGCCATCCGCCGTTATCTGGACGGACAGGGCTTTATGGAAGTGGAGACTCCCATGCTGGTTGCAAATGCCGGCGGCGCTGCTGCAAGACCCTTCGAGACGCATTACAATGCGCTGGATGAGGATGTTAAGCTGCGTATTTCCCTGGAGCTGTATTTAAAGAGACTGATCGTAGGCGGTCTGGAGCGCGTTTACGAAATCGGCCGTGTATTCCGTAATGAAGGTGTTGACACCAGACATAATCCGGAATTTACCCTGATGGAGCTGTATCAGGCATTTACCGATTATCACGGCATGATGGATCTTGCAGAGAACCTGTATCGTTTTGTTGCGCAGGAGGTTCTGGGCACAACACAGATTCCCTACGGCGAGTATATTCTGGATCTGGGCAAGCCCTTTGAACGCATCACCATGCTGGATGCTGTTAAAAAATATGCAGGTGTGGACTTCAACGAAATCCATTCCGATGAAGAGGCAAAAGCGGTTGCAAGAGAGCATCACATTGAATTCGAGGAGCGTCATAAGAAGGGCGATATCCTGAGCCTGTTCTTCGAAGAATATGCGGAATCCCATCTGATTCAGCCCACTTTCGTTATGGATCATCCGGTGGAAATTTCTCCTCTGACCAAGAGAAAGCCGGAAAATCCGGATTATGTGGAACGATTCGAGCTGTTTATGAACGGTTGGGAAATGGCAAACGCTTATTCCGAATTAAACGATCCTATCGACCAGAGAGCACGTTTCAAGGCACAGGAAGAACTGCTTTCCCAGGGCGATGAAGAAGCAAATACAACGGACGAAGACTTTATGAACGCACTGGAGATCGGCATGCCTCCTACGGGCGGTATCGGTTTTGGTATCGACAGAATGGTAATGCTGCTGACCAACTCTCCTGCGATCAGAGACGTATTACTGTTCCCGACAATGAAGCCGTTGGACTCTGACAAGAAGGTTTCCAAGGAAGTTTCGGCTCCTGCGGAGGCTACTCAGACGGCTCCCGTTGTGGAAGAAAAAATTGATTTTTCCAATGTTCAGATTGAGCCTTTGTTTGAGGATCAGGTCGATTTTGACACCTTCTCCAAGAGTGATTTCCGTGCCGTAAAGGTCAAGGAATGCGAAGCTGTGAAGAAGTCCAAAAAGCTCTTAAAGTTCGTTTTGGACGACGGAACCGGCGTAGATAGGGTCATTTTGAGTGGTATTCACGAATATTATGAGCCGGAAGAACTGGTCGGTAAGACCTGCATTGCAATCACCAATCTGCCTCCGAGAGCGATGATGGGTATCGACTCCTGCGGTATGTTGATCTCAGCCGTGCATCACGAAAACGGTGAAGAAAAGTTGCATTTGCTGATGGTCGATCCTCACATTCCGGCAGGCGCAAAGCTCTATTGATTGACCTATAATTGTCGGTGCTTACGCCACAACTTACGCCAATTTACTCCGAGCTTACGCCAAAAATGCGTTTGGAATTTTGCGATTGCAGACAAGTTCCGATAGCATACGATAATTTCATATGATTTAAGCCCGCTGATCTCGGTCAGCGGGCTTTTTCTATTTCTGCCCCTATTACATCTTTGTGATGTGATAGGGGCTTTTTTTATCCCTGAAAGGTGGTCGAAAAAATTTTTTTGAAAAATCTCAAAAAAACTTCGTACAAATCGAAAAAAATTTCCCAGTTGGTTAGTGAGGGCAAAAACCTCACGAACCTTGAAAAACGAATAGACATTCAACAGGTACATTCCTGATCGGGGGCGAAAGCCCCAGCCGGATGAAGGTG
>ERZ838577.2316-NODE-2316-length-21730-cov-7.462884_pt1 | contig 21730 bp, 18 predicted proteins | sample MGYA00519682_ERZ838577 | MGnify/ENA primary metagenome ERZ838577 (study PRJEB31850, sample SAMEA3708838) | human gut metagenome | biome: human gut; feature: human-associated habitat; material: faeces | place: China | collected 2014 ...
GGAGGCCCTTTCTGTAGAAAGGGCCTCCTCCCTTCCCCCACATTTCACATTTCCTACAACAAAAAAGCGGTAGCCAGCCCCAAAAAAATAAAGAAGCCCGCGCTGTCGGTGATGGCGGTGAGGAAGATGCTGGAAGCCTGCGCGGGGTCGCGGCCCACGGCACGGAAGATCAGGGGGATGCTGCCGCCCGCCAGCGCGCCGAGCAGCATGTCGCCCATGAGCGCCGCTCCCATGACCATGCCAAGCTCGGGAGAGGAGGAGGTGAACCAGACGCCGACACAGGCCAGCATCGCCATGATCACCCCGGAAGCGATGCCGATCTTGCCTTCGCGCAACACGGCGATCCACGCGCGCTTGCGATCGAACTTCTCCGTGGCAAGCTGACGGATCATCACGGCGAGCGCCTGCTGCCCGGTGTTCCCGGCCTGATTCGCCACCATCGGCATGAGCACAGCCAGCAAGGCCATGCCCGCAATGGAGCCTTCGAACATGTACACCACAAAGGCCGACATCATGGAAGTCACCATGTTCACGATGAGCCACGGCAGGCGTATCTGCACCGACTCCAGCCACGGCGTGTCCACAGTCTCGTCCTGACCGGCGCCCACCATGCCGAGCAGGTCGGCGCTGGCCTCGTCCTGCATAATGTCCAGAATGTCGTCGTAGGTCGCCACGCCGAGAAGGCGCCCTTCATAGTCCACCACAGGCATGGCCATGAAGTTGTAATGGCTCATGCGGCGGGCCACTTCCTCGCTCGACGTATCGTAACGTACGGCGATCACGTCCTGATCATGCAGGGAGTCCCGCAGGATCGTCCCCGGTTTCGACAGCATGAGGTCACGCAGGGAAAACACCCCGACCAGTTTGTCGTCCTCGTCCACCACGTAGGCATAATAGGGGATTTCCATATCCTCTTCCATGCCCCGCCGGATCAGCGAAATAGCTTCGTCCACCGTGATGTCCTGCTCAAGCAGGATGATCTCAGTATTCATGATGCCGCCCGCCGTATCGGGGTCGAACGCCAGCAGGTTGCGGAGTTCTTCGGCGTCGTCGCGGTCAAGGTTGCTCAGAAGGACATCGCGGTGCCCCTCTTCCAGCTCGTCCAGAACGTCGGCGGCGTCGTCGGGAGACATTTCGGCGATGATCTGGGCCGCCTCGTCCGGATCGAGGTTTTCCAGAACGTCGACGGCAACTTCCTGATCAAGCTCCGCAAGAGCCTCGGCCGCTTCGTCGGCTGGCAGATGGCGGAACAGGCAGACCTGTTCCTTGAGGCTCAGGTTTTCCAGATGTTCAGCCATGTCGGCCGGGTGGGAGTACTCGGATTCGCCGTCTTCCAGATATTCTATGCACTGCGAAAGGGCTCGCTGGCGGGTATTGTCGGCAGGTTCGTCGCCTTTCGTCTCCGGCCTTTCCCCGGAGTTTTTCCGCTCTTTCTCCTCAAGACTCCGCGCTATGCCGTCCGGGGCTGTCTTTTTCTCTTCGGGGGCCGTATCCGACATGGACCTATCCTCCTCCACCTGAACCGCATAACGTCTCAAGGATACCAAAAGTTACGATAAAAAAACGAAACGCGCCTCCAAAACCGGCGTTTCTGCCCGCACTGCCTTTTATCCCGGCCCGTTCCGGCACCTCCCCGAACGGTTGGGAAAAAAAGAGCATCTTGACGAAAACGGATGAGCCACCTAGTAAACGAAAAGACTTTACGCTGCTGACTCGTTGCCGGATGCGCGCGTCTCGCGCATGTCGGCGTTGCTCTCAACCCCGTGTAGCACTGCCAAGGATGCGGGACAAGATATGATCCTTCCAGAATTCTCAGAATATTTTCAGGGCGAGGCGCGGATGCACCTTTTGTCGATCCTGGAACTCTCCCTCGCCGAGGATGGGCCGGATCTCACCACCGAGGGCGTCTTCGGCCCCGGGGACCGGCTTCAGGCGATTATCGTAGCCAAAGAACAGACGATCATCGCCGGGCTGCCCGTCATCCCGCTGGTCATGGATCTGTGCGCGGCGCACCCGGAAGAGCTTTCCTACACATGGCAGAGCCTTGCCAAGGAAGGGGAAGAGGTCGCCAAGGGTTCCATCGTGGCCCGCATTTCCGGCCCCGCCCGGCAAGTCCTCCGCGCCGAGCGCGTGATCCTCAACTTCGTGAGCCACCTCTGCGGCATCGCCAACCTGACGCGCCGCTACGCCGAGAAGCTCGAAGGCACGGGCGTCCGCCTGCTTGATACGCGCAAGACCATGCCGGGCCTGCGCTATCCCGACAAATACGCCGTACTGTGCGGCGGCGGGCACAACCACAGGCGCAACCTCGCCGAAATGCTCATGCTCAAGGACAACCACATCGACGCGGCCGGGTCAATGACCAAAGCCGTCGAACTGCTGCGCGGGCGTTACAATCCTTGCCCGCCCATCGAAGTGGAATGCCGCAACCTCGACGAAATCAGCGAGGCCGTCGCCTGCAGGGTCGACCGCATCATGCTCGACAATATGACGCCCGATATGCTCCCCGAAGCGCTGGAAATGATCCCCTCCTTCATCGAAACGGAGATCAGCGGGGGCGTTTCCCTCGACACCATCCGGGCGTATGCCACCGTAAGCACCGTCCGCAAACCCGACTTCATTTCCGTCGGACGCATCACGCACTCCGCCGTGACCGCCGACCTCAGCATGCGCATTGCGAAGGAATCCCTATGACGACAGCACCTCTCTCCAACGACGCCCGCGCCATTGAGGAACTCCGCTCCAAACTCGGCGGCAGGCTGACCATCGTCGGCCACCACTACGAGCAGGAAGCCACCATCCAGCACTGCGACATCCGCGGCGACTCCCTCGAACTGGCCCGGCGCGTCCCCGGCATCGCCTCGGACTACATCGTCTTCTGCGGCGTCTACTTCATGGCGGAATCCGCCGCCCTGCTCGCCCGCGAAGGCCAGCAGGTGCTCCTGCCCGACCATTCCGCCGACTGCGTGATGGCCCAGATGACCCCCGCCCGGCTGCTCGATCGCGTACTCGGCCGCCTCACCGCCTCGGGCCGCAAGCTGGTCCCGCTCGCCTACGTCAACACTTCGCTGGCGGTCAAGGCCGTGGTGGGGCGCTACGGCGGCGCGGTGTGCACGTCGGCCAACGCGGAAAAAATGATGAACTGGGCCTTCCGCCAGGGTGACGGCGTGCTGTTCCTGCCGGACAAGAATCTGGCCCGCAATACCGCCCGCAAGCTCGGCATCACCGGGCGCGACACGCATATCCTCGACGTGCGGAAAACCGGGGAAGCCGTGGACCTCGAAGCGGCTGACAAGGCCGCCCTCGTGCTCTGGCCCGGCCTGTGCGCCATCCATGCCCGCTTCCACCCCGAACAGATTGAAGCCGTGCGCAAGGCCGACCCGTCCTGCAAAGTCATCGTGCACCCCGAATGCTCTCCCGAAGTGGTGCGCGCCGCCGACGGAGCCGGCTCCACTACCTACATCATCGAGTATGTCAGGAATGCGCCGGACGGGGCACATATTTATGTCGGCACGGAAATCAATCTGGTGGAACGCCTCGCCCGTGAGCAGGAAGGCCGCATCCGCGTGGAAGCCCTGCGTTCCAGCGCCTGTTCCAACATGGCGAAAATCACGCCTGAGAAGCTGCGCGACACATTGGAAGGCATCGTTGCCGGGAACACGGATCCCATCACCGTGCCCAGCGAGGATTCCGCTCCGGCTAAGGCTTCCCTCGAACGGATGCTCGAAGCCTGCGCGTAGTTTTTGATGCTTGTCGGAGGAGGGGAAAAGCTTCTGAAAAAGGGCTTTCCCTTCCCCAACCCTGCTATTGCGGAGCCCATCCCTTCCCAGAGGGTTCTCGTTGTGGGGAAAACGCGTGGCGGGAGTTCCGTTGAACATATTTCAGCATAGTGGATGCTCTATCCCGAACAGGTTTCAGGGGGCCTTGCCGCCCCCTTTCCTATATGCACAAAACAAGGTCTTTTCTCAAAAGAAGGCAGTATGACACAGCAGCGCTTGAAAACACAGGTTCTCGTCATCGGCGCCGGGATCAGCGGCAGCACGTCCGCCCTTACTCTGGCGGACGCCGGGTATGAGGTAACCCTCATTGTCCCCGGAAAAGAGCTGGACGGCGGCAATTCCGCGTTGGCGCAAGGCGGCATCGTCTATCGTTCAGACCCTAACGACGCCAAAGATCTGGAAAAGGACATTCTGATTGCCGGGCACCATCACAATTACGTCAAGGCTGTCCGCCACCTCTGCCAGCATGGCCCCGAAGCCGTGGAACGCATCCTCATGGAGCGTGCGCCCATCCCCTTCGATCGGCTGGACGGCAAGCTCGACTTCACCCGTGAGGGCGGGCACGGCAAGCACCGCATCGTGCACTGCGCCGACCACACCGGGAAGACCATCATGGAAGGCCTATTGCAGGCCGTGCGCATGTCTCCGAACATCCGCATCCTGACCGGGCGCACCGCCGTGGACCTGATCACCACGGATCACCATGCGCGGTATAAGGAATACCGCTACCAGCTCGACAACCAGTGCCTCGGGGCCTACGTCTACAACGAGGACACCCGGGAAGTGGAAACCCTGCTCGCGGACTTCACCGTGCTTGCCACCGGCGGCGTCGGGCAGGTCTATCTGCACACGACCAACACCGCCGCCTGCACCGGTTCGGGCATCGCCATGGCCCAGCGCGCGGGCGTGCGTCTCGACAATCTGGAATACGTCCAGTTCCACCCGACCGCGCTGTATACCCGCCAGTCGCACAGCTTCCTGATTACGGAGGCCATGCGCGGCGAAGGGGCCCGCCTCACGAACGCCAAGGGCGAATTCTTCATGAAGCGCTATGACGAACGCGCCGACCTCGCCCCCCGCGACATCGTGGCCCGGGCAATCATGGATGAAATGCTTCACAGCGGCGAGCCCTGCATGTATCTGGACGTCTCCGGCGTGAAGCACGACATCCCCACACGCTTCCCCACCATCTACCAGCACTGCATGGAGCTGGGCATCGACATCAACAAGAAGCCCATCCCGGTGGTTCCCGTGGCGCATTTCTTCTGCGGCGGCATCCTCGTCGACGCTTCCGCCCGCACGACGCTGACCCGCCTCTACAGCGTGGGCGAGTGCAGCTGCACCGGCCTGCACGGGGCCAACCGCCTCGCCAGCACGTCGCTCCTTGAAGCCCTGCTCTGGGGCTACAGCGCCGGTCAGGACATCGCGCAGCGCATCACCAAGCGCGGCTACATCAGCAAGCGCCTTGCCGACGCCATCCCCGACTGGGAAAGCACCGGCGACGAGCGCAACGACGACCCGGCGCTCATCGCGCAGGACTGGGCGACCATCCGCAATACCATGTGGAACTATGTGGGCATCAGCCGCACGGCCAGCCGCCTGCACCGTGCCTTTGACGACCTGCGCGCCCTTTCCCGCCATCTCCACGACTTCTACAAAAATACGGCCATCTCCAAGCCCATCGTGGATCTTTTCCACGGCTGCCAGGCGGCCTACAGCATCACCCAGAGCGCCCTGCGCAACCCCCGCAGCCTCGGGTGCCATCACAGGATCAACTAGGGCAGAACGTATTGCGGGGAGGGGGAACCTTTTCTTCAGGGAAATTCCCCTTCCCCGAGCCTGCCTGTGGGGGCCGCGTCTCCCTTTTCCAAAGGCGGCTGTATTTGTCGAAGAGCCCCATGCCCCTTCCCCACGGCTTGCCATTGGATTGGGATACGACAGGCTCCCCAAAAGAGCCCAGAGAAAAACATCAAAGGAAGAGCGTTCCGAAAAAAGCTTTATCCGCACGGTTCTCCCTCTTCCCTGCTTCCTCCGATTTTTGTAACAAAGGCGGCGCGACATTGTTCCGCCCCACCGGAGCGTTTCTCCCGCCTCCTTCCGTGGTGACCGCGGCGAGGTGCGGGAGATTTCCGTATACCAGGGACACGCGAAAAACGGACGTGCCCGCAGGACACAAAGGATTCAAAAAAGCATGAGTCAGAACCAGCAGAGAGAACAGCTCGGCAGCCGCATCGGTTTTCTTCTTCTCGCCGCGGGCTGCGCCATCGGACTCGGGAACGTCTGGCGTTTCCCCTATATCGCAGGAGCCTACGGCGGCGCGCTGTTCGTGTTCATCTATATCGGCTTCCTGCTGGCGGTCGGCGTTCCCATTTTGGTCATGGAGTTCTCCGTGGGCCGGGCGGCGCAGCGAAATCTGGGCGCGGCCCTGCAAAAGCTGGAGCCCAAAGGCTCGCGCTGGCATACGTTCGGCCCCCTCAGCCTCATCGGCAGCTATCTGCTCATGATGTTTTACACGACGGTGGCGGGCTGGATGCTGGCTTACTGCTGGTCCATGCTCAAGGGCGATCTTTCCGGCCTGACCCCCGAGCAGGTCGGCGGCTTTTTCGGCGGCCTGATCAGCGATCCGACGTCATCCTGCCTCTGGATGGGCGTAGCGGTGATCTTCTGTTTTACCGTGTGCGGCATGGGGTTGCGCCGGGGCGTCGAGCGCGTGGTGAAATTCATGATGGTCGGCCTGTTCGCCCTCATGATCGCGCTGGTGGTCCGTGCCGTCACCCTGCCGGGGGGCGAAGCGGGCATCAGCTTCTACCTCATGCCCGATCCCGAAAAGCTGACAGGGGGGCTCTGGGCCGCCGTCACCGCCGCCATGGGGCAGGCCTTCTTCACCCTCGGCCTCGGTGTCGGCTCCATGACCATTTTCGGCAGCTATATCGATAAATCCCGCTCCCTGACCGGCGAAGCCCTCTACATCGTCCTGCTCGACACCGTCGTCGCGCTCATGGCGGGCCTCATCATCTTCCCGGCCTGTTTCGCCTTCGGGGTCAACCCCGGCTCCGGCCCCGGCCTCGTATTCGTAACCCTGCCGAACATTTTCAACAGTATGCCTTTCGGACGCTTCTGGGGCTCCCTGTTCTTCGTGTTCATGTCCTTTGCGGCCCTGTCCACGGTCATCGCCGTCTTTGAGAACATCGTCTCCTACTGCATGGACGTCTGGGGCTGGACCCGCAAAAAAGCCTCCACGGTCAACTGCGTTACGATGTTCCTCCTCTCCCTGCCCTGCACGCTCGGCTTCAACGTCCTGTCCGGTTTCCAGCCTTTCGGGGAAGGCTCCTCCGTGCTGGATCTGGAAGACTTCCTCCTCAGCAATAACCTGCTGCCCTTCGGCGCCCTGCTCTTCCTCTCCTTCTGCTGCCACAGATGGGGCTGGGGCTGGAACAATTTCATCGCCGAAACCGATCAGGGGCAGGGAGCCCGCTTCCCCCACTGGCTCAAGCCGTATCTCCAGTACATCCTGCCCTGCGTGCTGGTCTTTCTTTTCATTCAGGGGTATGTAGACAAGTTTATGAAGTAAGGGGAAAAAAGTTTGGGAGCGGAACTCCTTTTGCGCCGCCTCCCCACCAGTCAAAAGTCTTTGAAGGGAGATAGGAGGGGGCCTGGGGGAGGGAAGAGGGGAACTTTCCTCAGAAAGTTCCCTCCTCCCCCCTCCAATTGTATCGCCTAACTCGGAAAATGCTCCATGAACCGGCGCTCGGCATCGGCGGTGCCGATGAGGACAAGCACCGTATCGGACTTCATGGGCGCGTTGGGGTCCGGGGGCACACGCAATACGCCCTGACTCTTCAAGGCGACCACGTTGCAGTCGGTCTTTTCACGGATGCGGCTGTCACGCAGGGACAGGCCCACAAGGGCCGGGGGCGCCGTCACCCGGAAAATGTTCAAGCCTTCCGTCAGAATGGTTACCCGGCCGGGACTGAGCAGATTGATGATCGTACTCGCCGCCATCGAAGCGTGCGACATCACCAGATTCGCCCCGGCGTTGTACAGAGAGGGCACGTTGCGATCGAGCGTGGAACGGCTGAGGATCTGCACGTCAGGCCGCAGCTTGCGGCAATAGATGGTCAGATAGATGTTCAGGTCATCGTCATGCGTGGTCACGATGACGGACGGGGTTTCCATGATGTGCGCCCGCTGGAGCACCGCCAGTTCCCCGGCATTCCCGAGAATGTAACGGGGATCGTCCGGCGGCACGAGCCGGGGGTTCTTCTCGACGAGACAGAACGGCAGCCCGCGACGTTCCAAGGCATCCGCCGCCGCTTCCCCCACCTTGCCGCCGCCGAGGATAAGCACGGGCGTCCGGTTCGCCTTGCTGCTCCGCTCGGCCTTGCGGTCATAAGCCTCAAGCTGATCCGCCGTCCCCGCGAGCAGCAGGATGGAGGCCTCGTCGATCCGGCTGTCCGGGCGCGCGGACATATAGGAATTGCCCTCCCACAGCCCGGCCACGTTGAGGCCGAAGCGTTCGCGGAACCCGCACTCGCGCAGCGTCTGCCCCATGAACTCGGTGTGGATGACCGGCGCCTCGGCAAGGCACAACGTCCCGAACCGGGCGATGATGTTCGACTGGGCGCGGGTCCCGTAGACGCGGCGGGCAAGGCTCCGCCCAAGCATCTCGGTAAACGAGTAGACGTGGTCGCACCCCGCCAGCATGAGGATGTTCATGGCCTCCGGATTCTCCGCACTGGCGGCGAGCAGGGTCGACGGCGCGACTTCTCGCACCGTGGAGGCGATGTTCGTATTCCGCAGATCCCCTTCGAGCGCTGCGACCAACGCCGCCTTGTCCGCCCGCAGGTTCCGGTAGGTGTTGGCGTCGTCGAACTCGCCGGTCACCACATCATAGCGGTTGTCGTACAGTTCCAGCGCGTGCTGCCCGTCCGGTACGAGGATGACATACGGATAGTTGTGCTGCCGGAGCTTGCGGGCCACGCTCAACGAGATGTCGTTGTCGCCCACCAGAACCGTATGGCCGCTGGTATCGGACGGCAGGGAGCGCGGCTTGCGCTTGTTGTTGTATTCCTCGATCCACGGCTGGTACACGAACCGGATGAACGTAAACGGCATCACGATCATGATGAGGATGATGCCCGACACCAGCACGATGATGGAGAACAGTTTCCCGATATCGCTCGTGAAGGTGATGTCCCCGAACCCCAGCGTGGACATGACGGTCAGCGTCCAGTAGACGCCGGTGATATAAGAATAATCCCGCCCTTCGTAGGCCATGATCTGATGAAACACGATGCTGAACAGCGCCACCAGAACGGTCGTGAACAGCAGGAAGCCGATCACGATGCGCTGATTGCGGCGTCCCGTGGTCTGGGTCAGGAGCGCCGGGAGAAGGGTCAGGAGCAGTTTCATGGTCAGCGCCCGTAGCTGTCTTCAAGACGCACGATGTCATCTTCCCCAAGGTAGGTGCCGGACTGGATCTCGATGATGACCAGCGGGATCATGCCGGGATTCTTGAGCCGGTGCACGGTGCCGAGGGGAATGTAGGTGGACTGGTCTTCATGGTACAGGAGCACCTTGTCGCCAACGGTGATCTCGGCCGTCCCTTCGACCACCACCCAGTGCTCTGCCCGGTGGTGGTGCTTCTGGAGCGAAAGCTGCCCGCCCGGTTTGACGATGATGCGCTTCACCTGAAAACGCTCACCTCTCGCCAGCGTTTCGTAACTCCCCCACGGACGATAGACCAGCGGGTGGTTTTCCGCCTCGCCGCGCCCTTCCTTTTTCAGTGATTCGACGATCTTTTTTACATCCTGCGTGCGGGCGCGATCCGCCACCAGCACGCTGTCCGCCGTCTCCACGACCACCAGATCCGATACGCCGAGCGCGGCGACCATCCGATTGGAGGCGTGCAGATAGCAGTTTTCCGCGCCCTCGGCGTAGACATCCCCCACACGCACGTTGCCGTCCCCGTCGTGCGGAGCGGCTTCATAGAACGCTTCCCATGACCCGAGATCGCTCCAGTCGGCTGTCAGAGGGACCACGGCGGCCCGGTCCGTCTTTTCCATCACCGCGTAGTCGATGGAGTCGGCGGGCGAACTCAGGAAGGCGTCGGCGTCGGGACGGATAAAGTCCCGATCGGCGTGGTGCCCTTCCCACGCCGCCTTGCACGCCGCATGAATGCCGGGAGCGTGCAGGGCCAGCTCTTCAAGATAGATGGATGCGCGGAACAGGAACATGCCGCTGTTCCACAGATACCCTCCGTCCGCCAGCATGGCCTCGGCTCTGGCGAGATCCGGTTTTTCCACAAAGCGCGCCACAGCATACCCGCCCGAGGGCAACGCCCCACCCCGGCGGATATACCCGAACCCTGTTTCCGGTGCATCCGGCGTGATGCCGAATGTAACGATACGCCCGGACTCGGCGCAGGCGCGGGCCCGCGCCACGGCTTCGGCGAAAACATCCTGAGGTTTCAACACATGATCGGACGGCAGCACCAGCAGCAACGGATCCCCCCCGCCGGACAACGCCGCGAACGCCGCCAGCGCAATGGCGGGCGCGGTATTCCGTCCCTTGGGCTCCAACAGAATAGTTCCGGATACGCCTTTCTGCTGCAAGGCCGCCGCCACATAAAAGCGGTGCTCTTCATTGCAGACCACCAACGGATCGGCGCTGTCCGGCAAAGCCGCCGCCCGATCCACCGTATCGCCGAACAGGGTATGCCCTCCCAGATCCATGAACTGCTTGGGATACAGGGCTCGGGAAAGGGGCCAGAGGCGGGTGCCGCTGCCGCCGCACAGGACAATGGAACGCAATGTGGACATGAACATTTCCTGTCTATTTCACGGTAAATTTATGAAACACCAAACACGCCCCATCAAAAGGCGGCAGCAGCCGCACGGAGGCTTCAGCCGGCGGAGAAAAGCGGGAAAGCCAGCTCCACGCAGCCCGCTCCGACGCAAAGCCGCGCGGAGCCAAAATATGAAACGACAATCCTTCGCCCGGACGCCAGATCGGGGTCAGCGCCACGGATGGGGAGCGTTTGCCGTAGCCGCGCCACGCCGTATACGCCTCTTCCAGCGTACCGAACGCACCAAGGCTTAAAAGCACCCCCTTGGTCATGGACGGCGGAGGGGCATACAGTACGGCGGGAAGCGTCAGCTCCTGAGGCCCCGCGCCGATATCGTTTCTGTACCCGGGGTTTTTGCCTAAAACCAGTTCCAAGGCGGAGCCGGAACCGTACAACGCCCGCACCAGTTCGGCAAGAGCCTCGCCGGGCTGCAAACGGAACGTCCCCAGCGTTTCGGGGACCGCGTTCTTTTCCGCTTCGGCACCCTGCCCACCCGCCGCTTCCGCAGTGGAGGATTCCGCCTTTTCAGGGACGGCGGGGGGCGCTTCATCCGGAGGCAGAGGCTGCGGAACGGCTTCCCGCGACGCCGCGCGACGCACGGCATCATCCCCGGCTGCCCGCCCTTTTCCGGCAGTCCCGGCGGTATCCGCCTTCTCCGCTTCCGGCAGCCAGCCCAGCACGCCGGACACCACCGCCTCCAGCCGGGCGTGAGCGTCGTCCTTTACAGCCTCCGGCATCCAGCGGTATCCGCCCGCGACGCAGATCAACGCCAACGCCACAACCAGCCAGCGGCCCCACCGGTTTTGCACATCGCTGCCGTTACGGGCCACCTGCGCCCACACCATACGGCCGGTTACGGTTGTACGGTTGCCCACAAGCAGGGCAAGCAGCATCTGATGCCCGAGGCGCATAAGCTGGCGGGGCTTCCCCCTGCTGGCCCGGTGCAGGGCGATGAGGCTCCCGAGCGAAAACAGCCGTTCCGCCCTCTGCCCTCCCGCCAGCCGCAACCGGTGGCGCACAAGCCGGATGCTCTCGCGCATGGAGAGCGGCTTCAGATACAGGTACTCGTTGATCCGATCTTTAAAGTTGGGCATACCTTCAATGATCTGTGCCAGTTCCGGCTGACCAAAGATGACGATCTGCAGGAGCTTTTCCGTGTTCGTCTCGAAGTTCAGCAGTTCGCGCAGCACTTCCAGCGCCGCCGGACTGAGCTTCTGCCCCTCATCTATAAAAAGGACAAGATTCCGGTTCTGCTCCAGCGCCTTATCGAAAACCCGATTTTGAATGACGCTGATGCACTCCCGGCGCGCCACGCCCTCGGGAGGCCGCTGCCCGGCGAACAGCTCGCACAGGTGCCGCACGAATTCATCGGCATCCTCGAACCCCGCGTCCAACAGCAAAAAGACGTCAATGCCGCTCTGCTCGTTCAGGCTCCTCAGCAGACAGCGGCACAGCGTGCTCTTCCCCGTGCCCACCTCGCCGAGAACCACGTTCAAGCCCCGCCGCAGCCGGATGGCGATTTCCAGCCGGTTCAGGCAGTCCTCGTGCGTCGGCGTCCGGTAATACGCGTCCGGGTCCGGCGAGTTCGAAAACGGCTCCCGCGTCAGATTCAGGAGCTCCAAATAGCTGCTCATTCGGCAATACCCTCAAGAAAACGGCCTTGGAGGAAAAAGGGAAACGCTCGTCGCGGGAGCGGGAACGCACAGGCCTTCCCGTTTTTCCCGGCCTCCATCCTTCCGCGCTATTTCAACTTCCCGATGGCCTCACGGAGACGCCCCTTGTCCTGTGCGTGGACGAGGGCCGCCTCGGGCGCGATGATGCGCTGCATAAGCAGGCGTTCGATGTCGTCGTCCATCGTCTGCATCCCAACATTGCGATTGGTCTGCAAAACGCTCGGCAATTGGAATGTCTTGCTCTCGCGGATCATGTTCCGCACGGACGGGATGCCGAACATGATTTCCAGCGCGGGTACCCGGCCCTTCTTGTCGGCCCGTTTGAACAGCGTCTGCGCGATGATCGCCTGAATCGACTCCGAAAGGCTCGTCCGTATCTGCGCCTGCTCCTCCGGCGGGAAGACCTCGATGATGCGGTCGATGGTCTTGGGAGCGGAGATGGTGTGCAGGGTCGCAAACACGAGATGCCCCGTTTCCGCCGCTTCGAGGGCAAGGGAAATGGTTTCGAGATCGCGCATTTCGCCCACGAGGATGATGTCGGGGTCCTCGCGCAGTGCGGAGCGCAGCGCCGTGCCGAACGAGCGGGAATCGCGCCCTATCTCGCGCTGGTTCACGAGGCAGCTCTTGGATTGATGCACGAATTCGATGGGGTCTTCAATGGTAACGATATGGTCGCGGCGCTTGGTATTGGCGTAGTCCACAAGCGCGGCCAGCGTGGTGGACTTGCCGCTCCCGGTGGGGCCGGTCACAAGCACGAGGCCCTTGGGCAGCAGGGCCAGCTCGCGCAGCATGATCGGAAGCCCCAGCTCCTCAACCGTGCTGATTCGCTGCGGGATTTCGCGGAACACCGCGGAAATGCCGCGGTTCTGCCGGAAAAAGTTGGCACGGTAGCGCGCCAGCCCCGGAATTTCATAGGCGAAGTCCAGATCGCCCGTCTGCTCGAACGCCTGCACGCGCTCCATGGGAACCATTTCACGCAGTACGGCCAAAAGTTCCTCGGTCGTAACAACCGGAGCGTCCACCCGTGCGAGGTCCCCGTAGATCCGCAGGAGCGGCGGATTGCCCGCCGAAAGGTGCAAATCCGAACCGTGATTGGCGTGCAACAAGTGAAAAAGATTGTCTATTTTTGCCATGCATGACCTTCCTGCACGGTTTTTGTTGCCGGAGCGCCCGGTTCTTGGTACACCTTGGCAGGAACAAGGTGCGTATGAAATACGCGAGACGGAAGATTCTGTCATCACCGCTGAAGGCCTGATCGCCATTTGTGAACAAGCCCACAACATGCTGGACTCAATCACAGAAGGCTTCCGCCGACAGCCCGCGCACCGTTGCCCGATCGGGCGTGCCAAAGGAAGGCTCCGCGTGTACCAGACCATCCCCCCGGAATTGCTGCATCCCGAAATGTTCATTCCCGCCGCCACGCTGCTCGGGCTCCTGCTCGGCAGCTTTTACAACGTCTGCATCCACCGGTACGTCAGCGGCGAATCCATCCTTTTTCCACCTTCCCATTGCCCGCATTGCAACCAGCGCCTCCGCTTCTGGGAACTGATCCCCGTCCTCAGCTATCTGCTGCTGCGCGGCCAGTGCGCCCGCTGCCACAAGCCCATCCATATCCGGTATCCGCTCGTCGAGCTCCTGTCCGGCCTGACGTCCGGCCTTTTGGCATGGCGTTTCGGCCCCACGCTCGCCTTTCCCGTCTATCTCGTGTTCACGGGAATGCTCATCGTCGCCTCGGGCATCGATCTGGAATGCTTTATCCTTCCCGACGGCATCACGCTCGGCGGGACAGTGCTGGCCGTGCCCGCCGCCATCTTCGCCCTCGGCATGGACTGGACGGACGCCCTTCTCGGCGGCCTTGTGGGCGGCGGGACGTTCCTCGCCGTACTTCTTGTCTTCAAACGCCTGCGCGGCGTGGACGGCATGGGGTTCGGCGACGTCAAACTCATGCTCATGCTCGGCGTCCTGTGCGGGCCCCTCGGCCTGCCGCTGATCACGCTGGTCGCGGGCGTCTCGGCCCTTGCCGCCTTTCTGCTCATCGCCTGCCTGATGCCCCGCGAAGCGCCCTTGCGCGAAATGCCCATCCCGTTCGGCCCGTTCCTGAGCCTCGGCGCCTTCGTGCACATCCTCGCCGGTCAGGAAATCCTCGACTGGTGGATCCGGTTCATCACGGGGTAGCGTACAGCGCAAGCACTTTCCGCACGTAATTGCGGGTCTCCTCAAACGGGGGGATGCCGCCGTACTTGTCCACGTTGGCGGGCCCAGCATTGTACGCCGCCAGAGCCAACGAAACGTTCCCGCCGTACCGATCCAGCATGGATCGGAAATAGCGCACCCCGCCCTCCACGTTCTCATCGGGATTGAACGCATCGCGCACCCCCAGATGCCGCTGCGTGCCGGGCATGAGCTGCATGAGCCCGCTGGCCCCGGCCGAAGAGACGGCCTTGGCGTCGAATCCCGATTCGACCTTGATGATCGCCATGACCAGCCGGGGTTCGACCCCATGTTGCCCGGCATACCGTTCCGCGAGCCGCGCCACGCCGTCCGGCCCCACCGCACGCATCAGCCGCTCGGCGCTGAAGCGCCCGAAAAACTGATACCTCCCGTCGCCGTCCGGCCTGTTCGTCAAAAAGACGGTCCCGTCCTCCCCCACATGCCGATAGATGGCCACAGACTCCACAGGCAACGGATCCGCCGGCTGAGCTGACGGGGCATCCGGGCGGGCCGCGTGGGGCCGCTGAGGAAGCGTTTTTTTGATGGGAGGCCGCACCACGACCTTGAGTTTGGAAGGTTCGGCTGCCCTAACGCCGGTGGCGCACAAAAGGCAACACACCAGAATGAGGCCCGCCCATACGGGGAGCCCCAGCCATGAGAGTCGAGGCCCCTCGTCTTTCGGAACAGCCTGTGCTACCATCATTTCCAACCGTAACGAGCCTCCCGTCAAAAGACAAGGAGCACCCTCCGCACCTGTCCGGCGACGCCGAGGGAAAAGGTCCGCCCATGAAAAAATGCAAGCGTTTCTCCCTCGCATGGCTTGCCCTGCTCGCACTGGCGGGCGGGGTGGAACTGCTTATCGTGGACGGCACGCTTTCGGGCGGCACCCCATTGTCCCGCGTGGCATCCAGCGTGCGGGAAACGCTGGACCAAACACCCACCCCAGCGAATGCGGCCTCTCAGCAGATGTACATCTGGAAAGACGCATCCGGGGTCACGCACATCAGCGAAACGCCGCCTCCCAAGCCGCCCGCGGGCAAAGTGGAGGAATACCAGTTCTCGCCGCAGCCTCCAGCCGCGCAGCCCGAGCCCGTCGCCCCTCTCGATATACCGAGCCCTGAGCACCAGCCGTCCGCCGCCGAACTGGAAAAGGCCGCCGCTGAAGCCCGGAAAAGGCTCCAACAGCAGGTCGAACAGCTGCAAAAGGAGCGGGGGCAGCTTGAAAAGCAATTATACCGCGCCCGGGCCACGGGCGACGGCTACGCGCAGATCCGTTTCCGTACTTTGCTGGAACAGAACCGAGAGGCGCTGGAAAAGCTCATCCCCAAACAGTGACATATGCCATGCAGCCACCCTTCCGCAACGGATTTACCCTGATTGAAATCGTCTCCGTGCTCGTCGTGCTCGGCGTGCTGGCCTATCTCGGCATTTCGGCCTTCCGGGGCAATGACGAGATAACCGCCTACGCGGAACGGGACAGGCTCCTCTCCCAGCTCGTCTATGCCCGCGCGCAAGGCATGGCGATGGGCGGCGGGCAATGCGTCACCATAGATACAAACAAGGTGAGTTTCTTCATGAAGGGCAAATCAGCCCTGCCGACACTGCTCAAGGATTATACGCCTTCCGCATCAATCCAGAGCACCCCTCCGGCTACGTTCTGCTTTGACGCGGCGGGAAGCGTCTGCGGCGAGGACAGCCTCGGAAATCCGAACGACACGGGCATCCTCTACTGCACCGCGTCAGCCTCCGATCAAACATTCAGCTTCGGCGGCGGGATCACGCTCACTCTCTTCGCGGAAACGGGGTTCGTCCAATGAACGCGCGCGGCTTCACCCTCATCGAGATCATCGTCACCATCATCCTCATGGCGATCATGGGCTTCATGGCGGCGCAACTCATTGCCACGACCTTGCGCGGAAGCGCCGAAAGCGCCGGGCAGATCAAAGATCTGACGGAGGCCACCAGCACTCTGGAAGAATGCATCGCCTACCTCAACACGGAAGCCATGCAGCAGAAGGCTGCCAGCGACCTCATCACGGATAAAGGCCTCGAAGCTCTTTTGGAAGCCCAAGATAAACGGGAACTGTGGCATCCGGACGGCTGCCCATCCTGCCCGGACAACCTGCTGATCACCGTCAAGCGCGGTTCCGTGGAGCTTTCCCGTGCGTTCTGATGCCCGCGCCCCTGAGCGGGGTTTCACGCTGCTGGAAATCGTCTGCACGCTGGTCATCCTCGGCGTGCTCGGCTCGCTCGTGTTCTCGGGATTCGGCACGGCCATCACCGGGTATACGCAGATGCGGGAAGTCGGAACGTCGGACATGCAGGCCGAACTGGCTCTCATCCGCCTCCGGAAAGAGCTTGCGGGAGCCGCCGATTTTCCCGAATCACCTTTCAAAGACAGCCCTTCCGTCACATTCACGAAGACGGATGGCACGCAGACAACCATCAGCTGCGAAGATACCGGAAACAAGCTGCTCATCGACGGCCAAATACTCCTCTCGGACGTGGCCTCATGCCGTTTCACCACGAACGGGGCCGGCCCCTCCTACATCGGCATCGTGCTGACCCAGCAACTCGCCGAACGGCAAGTCACCTGGACGCTTTCCGTCGCCCCCCGCAACACCCCCCTCGCCAAGGATTGAGGTTCCCCATGCAGACGTCACAACGCGGAAGCGTCCTTCTGACCATCATCGGCGGGATCGTCATTCTGGCCCTGCTCGGCATGGTCGCGGTTTCGCTTATGACAGGTTCCGTCATGACCGGGCTGGACGCCAAGGAAACGGTGCAAGCCTCCTACCTCGCCGAATCGGGAAAGGAAATCGTCCGGGTGCAGACGTCAAAGGCCGATACCGGAGCAAGGCTCATGACTTTGGTGGATGATACGCTGGACGGCAAAACCTTTTCAATCACGGGCGGGAACGTCTCGCTCAAGCTGTTCCCCTCGTGGTTTCGCACTTCAGACACAGGGACGTTGCTGAAGGGAGGCTCCGGCTGGTATCCCGAAGCGCCATCCGGGACGCGCGAACTTTTGCTGATTGCCAAATCGGGTACAGCCAGCAGAGCAGAATACTCTTTCGGAAAAGCTGCGGCGCTCACCCCCAACGCGGATGCGTATCTTATCGGGCGCGGGACACCGACGTATCCCACAAAAACGCAAACGACCATTTCCGTCAACACGGCAAAAAACGACTTTGATTACTTTCCCGAAACCGGCGGACTGATCGGTGTCGTGAACAAGGGCGGGGCCACGCTCAATCCCGACAGCGCGAAACGCCTTATCTATGAACGCCTGTCCAAATCCGGTTCCACCTATACGTTCGAGGGCGTCCGCCCCGTCTCGGGCTCTTCCTACCCGGAACTTGGCGAAGACAAGGAACTCGTCCTCGGGCAATATATCCGCGTGGTCAGCGAAGCCCAAACCGCCAACGGTGCACGGGCCGCGCTGGTGTGGCATACGAACGGGAGAAGTTCACTGCGTTCGGGCAGTGGCTCAGGGGGATCGGGAGACGGAGGCGTACAGGAAATGCCGGAAGTGTCGAGCCCGCTCAAAAATAAAGACGACGCGGAAGAAATTTTTGATGACAACAGATTCGGACACTTCGAGACGGCTCAAGATAAAAAAGGACTGCTCGTACAAGGCTATGAAAGAGCCACACCGGATCACTTTCTGAATACCAGAAAAAACCACACGACCTATGATTCGTGGTTCGCCGGCATCACGGAAGAAAAAATAGCCGAAACGCCAAACAACGACATCCTCATCCAAACATCGGTCATCCCGTGGTATCAAGTATCGGCAAACCTGTTTGCCGGGGTTCTGTTCAGAACACACTTTCTTCCAGAACCGGGCGATGACGATGACGACGAGCTGACTTCGTATGGCGTTTCCGGGCTCGGTATGGGGGTTGTCTCCGGCAAGGTAACTACAGGTTATATTCAGTACCCAACGGCTCCGGGAGTATACGACAACACATACACAGGCGTAACGCGATCTCCAGTGAACCCTGCACTCATTCCGGGAGGCTATAAAAATATCTCACATTACCAACCCACCTGGCCTGATACTGTTCGCCAACCGAACGTCTATATTCCTGATGATCCTTACGGTACCTATAATTACCTGTACTCGAACGTGGCGGACCGTACCCTGCGCGACGGTGTTGTATTGTGGCACTACAATGACAAAAAGACAAAACACGCGCTCAATTGTCTCGCCTACAGCATCCCCGAAGGGGAAATACTCAAAAAGAACAGTACGACAACCCTTGTCGTCCGCGTGTGGGAACAAGACAAAAAGAACTACGTCCAAGGCTGGATTGCGTTTCAAAACAACAACAATTTTATGGAAGAAACCTACTGGCCGTCACTCACGGACACTCAGCCCTCAAACGGCGTTTCACGGGGACAGCAACCGACTTTCCACCGTATCATCTGGGGATACGTCAACCCGGCTCTCGCCATAAAGATAGATGACTATACCATTGCAACCTCCGAAGGCATTCCCGTATCCGGTGTCCATGATCATGCCGGGATATTTTCAGGGGCCTATTCCTCCGTTCCTGAAACACCAGACGGGCTTGTCTTCCGACACTTCAAGGTCGGCATTCCCGGCACCGGCGGTTCCGGTACCGACGATGTCCCCGGCCTCACTCCCGGCATCGTCCAGTAACCCATTCCCCCAAAAGCCCCTGTTCCGTCGGGAACAGGGGCTTTTTTCTTGTCGCTGCAACAAGGCGCTATCCATACAGATGGCAACGGGCCAGATGATCCGGCGCGATTTCCCGGAGTTCCGGGGCTTCCTCACGGCAACGGGGCATTGCCTGCGGGCACCGGGGATGGAACGCGCACCCGGCGGGCGGCGAAAAGGGGCTCGGCAGTTCACCGGGCAGGAAAGCCCGGATATGCCTCTTTGCAGGATCGTGCACGGGCGCGGCGGCCAAAAGAGCCTTCGTATACGGATGTGCCGCCGAACCGAACAGGGTGTTCCTATCGGCCTGCTCGACGATGCGTCCCAAGTACATGACCGCCACCCGGTCGCTCATATAGCCGACGACCGACAAGTCATGTGAAATGAAGAAATACGTCAGCCCGAAATCAGCCTGTACCTCTTTCAGCAGGTTCAGCACCTGCGCCTGAACCGAGGCGTCGAGGGCCGACACGGCCTCATCGCAGACGACAAGCTCCGGGCGGGTCACCAGTGCCCGTGCAATCGCCACACGCTGCCTCTGGCCGCCGGAAAACTCGTGCGGGTAACGTCCGGCATGTCCGGGCTGCAACCCCACGCGGCGCAGGATTTCGCCCACACGCTCCTGACGCTCCGCCGACGGCGCGCCTATGGCCATCAACGGCTCGGCAATGGACGTACCGATCCTCAACCGGGGATTCAGCGAAGAAAAAGGATCTTGAAAGATCATCTGCAAACGGCGGGAATACCATGTGTCATTGCGGCCCGACACGCCGGGCAATACGGATTCGCCGTCGAAAAGGATTTCCCCGCCCGTCGGAGGAAGAAGCCGCACAGCCATGCGCGCCAGTGTCGACTTGCCGCACCCGGACTCGCCCACCAGGCCGAGCGTCTCGCCGCGACGTACGGAAAGCGATACACCATCCACTGCGCGAACTTCGCCCCGCACTCTCCCGAGCACACCCTGCCGCACCGTAAACGAACGGCTCACATCACGAAAATCAAGAAGCGGAGAAGAGGCGGAAGACATGCATACTCCGAGGCTGAAAAGGAAACCGAAAAACGTCAAACCAGAAAATCGGCTAGCATTTTAGTACCGTTTCTGGTAAAAAAATTGGTCTTTTACCATTAAAAACGAAAAGCATCGACAACCACCGACGCTTTTTGCCTTTTTGCTATGGCAGTTTTTACACGTCAACTTCTAACAAAGCAAGGAAGACTATGAAACGGATTGCCTCCCTGTTGCTTGCCGCCTGCCTGTTGGCGGCTCCCCAGCTTACTGGAAAAGCCCAAGCGGAAGGATTTGCCCTGTCCGACTTCGGCGCCCGAGGCACGGCTCTCGCTGGCGGCATGGTTGCCCGCGCGGACGATCCTTCCGCCGTGGCTTGGAACCCCGCTGGGATCACTCAGCTCCCCGGTACCCAAATAATGGTGGGCATGACCGCCATTCAGCCTTCCGGGACCGTCGACACGGTGGACCGCTTCGGCATCGACCGCTCCACCGACGTAGACAAGCACACATGGGCAAATCCGCACGCCTATCTCACCCATCAGTTCAGCGATAACCTCTGGGGCGGCATCGGTATCTTCTCCCGGTTCGGCCTCGGCAACTCCTATCCCAATAATTGGCCGGGACACAACAATCTCGAATATGTCAGCCTCAAGACCGTTTCACTGAACCCCAACCTCGCCTTCAAAATCAATGATAATCTCTCCCTCGCCGTGGGCCTTGAGTTCATGTACGCCACCATGCTCATGAAAAAAGACGCTGACATTGTCCCGATCGGGAACCAACACCAGATGCTCACCGGTTCCAGCATTGCCCCCGGCTTCAACCTCGCCGCGCACTACAAATTCAACGACGAGTGGGCCGCCGGCCTGACCTACCGCAGCCGCGTCAAACAGGCCGTGCGAGGACATGTGGAATTCGACCAAAAAAACCATATCGCTAACATTCCTGGAATGGGACAGATCCCTGTCAATCTGCCCAACTCGGATCTGCACGGCAACCTGAACCTTCCCGACACCATTTCCTTCGGCGTGATGTGGAAGCCTATGGAGACGCTGAGCTTCGAAGCTGGAGCCGTCTATACCGTATGGAGCAACTACCGCTCCCTGAATATCCATATGGACAATCCCCAGTACGGCACCGCGTACAGCCCCAAAAACTGGCGCGACACGTGGGGCTTCAACGTCAGCGCGGAATACAAGGCGCTCGATTGGCTGACCCTGCGCGGCGGCTATGTTTTCGAAACCAGCCCGATGAAGGATAGCACCTGCGACTACATGACCCCGAGCAACGGGCGTCACCGTATCACCGCCGGTGTGGGCTTCAACTGGGATCAGTGGACCGTTGACCTTGCTTACGGTTACCTGATCATCAAGGAACTCAGCTACGACAAGTCCACCGCCGACGGCGTCCTGAAGGGACGTTCCCACAACGGGAGCAGCCATATCGCCGCCGTATCCGTGGGCTACAAGTTCTAGCGGATAAAGAGAAGAGACACTTGAGGGGGCGGGGAGGACTTTCTGGAGA
>ERZ838577.2333-NODE-2333-length-21582-cov-7.731082_pt1 | contig 21582 bp, 20 predicted proteins | sample MGYA00519682_ERZ838577 | MGnify/ENA primary metagenome ERZ838577 (study PRJEB31850, sample SAMEA3708838) | human gut metagenome | biome: human gut; feature: human-associated habitat; material: faeces | place: China | collected 2014 ...
AGCGGGATCGAACCGCTGACCTCATGACTGCCAGCTGCTATCGGTTCGTGATATTAAGCGTTTTCGCCTCTAATCCGTCTGTTCAGTCAACGAAAAGTGCGAGATTTTGCAAGGTTTTACCCATTGCGTCCACACGTTTTCACGCACACTTGGGTCAGAATCTGGGTCAGGGCAGACAAGTGAACTCGGAGGAGTTTCTCCAGCGTGGACACGGATTGTAGCTTGAGAGTTGCCGATAGTCAAGTCATAAGAGCTTGAAACAAAAATTCAGAATGTCCGAATCTGCATGACCCTCAGAGGAATAGCAGGCATAGATGACAGCGTTCATTCTTTATCACCTTCGCCGCTTCCTAACGCAAGCTCTGTCAATTCACGCAGCTTACTTTGCAGGATGGCTTTATCAGGCAAATGCAATGTGTAATCTGCGACCATCGTCGGAGACATAGACCTGCTGAGCGCATATTCGACTACAGTATCATCCTTACCGGTGCAGAGGACTAAGCCAACGCTCGGATTTTCATTTGGCTTCTTTACATCACGGTCAAGTGCTTCCAAATAAAAATTGAGCTGTCCCAGATGTTCAGGACGGAAAGTATCAATTTTCAATTCGATTGCCACAAGGCAGGATAATGCACGGTTATAGAACAGCAAATCAATGAAGAAATCCGTGTTGCCGACCTGAACGCGGTATTCTTCGCCAACAAAAGTGAAATCATGTCCGAACTCTAAAATGAAGTCTTTCAGATGAGAGACAATCTGATGCCGCAAATCCTTTTCCTTGTACGGTTCCTCAAGGTCGAGAAATTCAAACACATAGGAATCGCGCAAAGCCGCAAGTCCGCCGTTCCCAGCAAGCAGGTCCTTATCTTTTCGTGAGAGATCATCGTCCGCTCATACAGCATACTGCCGATCTGACGATCCAATTCGCGTTTTGTGTAACGATTTGCAATGCACAGGTGAAGGTAAAACTCACGCGCTTCGTCGGTCTTGCAGCCAGTCATAATCAGCAGATTGCTTGTCCATGGAATCTCTCTCACCAGTGGTGAGAGTTTTTCGTTGTCACAATAAGTCTCATAAAACTGCTTCATACGCCAGATGTTCTGCGCAGAAAATCCCTTTGTTCCCGGATAATGCGCTTGCAGAAATTCGGAAAAATCTGCAACCACGCTTTTTCCCCAGCCGCCATCCTTCACTCTGCCGCTGACATAAGAGCCGATTTCCCAGTACATCTGAATAAGCTCTGCATTGACTGCTTTCATGGCGCGGCTGCGGGCGTTGTCGATGATATGGATGACTTCATCGAACTGTCCCGGATGATGGGTTCATTCATTGCTCATATCTTCGCCTCTCCAAGCATTTTCAGCATTGCCTCTTTCAGCTTTTCGTTCATCGGTGATTCCGGATCGAAGCACATCTCAACAAACTTCCTCAGTTCAGGATTGTTCGCGTCAACCGGAGGTTTTGCCTCATACAACTTGCCGTGCGGATTATCGCAGCGGGCGAAGATGTAGTCCATTGAAACGTCAAAATAGTCCGCATACTTGCGCAGAAGCTCAACCGTCGGCGTTGCCTGACCATTTTCGTAGCGGTTGATGCTGGACTGTGTAGAGCCGATCACATCGGCGAATTTTGATTGGGATAAACCAATGCCTTCCCGCAATGCGCGAAGGCGCATACCCAGTTGTTTCATGCTGCTCAACCCCCAATTCGGGTTAAATATAGTATAATCAAAATCCGAGCAGATATCAACCCGGATTTTGAAGATAGAGTGTAAATTTATTTTGAGTAACGCAACCCGAAAGTACATTTCTTGAAAGATCAGTTTATAGTTATCACTGGTCTTCGACTACAATAGCCAAGGTGGTTGAGAAATTCAAAGACCACAACGGCAAATGGGGTATTCCCTACGAAACAAAAAATGGGCAAAAACGATGCTATTTTGCGAAATACTCTGATTGCAAGGATACAGCCAATCCGGCGGACATCGTGTGCAACACTGCGGTGGAATACGGATATTCTCGGACAACCCTGGAACAGAACTGATGTCTCAGGACGAGATCGCCGTTATGGACGGAGCCAAGTGTATTTTGCAGCTTCGAGGTGTGAGACCTTTTCTCAGTAACAAATACGACATTACGAAGCATCCCAAATACCGGCAGCTCTCCGACTATGATATGAGCTGATGATCGACGATTTGCTCACGATGTCCGAGATCATCCAGATGGTGACGGATGTGCGCACGAAGGACGCCAGCTTCATTCAGAAGTTTGCAGAGTTCATACCCGCTTAGTCTGCAACGAGGAAGGCAAGCTGGAAGGTCTGCCCCTGAACCGCGCTCTGCGGGATGAGGACAGTGACATCTACAGCTTCTTAAAACTCCGAAATGCTGCAGCGGCAATTTCTGAAGGGGGCTGTGTCTTGAGCGGCAGCTTGCATTGATACTGTGAACCGAACAGATTATTGTCACGGACACTGACCTGAACGGTAGATTGCTACCAAACAGAATTTGTAAATACAAACCTCAAAGCAGTTGGCTCCCTGCACGCCTTCTATCCTACGGCCTGTGTCAGCACACATGCCGTTGTGCTTTGCGACATGAACGGCAGGCAAATGCCGTTCTCACCCGCGCCGACCAGCAGCTCCGTGCCGCTCGGGCTGATCAGGAGGGGATAGGTCTCAGACATATAAAACGGTCCATCCGAGGTCTCATAGCTATTACCGCCCACAAGCGACAAGCTGAGCGTCACATAGCTCGGCCCGTCCGGAATGGTCTGAATCGTCCAGAAGCCACTCCACATCTCCTCAATGTTGTCACTGTCTTCATATACCCACTCCAGATCGACCGTACCGCCCGTCTCATCCTCAAGATAGAAGCGCAGCGAGAAATAGGCATAGCGGCTGGTTTCCCCCACCATGGTTTCTGTGATCCAGCCCATGCCGTCACGCTGCGATCCGGCAAGACCGAGCGCGGTCATGCCGCTCCAGCCGTCGGCAAGCCACGCGGAAAACTCGGCCGGGGCGTTGTACCAGGCATATTCCGTAAAGTCAAACGAAAGATAGTCGCCGGCTTCCGATATACACGGCGCAAGATAGCTCATCGCATCAAGCGAGGGATACCATTCGCAGGAGTTCCCGTTGTTGTCGGTGATAAAGACCTGCGTGTCCGCCTCGTATGCCACACCGTCAAGATTCGCAAACAGCAGCACCGGCTCGCCGGTCTCCGAGCGATAGAGAACCTCCGTCACTTCTTCTTGCTGTGTCTGTGCATTCCACTGCACACGGTTGATCGCAAGTGTCGCGTTCTCATCAACCGGCACGATGCAGTACAGATGTCCCGCGCCGCCGATGATATGCTCCTCGTCGATTTCCGCGATGAAGGGGTATTTGAGCAGCATGGCCTCGTTGGTTTCCCACAGCCACGCGGGGAAGCCCGCCTCGAAGCCCTCGTCAAACAGCCCGCCGACATAACCGAGATACGCCGCGCCGAACATCACGCCCGTCACGTCGATCCGGTCGCGCAGCCATCCAAGCGAGGTCTCTGCCTCCTGCGAAAATCCGTACTGTACCGGCTGTGTTTCCGTTGCCTCGTCGCGTGACACGCGATCACTCATGTCGCTCTGCGATATCGCTTCTTCCGGCTGTCTCTCCGGTGTTTTTTTATCGGCCTTTGTGAGAAGGTCAACCTTATCTGTACTCATTTTTGGTTCGTCCGACTCCGTTTGCGTCTTCTGTGCACAGGCGCAAAGCAACAGCAGCAGAGCCAGTGCCAGTACCAGCGCGAGTACTTGTTTGTGTGCTGTTTTCATAGCCGCTCCTTTCAGATCAGAATTTTCCGCTTCGTCCGGAACCGCCGCCGCCGGATTCGCTGTAACTGCTTCCGCCGCTGGAGGAGCTGCGCTCGATCTTCCGGCTGGAGGTCGTCTTATGGGTGAAATGATCTGTTTGCTCCGTAAGCCGGAGTCCTGCGGAGACGTATTCGTTCGCAGTTGCTTTTTTTGACACAGTTTCCATTTTCTGCCATATCACAGCAACGACCACGGCTGCTGCCAGCAGGGAAAGACCGATCACGATAAGGAGCGGATAGAACAAGCTCGCCCGGACGGGCTTTCCTACGGAAGCCTTTTCCAGATAGACGCTGCATTCTTTGACGTAATCCTCAAAGCCGCCGTACCAGTCGTTCTCGCCGAAATTGTCGAGGAAGACCTTTTCCAGCTTCTGCTGACCATAGCTGTTGAATGCATACTCGCAGCGTGAGCCGTAGCAGAACATTGCCCAGTCCCGATCATCCATGCTGAGCAGGAGCATGATCCCGTCGCGGTTCGGTCCTTCGCCCATGGTGCATTCATGGTAGATGGTGTAGGTCGCCTTATAGACGCCTTCAGAATGGAAGTCCCGATAGTCCTCCACGGTTACGATGTAGACGCCGACGCCATACTTTTTGGAGACGCTTTCCGCCATCTTTTCCAGCAGCATTTTTTCGTTTTCGCTGAGAAGTCCGGCAGAGTCCGTCACATAAGAAAGCTGTGCGCCTGTCTGCTCAGCCGCGGCTACACTCACGCAGAGCACAAGGCAGAACAGAAGCACCAGCAGGAGGCTGCATATTCTTTTTTTCATATCTCAGCCCTCCCTAGCGAACCAAAAGCAGCAGCGCAGTCACGCTGATGGCAATGAGCAGCGCCGCAATCGCTGCGAACAGACCAACGACCCGTTTCGTGCTGACGGGAAGGTTTCCTACCAGCTTGCCTGTCTGACCGTTCATGGCAAAGAGGAAATCTTTTCCCTCCCACCTTGTGTTCAGGATCCAGACGGGCAGCAGCGCGTAATGCACCTTGCCGCGCTTCAAATGGATGTCGCGGCCTGTTTCATTGCAGGTGGCGTAGCCCGACACCGTGCGCTCCAGCGCAGACACCAGTGAGCCTGCACAGCGCTTATCTGCCCGCTCCCGGCTGTCTTCAACGCTGACATCATATTTGTCCGCCAGAAATCCGGGCAAATACGCCGTAGAAAACGGCTTGAGATCTGCATAGTCATACGGTTCGATGGAGTCCATGTAATCATCCGGCATTTTGCTCGATGCGTCCACCGGGATCTTTTCAAAGCCAATGGAACCGGCGCGTCGCACGTCATAGTGGCTTGTCTCCGTGATCTCATAATCTCCCGAGGTGTACTTATGTACAGTAGTAGCATGGAATTGTGCGCTTCCGCTGGCCTCACCGTCGTACATCCAGAAAGGTACGTACACACCCTTGATCTCCTCCAGATGGTTGGCTTTGGAGAACGTTGACGGCAGCAGGGGCTTTTTGAGATAGTGCTTCTTCAATGCCTTGATGGCGTCCTCCTTGCTCAGCTTGAAGGGCAGCACAAAATCGGGCTTCAAAATGCCGGTGAACTGCCCCGGAATCACTGACGGATTTCCGCAGTATGGGCAGGAGGTGGCTGCGGTCGTCGCGTCGCAGAGCAGCTCCGCACCACACGACGGGCAGCAGTAGGCCTTCATGCTGCCTGCGTCCGCACCCCAGTCCTCGCTCAGACCGGAAGAATCCCAGTCAGAGCCGTCTGCGGCGGACTTTGGTTCTTCCGCTTCGGCAGTATTTTGAGCTGCTTCTGTTTTTTCCTGCTTCTGCGCCGCTTCCGCTGCTTTCGCTTCTTTTTCCGCGTAGAACGCTTCAATTTCTGCGATATCGAAGCTTGAGCCGCAGTAATCGCACTCCAGCCTGCCGGATTCTCCCACAAAATGGAGTGGTCCCGTACAGGCGGGACATTGATAATTTGTGATTTGTGTTGCCATCTAAGTTCCTCATTTCCCAGGTCAGCGTTACAGCCCTCAAGGGCAGATTGCAGCGCCGTACACAGTTATGATCGTGTTATTCATGTCCCGCTGGCTCACTGCTTGTGATAGATCGCGTCCGTGTCTGTTATGACGTTCTCTTCCGAATCGTACAAGACGCACACATCAGCCGCCGCAGGGTCGCTGTTGACAAGCGTGATGGCGATCAGCTTTTCGGTCTTTTCTGCGATTTCGTCGTAATCGCAGTCCGCATCGAAATCAAAGTCAACCGCAAGTAAGGCGTCAACGCCTTTCGTCTGGAACGCAGACTTTGCAAAAACATACTGGCTGTCCCAACTCTGTTCGCCCTCGTTCCACCACATTTGGCTGCATTCCATACCGCTTTTATCTTCATTCACGGTGAACTCATATTTACTCAGTCCGTCCGTACAGACCCACGTGCCCTCCAAAAGTGCAAAGGTCTCCAGTTTTTCCTGCCGTATTGCCGCTTTTCTGTCCGCTTCTGCCTGTAACTCTTCTGCACTGTAGTAGGTCTCCGCGTCTCCTGTCTCGCTCCAGCCGGCATCATACCAGAAAATATCCGTCAAAGAGGCAAACTGTGAAGAGTCCAGATAACGCAGACGGTATCTGACGCTCTGGTCCGGATCATCGATCATCAGTCCGCTGATTTGCTCTGCAAAATCTGCCCGGATGGTCAGAACGCCGTTTTGAAACGTATACGCAAATGCATCGCCCAAGTCCTCAAAATCCGCGCCGTAGCATCGGATCGTGTTGTCTTTGAATGCGCCGCCACGGTAATAGAGCTTCAGTTCTCCCGGTGTATAGACCGCTTTTTTTACATAGAAGTTCTGGAAGACCTCTGTTTCCCGGTATTGGTATACCGTCCGGCTGCCGGCTTCACCGCAGGCGGAAAAGCCGAGCAGCCCCAGCAAAATGCTCATTGCAAGCAGCGTCTTTTTCATGTTCCTGCCCTCCGCGCATCCGGCGCATTTTTTGCGCCGGATGGCAAGCCTCGTTTTTTCCTCAATCAGCCGCTGCCCCATCTGTTCGGCATGGCGCGCCTCGGTTTGATTTCCAGCGTAAAGGTCATCTCGGCACTCGTCCCTTCTGCATCTGTCACAACACAGCGATAGTAGTAAGGCTCGCTTCCGACCCGGATGCTCAGCTCGTTCGTTTTCTGACCGGCATGGTCCTCGTCGTCAACCTTGAAAAAGCGGAGGTATCCGCCGTTTTCCGGGATGGAGGCTCTTGTCCACTCGTACTGATACGGCGCTTTTCCGCCGCTCACCGTGATCTGGAAGGAAACCTGTTCTCCGTTCGTGGCTTGTACCACACTCTGCTGGGTAGAAACTCTCAGAGACATGACTTTTTCGGAAATCTCTGCCGCCTGCGTCTGGATGCTTCGCCCGTCCGCATCGAAAACGACGCAGCGGTACCGGACATGGTCCCTCCACTCGTAGCCGGAAATCTCTACCTGCAACAACCCTTTTGCATCATCATAATACATTGAGGTGTCCTGAAGTGTATCGATCCAGGTCCAGCCCATCGTATCGTCGGAAACCTCCCACTGATACCGGTAAGGAGGTCTGCCGCCGGCAGCACTGGTGCGGAACTCTGCAATATCCATCGGCGCTGCCTCCACAGGCATCGGCTGCATGGTGATCCGCAGTTCCTCCGTCTTTACGAAAAACGCCGCGGAATTGGAGGTGACGCTGTTGCCGTCTGCATCTGTTACAACGCAGCGGAACGCATAGCCCCGCTTGGCAAGGCTTGAAAACACGCCGGGCGAAATGCGCAGCACCTGCGCATCGACATTGTTGATCGTCTGCTCCACCGCGCTGCGCGGGTTTTTGCTGAGATCCGACCAGTCGGTATCGGCGGTACGTCGCTGCCAGCGGTAAGTATAGGGTGTCTTGCCGCCAGAAGCTTCCACCTGATACGAAACGTAGCCGGTTGCATCGATACTGACCGTACTGTCCTGCGGATGCGTTATAATTTTGAGCGCACTTGCTTCCAGCGTCATTCCAGCCGCCTCGGATGTAACGCTTCTGCCGTCTGCATCTGTTACGACACAGCGGAACTTCCAGCTCTTCTCCGAAGCTTTTGTGAGATAGGCGCCGGTTGCCCAGAACGTGTCTGCCTTGTGCCCGCCGAACGAAGCGTTTTTCTCGTCGGAGATCCACGTCCAGCTGCTCTTTTCATCCATCACCTGCCAGCGGTAGGTATAGGGGGTCTTGCCGCCGGCGGCTTCCACGCTCAGCTTCAGCGTATTTGTTGCCTTCCCGGAGACGTTTTGCGGCTGCTTTGTAATTCGGAGCGCATTCGCATCACCGACCGTAAAGCTCAGGCGTTTGTCGGCGTAGACCATGCGCGTCAAAATTGCTGCGACCTCGCTGCGGCGGATATTTGTGTTCGGCTTGCAGCTGTACTGCTTGTCGCTGCCCTGCACAACGCCCGCGCGGTAGAGCTTGTAGATCGAGCCTGCCTGCGGGTGGGTCATGGGAACATCGGGAATTGCGCCGTCTTCCACGGTGTTGATTGCGTCGAGCGGCTTGGTGCCCTTCAGCGTCGGATTGGAGGAAATGGCGCGTGAAAAGATGTCCATGAAATGCGCGCGCGTTGCCGCCGTGTTCCAGTCGTAGTCCTTGGAAATGATCTGCTTGCTGCGCGCATAGTCCACATAGGGCTGATACCAGACCGTGCCGGCTGCAAACTCGGTACTGCCCGTATCCGTCAGCTTGTGGATGCAGGCAGCCAGTTTGACGGTCTCGGCGTAGGTCACGTTATCATTCGGCGCGTAGATCGTGGGGGATTTTCCGTTGACAAGTCCGCCCTCCACAGCAAGGCGCACATCCTCATAGTACCATTCGTTTTTCGGCACATCGGTAAACGACAATTCTGCTGCCAGTACGCCGATCGGCAGCGCCGTCAGCAGCAGCGCCAGCAGCAATATGGCGGCAAGTATCCGCCGGGGGGAAATCGTTTTCATTGGCAACCTCCCTCTTATAAAGAGTCTTATCGCTCCCGCCCCGGATTGGGGCGGGAGCTGCGTTCATAACGTTGCAGAATTAGTTTCTTCTCCTGCGCGCCTTGTCTGCTGCGCGTGCCAAGATCCGGTAAAATTCTGCGCGGCCGCTTCTGCTTTACTGGAACGTCATGTTGGTAAGAATGATGTCAGGCATCGTTCCCGGGACGCAGTCCAATTTCGTCAGTCCGATGGACAGTGCGCGGCCGTCGTCGATCTGCGCGACATACTGGATCCAATTGTAGCCGATGTACTTATAGGTGCGGCCTTTGAAGGTGATGCCGCCGATCACGCGGTCTTCGATATCCTGATAGTTTTCGAATTTGTCCTTGTAGTAGTCGAAGTCCTCCACATTGGTTCTTACCTCGAATCTGATGGCGCCTGCGCCGAAGGCTGTGGGATCGTCGTTTTCCACCAGGCAGCGCGGTCCATCATCGTACGACCAGCCGGATACCGGGATCTTCGTCATGATCTTGACCTTCACATCGTCTTTTGCAAACTGGGCGATTTCCACGGAGAAGTCCTTCATCTCGGCGTTTGCAGACGCTGCCTTGTTCGCCTCGGCGGCCTCGGCCTTCACGATGTCCAGATACTTTTCTATGGCTTCTGTGCCGGAGAAGCCGCTGGTGTTGTACGCACTCACCGTATAAACGCCCGACTCGTTCTCCTTGAAATTGACGTAGATGAAATGGGAGTCGTCATCCTCAGAGATCCATTTGTAGTAGCGGTAGTTTGCCTTCATGTGGTCGCTGTACTCTTCCTTGACGAACTGGCCTTCCACGCCGAAGTAGGCAACGATATCCTCATAGGTTGCGTCAAAAATATTATTGTTGACCTCGTTCATCCAGACGTAGCCCTTCTGCACCTGCTCCTCCGTCACGATGCCGTCTCCGCCGGAGGACATCGCGTCCGTCGGGGTGAGCGGAGCGCCTTCTGTCGGAGCAGCTTCTTCCGGCGCACCTTCTCCGATGGCATCCGGCATGGACTTGCCTGCGTCAATCAGCGGCAGATACCAGTCGGTATAGCGGTAGGGATAGCCGCTCTCGTCCATGTCCTCCCAGTACAGACCCCACGGGCGCAGGTAGATGTCGTAGTGGAACTCGTCATCACCGTCTTCATAGTCGCCGCTGATCCAGATCATGTCGTCATATTCCAAAAGGCTCGGATCGACGATCCAGTCCGCATGCTCCAGAGCCACGTTTGTGAACCAGCCGCCCTCGGACATCACTGTGCCGTGCTCGCCGGTTCCGGCTTCGCTCAGACTGACCTGTGCGGAAGCCATGGGATCGGACCTTGTGTAGTCCTCGTCCCAGAGCGTGATTGTGCCAGTGTAGTCCGTGCCGATGTCAATGACGCCGCAGACGTCCCACCAGCTTCCTTCCATGCTCTCATAGTCGCCGTAGCATCCGGTCATCTTCCACCAGCCGTACCACTCACCGTTCCACCAGTCGAGCAGCGGATCGCCGGTCGTTGCCATCGTGCTCGTTCCCACGCCGGGATCTGTCGCCATCGTTTCCGTGCTTGCGGCATCTTCACGGCTGAGCGTGGTCGGGTCAATCGTTATTTTCCCGCTTTTCTTGCCGAAGAACTGCTCGAAGGTTGCCTCGACCGGACTGGTCGTGTCCTGAAGCAGATATGCTGTCCGAACTTCCAGCGTTGTACCCGGAGCGACGTCCGTAAACTGGCTGTCAACCACAGTCTCAAAGCTGTCATAGTCTTGGAAGATCGTAGCGACTTCCAGTTCTGTGCCGTTCTGCATGAGCGTTTCATTGACGCTCCAAAGATACGACGCATTCTCCTTGCCGTTGTTTGTGAAGTCCAGCGTCAGAACGATTGCGTCATTTCCGTCCGAATCTTCCATGATGCACGCGCCCTTGTAGAGCAGCTCATAGTCACCGAGCTTGATCAGATTGGAGTCTTTCGCTTTATCCTTTCCGCAGGCGGTGAGGCTGCTGAGCAGCATCAGTGCCGCAAGAAGCAGGCATAGAAGCTTGGTCTTCGTCTGTTTCATAATTCCCTCCCAATATTCTTCAGGGCTGCACAAATCTGCCGATCAGCAGAAAACAACATAGAATCCCGGCAAAAACAGCCGTGCATACCTGAGACATTTTGCTTTCCTTATTTCTTTTCGCGCTGGATAAGGTTCCCGTTCTTGTCGGTAAACTTGCCGCAGAGAATCTTGATAAAGTCGACAAGGTACCCGATGCCGAACAGACCTGCCGTCAGCGTATAGAGAATACCCGTGCCGATCTTGCCGACATAGTAGCGGTGGACGCCAAGCCCACCACAGAAGAGGCAGAGCAGGAACGTTGTCATCCAGTCCTTCGTTTCGACCGGAACCTCCGGCGCAACATAGTCCTCTACTTCCTCACCGTTCAAAATCTTCTTCACGGTTTCAGTCACGGTGTCGATATAGGCGCCACGCTCCGTTGCAAGGCCGACTGTCGCACCCTTGAGGCCCTTGCGCAGCGCGCTGTTCTTATCAACGCGCATACCGCCAACCGACATCTTGCTCTCCGTAATGACCGGCTGGATCCGGATGTGCGTGCCGTCCTTGAGGAAAAGCCAGAGACCAACGTCCACATTCGGTTCTTTCTCGAACGAGATGCGTTGACCGGGAACGCCGCCCTTGATCTGGAACGGCATCTGGAATGCTGCCTTGCGGGCATTGAGCTTCTCCATGATCTCTTCCAGTGTGGTGGAATAGGAAAGATCAAATTCACGGGGACTGGTCGCGAATGCGACGTCTTTCATGCTGCCGGTAAGGTTATCCATAGCGTTTTCTCCTTTCTAAAGTCCGGTGGGTGGCTGATACGTGTGGGTGGCTAATACGTATTGTGTTTTAATGCGGCTTATTTTTTTGCAAAAGTGCCGCTGATGCCGTAGCCAGAGTTCTCATTCATGGTAAGGCTGCTGCCATCCACGGAGAACGTGTAAGTAGACGGTTCGCTCCAAGCCTCCAGCGTTACCGTAAGCTGGTCGCCATCAATGGTATAGGTGCCATTCTGCTTCATGTACGCATTCTCCATGGTGCATTTGCCTTTTCCGTTGAACGTCCAGGTAATCACTCCGTCGTCTCCGAGATCAGCAGACCATGTTCCGGCCAGCGCATCCTTACTGCCGCAGGCGGCAAGCGTCAGGAGTGCAGCTGCAATCAGGAGTAATGCTACATACTTTCTCATTTTTAAGTCCTTCTTTCTAAATCGTCGTTTGATGGATGGTTCAGCCGTTCACCGCGCCGCCGCAGTATTCACAGCAGCCGCTTGCATCCGGCGTGGTGGTTGCGCCGCAGTAGGGGCAGGTAACTGCCGCTTTGGGCGCGGCGGCCTGCTCGATCTTCTCACGCACATCTTTTCGTACCTGCGTCAGCGCCTGACGGATCTCCTCGCCGAGCTTTTTGCAGTTGCGGTACTCGACGTTGGTTTCGGGGTTGCATCTTGCCGGCATGCCCGGGCGTACCGAGGGCGGCGGCGTAATGTCTATAGAACTGGAGTTGACCTGAAAGCGCATTTCGTTGAAGTAGGGGTTGTTGACGAATATGGTGATGTAGAAATCATAAGAGTATTCATAGCGCGGCGGATTGTAGCTGACCTCCTTGCCGTCCTTATCCTCGCGCTTGAGTTCCGAACGGCTCTCGTCAATATCAAGATTGCAGCCGGTCACGTCTGCAAAGTCCAGAACATCCGGGTTTGCCTCTTGCAGATCTCTTGCTCTTGTTACCATAAACTTTCCCGCGTCCTCGTCCAGAAGCACCTTGGTGTTCGTGCCGAGCGTCCGGGTGGTGTGGAACGCCGCAACCTTCTGCCGGTTTTCCTCACGGTAGGCAAGCTGCGCCTTGATCTCCTCGACGGTGCTGCTGCGCCGGTCAGAGAACCACGGCGAGAGCTTTTTGGCGCAGTTTTTGCAGAGATTCCCGTTTTCCAGCTTGCGGTTGCCAAGTAAGCCGATCTTTTCTCCGCAAATATCGCAATATTTCTTATCGAACAGTCCCATATATGTACCAATCTCCTTTGTATTTGCTTCTCAAACTATGCGGCGCACTGTGCATCTGCCTTGGAATTGAGCACTGCGCCGTAGATGTACAAAGCCGGAACGGCCACGCCCGTCAGAACGCTTGTGACGTTAAACTCGCCGCCGTTGACCAGATTCATCACGATGCTCAAGACGCTGAATACAGCCACGATTGCGCCCCATGCGATGAGCCCGCCTGCTTTTTCGCTGCGCTTGCTGTGCTTGACGCCCTTGATTCCGGCAATCAGCTGGCAAATTCCTCCGACCAGCGTCAGAAACAGCGCTGCCCAATAGGCAAAGGTCAGACCGGATGCCGCACCGACTCCTGCTGCCAACGCACCCAGCCCGCCGACAAGCACACCCGCTATGATGGAAAATGCAGCGGCAATGATCATCAGAATGCCAGTGACCTTCAAAAACTTGTGTCCTTTCACGATAAAACCTCCTCGCCTCTTTGTTATTCGTTTCTATTCTTTTGCAGAACGTCTGGCTCCGCACTCTGCGCAAAATACGCTACTGCCATTCGGCATCCCGCACTCCGGACATTTCCATCCGCCGTCCGGCACAGGTCTTGAGAAAATCCCAGCCTCTGTTTCCTCGGCAAACGCTGCCAGAAGGTTAAAGATGCTCTGTGCACGATCGCCGCAGTAGTTGTTTGTGAAAACCTCACCGCTGTCTTGCCATGTCGCGGCAATGCAGCTGTCCACAATGCCGTCCGGGCAGACGCCGGGGGAAACCGGAAGCTCCAGCGCGCGAAGCTCTTGTCCGATGCTGCTAAAATACGCCTGCGCCTTCTCCGGCTCGACGGCGGCATTTTCCCTGAAAATGGTCTTACCGTCGCCATCCTGATACCGGTAGGAAAAAAGCATCTGCTTCTCCGGTCGGGATGGCATCGTCCGCGCATCGAGAAGGAAGCTGAAGCACTCACGCGCAGACGAGGCGTTTTGCTCCCAGTAGATTCCGATCAGCTCCGCCGTTTCGCGCACCTCACGCTGCTCTGTTTCAGGCTTGGATGCAGCATATGCTTCCTCGGCAATGCCCAGCACCAAGGTCTCCAGCGCCTCCGCTTGACTGCCGCTGAGCGTTTGGGCCTCATCTCCGTCATCGGTGCGCCAAACGATCCGGATCTCACTGTCGGTTTCATCTGCGGTATCGGAAGACGGCTTTCGGTATTCGGGCAGATCCGACTCTGCCAGCATATTCTGAAGCGCAAACCACTGTACCCACGTTAACTGCCAGGGAACCGGGTTGGAAAACGCATCCATCCTGCTTTCTCTTACCTCATCGCCGCCCGATTGACTTGGAAACCAGCCGGCCAGCAGAGGCATATCGTTCTCCATGTAAAATTTCAGTGAAAAGCAGCTGTAGAAGTTCCTATGGTTCTGCCGCCACTCAAATTCCACCAGTTCCTTGCCTGCTCTGTATGCATCCGGATTCTCCATTCTGCCTCCATCTTGAATCCGGCTTCCGATAAAAAACCTGTACAGCAAAACGCCTGCCAGTGTGATAACTGCAATCACCAGCACGACAATCAGAGCAATTTTCAGTGCTTTTCTCACTTCAAATCGCCGTCGTCAAACGGATCGCCGCACTCGGGGCAGAACTTCGGCGGATGTGCCGGATCAGCCGGTTCCCAGCCGCATTTGTCGCACTTGTACTGCGGAACACCGGCCGGCTTCGGTTTGCCGCATTCGGCGCAGAACTTGCCCTTATTCACCGCGCCGCAGCTGCACGTCCAGCCATCTGCCTGCGCTTCCGGCTTTTTTGTGCCGCATTCGGGGCAGAATTTTCCGCTTGCTGCCGCGCCGCACTGCGGGCATTTCCAGCTTCCTGCCGCAGGCTTCGGCTCCGGCTTTTTGGAGCCGCAGTTCGGGCAGAAATTGCCGCTGATGCCGCTTTGTCCGCAGCTGCACGTCCAGCCGCCTGCGGGCGCTGCGGGAGCTGCCGGCGCGGGCTGCGCTGCCTGCTGCTGCGCGCCCATCTGATAAAGCCCCTGCGTGTTCATGCCGCCCATCTGGCCTGCCATGTTCATGCCCATGAACGCCATCGCAGGACCCGCGCCCTGATTGGCTGCTGCCGACTGCATTGCTGCCGCCTGCGCGCCGACCAGATGCGCCGCCGCTCTCGTCGGGTCCATGAACGCCGCGTTGCGCTGCATTTCTTTCAGCATCTGCTCGTCTTCTTCGCTCGCCTTCACGCTGGATACGCCGAACGATACAATCTCAAGTCCGCGCAGGTTGCGCCATTTGCCAGAGAGCACCTCGTTGAGCGCATCTGCCAGCTCCATCGTGTGACCGGGAAGCGCGGAATAGCGGATGCCCATGTCGGAAATTTTTGCAAATGCAGGCTGAAGCGCAGTCAGAAGCTCAGTTTTGAGCTGCCCATCCAGCCGGTCGCGGGTATAATCTTCGCCGACGTTGCCGCACACGTTCGTGTAGAACAAAATCGGGTCGCAGATGCGGTAGCTGTATTCGCCGAAGCAGCGAATGGCAATGTCGATGTCAATGCCTGCCCGCTGGTCAACAACGCGGAACGGGACCGGCGACGGCGTGCCGTATTTGTTCCCAATTAGTTCCTTGGTGTTGAAATAGTAAATTCTCTGGTCCTTGGGCGGTTCGCCGCCGAAGGTGAAGCGCTTGCCGATATTTTTAAACGTGTCGGCAATGCTTGTGCCGAGCTGACCGGAGAAGATCGAAGGCTCGGTCGAGGAATCGTAGACAAACTCGCCGGGCTCCGCGCAAAGCTCCGTGACCTTGCCCTGATCGACGATGATCATGCACTGCCCGTCGGCAATTGCAACGACGGAGCCGTTGGAGATGATGTTCTCCGAACCTTTGTAGTTGCTGCTGCGCCCGGAGACGCGGTGCTGACCCTTGACCGCCATCACGTTCTCCGGAATGGATTCACAGTAAAAATATTCCTTCCACTGATCGGCCATCACACCGCCAGCCGCGCCCAATGCTGCTTTAATGAGTCCCATTTTCTGATCTCCCTTTCTCTGTTTACTATGCCCACGGATCTTCCGCCGCAGGAATACGAATGCCGCTGAGAATACTGGAATATTCCCAGAGGAACCACTCGCCGGTTGATGCCTTCTGCCGCAGCTTCATGGGCCGCGGCGAATCTGCACCCGCCGTTTTCAGGAACACGCGCAGATACCCCGGCTCGATATCCTGCGGTCTGGAGTCTGCCAGCACGTTAAGCCGGTATGGTGCCCGCGGCTGATAGCCGTTTTCCGGCGTCGCGCCTTCAAAATACGCAAGCGGCAGATAGGCTTTTCCGCGCAGCCGGTCGCGCAGGAACTGGCAGTCATACGGCGTCATGGGCCGCGGGCCGCGCAGAAGATTCATTGCGGCAGTTCCGGCGTCCCTGTCCTTGTCAAACAGTGCCAGTGCGCACAGAAACAGGGCGCAGATGCACTCCGGCTGCCGCCCTTTGGCGGCGAGTATTTCAAATTCCTGCAAATTCTCCGGAATTTTCTGTATCACGGTCTGCAATATAACCACTCCTTTCTAAAGCGTGTCGATCACGCCCGCGAGGTAGGTCGGCGATACCGACGCGTAAATAAAATTGTCAACCAACTGATCCTTCACCGCCTGCCGCACCTCAGAGGCAAGCAGTTCGTCCGCATTCTCATCCACCAGAAGCAGAACCTTGCAGACCCAACCAAGCTGCTTTACAGCATTGCAAAGCTTGAGCCGTTCGCTCAGCTTCCAGATGCCCTGCCGGATGACCTCCATCACCAACACATTGGCACGGCAGGACCGGCACAGGGCAAGCGTTTCCTCCGGCTTTGAAGAACGGTAGACAAGAAAATCTGGGTCGCATCCCGAAAGCGATTGCACGACCGCCTCCGCCAGAAGTCCGCCTTTCATATCCAGCACAATCCTTCGCATCTGTGCTCTTCCACCGCCTTTCTCTTCTTTTGCACGTTCCAATTGTATTTTAGCTGATATTCCCATCTTCCGCCCCCGCCGATTGGATAGGGTTTGCAATTATTTTTTGTGCAAAGGCCATATTTCATCTCAATTCTCTCCGCAGATGGGCAAAACCGTGTTGCCTTTTTCTGTCCGCATGATATACTATCCATACGAATGTGCAGAGATGGGAGGCATACGGCATGAGCAAAGCGACAAAAAAGAGCATCTTGTTTGTGCTGGGCGTGTTGGTACTCATTGCGTTTGCCATGTGGCTCCGATATGCAGGCCGGAATATTTTTCATTCTCCGGCTGTCAGCCACCTGCGAAGCGGGATCTATGTGTTTTTGTTCAGCGCGTGGTGCTGCTCCCTGCGGATCCGCATTGTGCAGACGCAGGTGCGGCGCTATCTGCTGGCGATTTCGGTGCTGATGGTGCTGTGGATTCTTCTTCGCTCAATCAAGTTTTCCATTGAAAACACGGATGCAGAGCGCTGGCTGTGGTATTTCTACTATTTCCCGATGCTGTTCATCCCCATGCTGTCGGTCTTCGTTTCCCGGTCGCTGGGCAAGGGAGAGGATTTTCGGCTGCCGCGATGGACCAAGATTCTGTATCTTCCGACACTGCTGCTGCTCTTGCTCGTTCTGACCAATGATCTGCACCAACAGGTGTTTTCCTTCCCGTCCGGCGTTTTATCGGATCAGGCGTATCGGTATGAGAGCGGCTATTTCTTCGTGCTGGGTTGGGAGGCCCTGTGCGCGGGGTTCGCGCTTCTTTCGATGGTGAAAAACTGTCGCATCCCGCGCAGCAGGAGAATTCGCTGGCTGCCGCTGGTTCCGCTTGCGCTTTCGCTGGCCTATGCTTATGCGTATGTCAAAAAAATCCATTGGGTCTGGGTGCTTGCGGGCGATATGACGGTGTCGCAGTGCCTGATCTTTGCGAGCATCCTGGAATGCTGCATTCAATGCGGGCTGATTCAGTCCAACCTCGGATACGACGAACTTTTTGAGGCAACGAGTTTGCCCGTCCAGATTACGGATCCTGCATTTTGCTCCCAATATGTGTCTGCCGCCATGCAGGAGGCTTTGCCGCAAAGCGAGCTGCGGCAGATGCAGCAGGATACCGTCCATCTGAGCGACGATACGCTTTTGAAGCGGCACAAGCTGCACCGCGGCTGGGTGTTCTGGAAGGAGGACATTTCCGCGCTGAATCAGATCCGAAAGGAGCTGGAGCTGACAAGGGATGAGCTGCGCGATACCGGCGACGTTCTGGCGGCGGAGAATGCGCAGCACGCAAGATGGCTGCGGCTGACGGAGGAAAACCGCCTGTACGACATGATGGAGACGCAGACCGCCCGGCAGATCGCGATGCTGCGGGATCTGCTGGCTGAATTGCAAAAGACGGAAGATTCCGGCAGAGCCAGACACCTGCTCGGGCAGGTCATCATCATCGGAACCTACATCAAGCGTAGAAGCAACCTGATTTTTGTCGGCGTGCAGCGCGGTGCAATCAGTGTGCAGGAGCTTCGGCTGTGTCTCAATGAATCTTCCGAGAATATCATTGTCTATGGCGCCGACTGCAAGGCGATTGTCAAGGGGGAAAGCCAACTTACCGTCGAGCAGGCAACGCAGGTCTACGACCTGTTTGAGGTAGTCGTGGAGACGGAACTGGAATCGCTGCGTGCGCTGCTGATTTCCGTAGAGGTCGGCGCACAGGTGGAAGTGACTCTCTGCGTTTCAGCGGCGGAGCCGCTCTGCGGGCTGCGTGCGCGGTTTCCAGATCTGGAATGGGAGCAGGATGAGGACGGACTGCAATATGTGACGCGGAAGCTGGAACGATTGAGGGGGTAACGGCGCATGGACAGGATTAAGGAAAGCTTCGACAGCCTGCCCATCGCGGCCTGCTTCTTCGATAAAAACGGCGTGGTGCGGCTCATCAACCGCCGGATGCTTGCCATTGCAAACTGGCTGCAAAAAGGCGGTATACAGTCGCTGGCAGAGATGCAAAGCGCTCTGCAGGCGCCGCCGGCAAGCGTGTGCTGTCTGGATCCGCGCCTTCGGATTTACCGTTTTCCGGACGGAACAGCGCTGCGCTTTGCACAGGAGCAGATCACAACAAAAGCGGGCGTCCGATATACGCAAATCACTGCCGCAGACGTTACGGAGTTGATTCAGAAGCAGAACCAGCTGAAAGCGGAAAATGCGAAGCTGGAGAAGACAAATAAGCGGCTTAAGCGGCTGCTTGCGCAGATGCCGGAGATCATCCGAGAGGAAGAGACGCTGGCCATGAAGCTGCGTGTGCACGATGACATTGGGCACAGTATTCTTGCGGCACGCCGCGTGCTGCTCCAACACACGGACCTGAAGGAAATTCGTGCAAATGCGGCGCTGTGGGAACGGTCAATTTCAGTGCTTTATCGCTCCCACCAGATAACGGCGCGATCCGAATCGCTGGAGGCGGCGAAAAAACGAGCGGAAGAATTGGGCGTTAGAGTTCTGCTGGCAGGAGATGAGCCACAATCGCAGCATATGCGCGCACTGAGCGCACTGGCGATCTGCGAATGTGCGGCAAACTGTGTCCGTCACGCAGATGGCACAGAATTGTATGTGCGCTTTTGGCAGAAGCCGGACTGCATGGAGGTCTCCCTGACCAACAACGGTGCGGTGCCAAGGGAAAAGATCACAGAGGGCGGAGGCCTCTCCATGCTGCGTCAACGTATCGAAGAAGCAGGCGGCAAAATGGAGATTTGGAGCATCCCGCGCTTTAAGCTGATGCTCAGTCTGCCGGAACAGGAGGAAGCAGCATATGAGAGTGATGATCGTTGAAGACCAGACCATGATCCGCAGTCTGCTGGAAAGCTATTTCCGTGTCGAGGACGGATACCGGATTACGGCGTCGATCCCCGGCGCAAAGCAGGCGGTTGAGGTGTGCCGGACAAGCTCTTTCGATCTGATTTTGATGGATGTGCAAACGGAGAACCGCGAGAATGGTCTGACCGCCGTTCGCCAGATCAAAGCGATACAGCCGAAGAGCAAAATCATTGTTGTGACCTCGCTGATCGACTGCGCGGTTCTGGACGAGGCTAAGAGGGCCGGTGCCGACAGCCTGTGGTACAAGGACTCGACGCAGAAGCGTTTGATGGATGTCGTCCGGCAAACACTGGAGGGTGAACATGTTTTTCCGGATGCACCCCCGACAGTTGAGATCGGCATGGCAAAAAGCACGGAATTTACAAAGACGGAACTGAAGGTTCTGCGGCATCTGCTGCGGGGATTGTCCTACACACGCATTGCGGCAGAAATGGGCTGCGAGATGTCGACGGTCAAATTCCATGTGTCAAATATGCTGCAAAAAACCGGGCTGGAAAACAAGCTTCAGCTTGCGCTGGCAGTCAGCGACGTCAAGTTGATTGCCGATCTTGCGGAAGAATGATGGAATTTGATTTTCTGCTTGTGCAGCCACAGGCATTTATTGAAAGTAGAAGCCGCGTCTGAGACGTTACACTTGGCAAGCAATGCCTGCGTATGCAATTAAAGTGAAAACAGTAATCGTGATTGACAATGTTTTGGATACCATCTCTGCGCTCCAAGGAAATCTCACTGGTACAGTATCAACAGTAGAAAAAGGTGTCTATACTTTTGAAAATGAAGCATTAGAGGAACTTGTCATGAGTTCTTCAAGTGCGCCATTGTTGCCGGGATGCTATCCCGTTTTATCAGATACAAAAACTACCGCCAGTCAAATCGTCGATATCTGTGACGAAGAGTACTACTTTATCAACTCCCACGAAATCAAGTTCCTTATCAGGAAGGGCCAATAATGAGGGGTTTTACTTACTCTGCCGTTTAACGATTACCCTCAGCAGTTCAACGAATACTCGGCTTTTTAACGATTACAACGGCACAGGAAGCCGCAATCCCCATAAAACGCACAAACCCCCGCCGCAGAATTGTTCTGCAGCGGGGTTCGCTTATGTGCCTGAACAGCCGAAAAGCCTTATTTCAAGCGGCTTTCGGGCATAGAAAAAGTCCGCCGTAATTCTATCAAAATTACGGTGGACTTATGTTGAGGGCGCTCGGTTTTTGACCGGAGTGTAATGACAGAATTACAAAAAACGCAGCTTCAACGCATAAATCATGGAACCGATACCCAAGCCTGCCGTATAGCAGCTGTTGGTTTTTCTGAATGCAGGAGTGTAATAAATATTATTGTCAGCATCGAAGCAGAATTTTTCGGCGGTTAGTACGTTTGTTTCATGCTCCAAAAGACTACCTCCGAGGAAACGACGCATAAAGTCGATTCCTGCACACATGGTAGCAATAGGCTTTTTCCTGCTGCTAAAGTGCGCGATGCATGCTTCTATTGTGCTAGAAGCCCTATAATTGTTCAGAAGACCAATTCCGCCGGGTATGATTAGTGCATCGTATTCCTCAAAATCAATTCCACAAATACTTTTCATGCGTCCTCTGCCAATGCGTGCGGACTCTAAAAGAACATTTCTGTTATCTGCAAGTTGCTCTGTCAGGTGGTTGACTGACGGGACGGAGATATCCTCGGCAACGGGCGTGTAATCACATCCATATCTGTCAAGCGCAGCATATGTCAGAATAACTTCTTCAATGCAGGAACCATCGCCGAGACCGCAGCCGGCTAATAAAACCAAGCACTTCATACACCGCTGTCCTCCCGTAAATTCATATCTGTTTTATCAATTTCAAGTATAACCTACCAAAACAAAAAAGTCCACCGTAATTCTATCAAAATTACGGTGGACTTATGTCTATGAGCTACGAAAAAGATATTTTCGGCAGTTTTGCGTATGACTTCGAACTCTCGCAAAA
>ERZ838577.2345-NODE-2345-length-21509-cov-6.797474_pt1 | contig 21509 bp, 17 predicted proteins | sample MGYA00519682_ERZ838577 | MGnify/ENA primary metagenome ERZ838577 (study PRJEB31850, sample SAMEA3708838) | human gut metagenome | biome: human gut; feature: human-associated habitat; material: faeces | place: China | collected 2014 ...
CAACACACTCTTTAACCTTTACTGCACGGAAATCTGACTTGCTGAATGTATCAAAATCAACCATTTCTTCAAACAATGGCTCGACTTTTACCTTAGAAAAATCAATCTTTTCAACCGGTTTTTCAGCCTCTGCCGGAGCTGCTTCGGAAGTCTTGGAAGCTTTCTTATCAGCGTCCAGTGACTTCATCGTCGGGAACAGCAGTACGTCACGGATTGCCTGGGAATCGGTCAGCAGCATAACCAGACGGTCGATACCGTATCCGATACCACCTGTCGGCGGCATACCGATCTCCAGTGCGTTCAGGAAGTCTTCATCCGTATGATTTGCTTCCTCATCGCCAGCAGCAAAAGCCTCTTCCTGTGCTTTGAAACGTTCTCTCTGATCGATCGGATCATTTAACTCAGAGTATGCGTTACACATCTCGCGGCCGTAGATATACATCTCGAAGCGCTCAACCAGCTCCGGATTGGACGGTTTTCTTTTGGTCAGCGGAGATACCTCAACCGGGTGATCCATAACGAAGGTCGGCTGAATCATCTTCTCCTCGCAGAACTCCTCGAAGAACAGGTTGATGATATCACCCTTCTTATGGCGCTCCTCAAATACAACATTGTGCTCTCTTGCGATTGCCTTTGCTTCCTCGTCAGTTTTAACGGTGTTGAAATCAACGCCGGAGTATTTCTTAACTGCATCGATCATGGTGATGCGCTCGAACGGCTTGGACATATCAATCACAGTGCCGTTATAGCTGATGACAGAACTTCCGCAGACTTTCTCAGCCAGGTAGCGGAACATACTCTCGGTCAGTTCCATCATGCCCTCGTAGTCGGTGTATGCCTGATACAGCTCCATCAGGGTAAATTCCGGGTTGTGACGGGTATCAACACCCTCGTTACGGAATACACGGCCAATCTCGTAAACACGCTCTAAGCCGCCTACGATCAGTCTCTTTAAGTAGAGTTCCAGAGAAATACGCAGTTTTACATCTTCATCCAGAGCATTATAATGGGTCTCAAACGGACGTGCAGCCGCACCGCCGGCATTAGCTACCAGCATCGGAGTCTCCACTTCCATAAATCCGCGTCCATCCAGGAAATTGCGGATCTCCTTGAGGATCTGAGAACGTTTTACAAAGGTGTCTTTTACTTCCGGATTCATGATGAGATCCACATATCTCTGACGATAACGGATATCCGTGTTGGTCAGTCCGTGAAATTTCTCCGGCAGAATCTGCAGACTCTTGGACAGCAGTACGATGGACTCTGCATGAACGGAGATCTCTCCCATCTTGGTGCGGAATACGGTACCTTTGATTCCGACAATATCACCGATATCCATCTTCTTGAAATCTTTATAAGCCTCTTCGCCTACGCTGTCTCTGGCAACATAAGACTGGATATTGCCCTTTAAATCCTGCACATTGCAGAAAGATGCCTTACCCATCACACGTTTGGACATCATACGTCCTGCGATCGTAACCTCTTTGCCATCCATCTGCTCAAAGTTATCCTTGATCTCGCTGCTGTGTGCAGTTACATCAAATTTTGTAATCTGGAACGGATCCTTTCCGTTGTCCTGAAGGTCTTTCAGTTTCTCGCGGCGCACCTTTAATAACTGATTTAAGTCCTTCTCCTCGTTCTTATTCTGCTGATTCTGCTCTGCCACTTTCTCTTTCACTCCTTCGTCTCTTTATGATACTCGCTGGATGTCCAGGATCTTGTACTGGATAACGCCCGCCTGTGTCTCTACGTCTACGGTCTCGCCAGCTTTCTTGCCAAGCAGGGCACGACCAACCGGAGACTCGTTGGAGATCTTACCATCTAAGCTGTTTGCCTCGGTGGAACCTACGATCTTAAATTCCATCTCTTCATCCTCTTCGACGTCCAGTACCTTTACCTGGCATCCGATGCTGATCTTATCCAGATCGATCTCATCCTCAACAACAACCTCTGCGTTTTTCAACAGTTTCTCAAGGTCTACGATTCTTGCCTCGATGTCTCTCTGTTCATCTTTTGCTGCATCATACTCAGCGTTCTCAGACAGGTCGCCCTGCTCTCTCGCCTCTTTGATCTTCTGTGCGATCTCCTGGCGTTTATTTACTTTCAGATCATGAAGTTCATCTTCATACTTTTTCAATCCTGTGTAAGTTAAAATGTTCTTCTTTTCTGCCATGACAGCTATCCTTCCTTCTATCGATTCATCATTGAATCCCCTAATAATTGCATCGCACTATTATACATGATTCTTGGTGTAATGTCAAGAATCACAAAGTGCCATAATGGCTTTAAAAACAAGGGAAAATCCTACATTTTCGTGCTTTTTCTGTGCCTTCCGATTTCGTCCACCCATGTAACACAACCATCGTTTTGATTCCACACATTCATCCTTCTCTTAAATTCTCTCATCCACCAGCCGTTCCAGCTCCTCCAGCGTCTCCACCTGGTTTATATCATTGCGAAGCGCCGACGAATGTGGAAATCCTGCCGTATACCATGCCACGTGCTTACGCATCTCCCGCATTGCGATCTCCTCGCCGCGAAATTCCGTCTGAAGCGTCCCATGGCGGACAATCATCCTCTTTACTTCCTCCGCAGTCGGCGGCGGCAGAAGTTCTCCGGTTTCCAGATAGTGGAGAATCCGTTTAAACAGCCATGGATTTCCTTTCGCGCCGCGCGCCACCATGATGCCGTCGCAGCCGGTTTCTTCCTTCATTCTCTTGGCATCTTCCGGTGTAAATACATCACCGTTTCCCCATACCGGGATTGAAACCGCCTCTTTGACCTGACGGATAATGTCCCAGTCCGCCTTTCCGGAATAATACTGCTCTCTCGTCCGTCCATGCACGGCTACCGCCGCCACGCCGCAGCTCTCTGCCATCTTCGCAAACTCAACCGCATTGATATTCGAATCATTAAATCCCTTGCGGAATTTGACCGTAACCGGTTTATGAAGTTTCTTTACCATCGCCGTCAAAATCTGCTCTGCCAGCTTCGGATCCTTCATCAGTGCCGAACCTTCGCCGTTATTGACAATCTTTGGCACCGGACAACCCATGTTGACGTCGATGATGGCATACGGTCCTTCCTCCAGCTGCAGCGCCATCTCGCTCATAATCTCCGGATCTGAGCCAAACAGCTGCACCGCAACCGGCTCTTCTTCCGGCCGCGTCTCTAATAACGGCTTTGTATTGCGATTCTTATAAAGAAGCGCCTTCGCGCTGACCATCTCCGTGTACATCAAACCACATCCCTGCTCCTTACAGAGCAGACGGAACGGCAGATCCGTCACACCTGCCATCGGCGCAAGGGCGATTGCATTTTTTAATTCTACGTTTCCAATCTTCATTTTATTTCTAATCTTCCTGATACCGTTCCATCTGCTCGTCGTCTAACAGTTCGTCCGCCGGGATTCCCAGCACCTTCACCTTATAATACAGCTCCAGCGATTCCAGCAGCTCACGCTTCTCCGCCTGATACTGCTTGATTTTAAGCGCGCTTCCGATCTCGTCAAAGAGGTAATCATTCTCCTCCGCCTCAACCTTAAACTGCAGTCTGCCATCCGGCATAAACTCCAGCAAAATAATACCGCCGATGTCCTCTGTGTACATGACACACATGATCTGCAATTCCTGCTTAATTGACTCCGGCAGCCCCGAAAACTGCTCATTCAGATAATATTTTTCCACATACGAATTCGCACCGCAGAGTACGGTGGAGTCCCCATCTGTATTGGGATTCTGCATTTCTGCCATTTTCTTGCACCTCCATCTGTTTCATTTTCCATTGCCCACAAACAGGGCTGACGCACGAACGGAGAGCAGGCTCTCCCTTTATCCCTGAGAAGCCTGTTCTCCGTTCATATGCCAGCCCATCTCACAAGCAGCCATCAAATTCCTTAACGAATCAGCAGCTTACTAATCTCATACTGATCTTCCGGAATATCCTTCTTCATATTCAGCGCCTCCTGAATATCAAAATCCAGAAACTCGCCGTGCTTATACGCTACCACGCGGTTGGTCTTTCCTTTTTCCAGCAGCTCCACCGCCTTGGCGCCCATGATGGACGCATAGACGCGATCTTTACAGGTCGGCGCGCCGCCTCGCTGCATATAACCAAGGATCGTCGCACGTGTCTCGATGCCGGTTGCCGCCTCGATTCGCTTCGCCATCGACGCGGAATGTCCGATGCCCTCGGCATTAATGATAATATGATGTCTCTTGCCGCGTTTCCGGTTATCGATGATGCGGTTGATCAGCATCTGCTCATTGCCATCGTACCGCTCCGGAAGCAGAATATCCTCGGCGCCGTTAGCGATACCGCACCACAGGGCGATATATCCCGCGTGGCGTCCCATAACCTCGATGATACTGCAGCGCTCATGGGAGGTGGAAGTATCTCTTACCTTATCGATCGCCTCCATCGCCGTGTTGATCGCGGTATCAAACCCGATCGTATAATCGGTACAGGCAATATCCAGATCGATCGTGCCCGGAAGACCTACCGTATTGATTCCCAGCGCGGATAACTTTCCGGCTCCGCGGTAGGAACCATCGCCGCCGATGACGACCAGACCGTCAATGTTGTGCTTGCGGCAGATTTCTGCGCCGCGCTTCTGACCTTCCTCGGTCATAAATTCCGGACAGCGGGCTGTGTATAAGATCGTACCGCCACGGCCAATCGTATCTGCCACGCTGGTTCCGTCCATGTCCACAATCTCTTCCTGCAAAAGTCCAGCGTAACCACGCATGATACCTTTTACCTTCATGCCCTTGTTGATCGCAGTCCGGACCACCGCACGGATCGCTGCATTCATACCCGGCGCATCGCCGCCGCTTGTCAGTACACCAATCGTTTTAACCTCTTTTGCCATCGCTTATTCCTCCGTCCTAAGGCTTTCCGCTTCACATCCCCAACCGTGAACCAGCCGTTTTATTTTCGAATCTTTTGACCTTTCTGATACCAAATTGTTCTGCACTGCGTGCTACCACAATTTTCAAACAATTTTATTGTAATTCATTTTATAGGTCATTTCAAGATTTTTTATGATATTTTTTTAACATGTCGCCAAAGCGTGTTACTGTTCACACATACGTGCCCAGTTACCAAAGCTTCCAATGTCCAATGCAAATTTTAACACTTATGAAGAAATCTTCCCCAGCGGCTTCTCCACCACCTTGACGTTCTTCTCGCCCAGCATCTCGCTGAGCGTCGTCACCAGCGCCTCGCCTGCCCGCACATTCCAGTTGCGCGGCAGAACCTTTTTCGCGCGCTCACGTCCCAGGTAAATGATCACGGTGTCATTTCCATCACTTGTTTTCAGGAGGTCGAGAAGTTCTTTCTCTCCCGCCAGATACGCATCCTTGTCCGCATACTGAATCCACAGCTCGCGCGGCACCTGCGAAAATGGGATAATCTGCTCGCAGATCAGTTTTCCGACCGGCTCATCGCCGACCGATGCGCGCCCGCGGATAAAAACTTTTTCATCCTTTATCAGCATATCGCGCCGTTTTTCATAATCCTTCGGGAATACCAGCACTTCCACACTTCCCGCCAGATCTTCCACCGTCAGGAACGCCATCATTTTGTTATTCCGGGTCGTCTTAACCGTTTTCTCGGTGATCATTCCGCCGATCGTCACATACGCGCCGTCGTGAACCACCGCCGAACCGGTCTCCTCATCCACAACAAAATCGGAGCTCTTCGCCGTCACATTTTTCTCCCAGGTGCCGATATATTCCTCCAGCGGATGCCCGCTGACGTAGACGCCCAGCATTTCTTTCTCGTATGCCAGATATTCTTCCCTCGAATACTCTCCGACATTCGGAAATGTGATCTGAAAACTCTTCTTGTCCTCTTCCGCTGCAAAATCAAAGAGTGACATCTGCCCTTCCATCGTATTTTTCTTCTCTTTATTCTTCTGATCGACCATCGAACCGCAGACCATACATTTCTGCTTGCGGGTTCCCGGCAGACCGTCCATCGCACCGGATTTGATAAAGCTTTCCAATGTACGTTTGTTGACCTCCCTGCCCGACATCCGGTCAATGAAATCTTCCAGTGAGCGGAATTTTCCATGTTCGGTCCGCTCCCGCACAATCTCATCCACCACCGACTGACCGATACTCTTGATCGCCGATAAACCATATCGGATCGCGCCGTCCGAAACAGAGAATCCGCCCTCGCCCTCATTGATATCCGGCGGCATGATCTTCATACCCATCTGACGGCAGCTCATGATATATTCCGATACCTTCGTAACATTATCCTTGACCGAGGTCATCAGCGCCGCCATGAATTCGACCGGATGGTAATATTTCAGATATGCCGTCTGGTAGGAGACAACCGCATACGCCGCCGCGTGCGACTTGTTGAAGGCGTATTTCGCAAAATCGATCATCTCATCGTAAATATGGTTCGCCGTCTTCTCGTCGATCCCATTCGCAATACAGCCCTTTACGCCCTCTTGTGCATTGCCGTAGACGAAATTCTGGCGTTCTTTCTCCATGACTGCCGCTTTTTTCTTTGCCATCGCACGGCGCACCAGGTCGCTTCGTCCCCAGGTATAGCCAGCCAGATCGCGCACGATCTGCATAACCTGCTCCTGATAGACGATACAGCCATAGGTCGGCGCCAGAATCGGTTCTAACTGCGGGCACTCATAGGCAATCGAAGCCTTGTCATTTTTGCCTTTCAGATAACGTGGAATGAAATCCATCGGACCCGGACGATACAGGGAAATACCGGCGATCAGATCCTCCAGGTTTTCCGGCTTTAACTCTTTCATGAATCCTTTCATGCCGGAACTCTCCAGCTGGAACACACCGTCATTTTTGCCGGTTCCAATCGAATCCAGCACCTTTTTATCGTTGTAATCGATCTTATCTATATCAAGCGGTTTTCCGGTCGTTTTCTCCACCAGGCGAACCGCATTCTGGATAACCGTCAGGGTTCTAAGACCCAGGAAATCCATTTTCAGAAGTCCCAGCTCTTCCAGCGTCGTCATCGTAAACTGGGTCGTGATCGAACCGTCAGATGCCCTGGACAACGGCACATACTCATCGACCGCCGCACGGCTGATGACAACGCCCGCCGCATGCATGGAGGTATGTCTCGGCAGCCCCTCCAGACGTTTACTCATGTCGATCAGATATTTGACCGAATCATCCGACTCATACGCCTCACGCAGATCCGGACTGGCTTTGAGCGCCTTGTCTAGCGTCATGCCAAGATCACCCGGAATCATTTTTGCGATCGCATCACACTGTGCATACGGCATATCGAGCGCGCGCCCCACGTCGCGGACGACACCCTTTGCCGCCAGCGTACCGAAGGTAACAATCTGCACGACGCGGTCTTTTCCGTATTTCCGCACGACATAGTCGATAACCTCCTGACGCCGTTCGAAACAGAAATCGACGTCGATATCAGGCATGGAAACTCGTTCCGGGTTCAGGAAACGCTCGAAAATCAGCTGATAGCGGATCGGGTCGATGTCCGTGATCTCCAGACTGTACGCGACGATACTGCCCGCCGCCGAACCACGTCCCGGACCGACCATGATACCATTTGATTTTGCAAAATGGATAAAATCCCACACAATCAGGAAATAATCGACATATCCCATCGAATGGATAACGTCCAGCTCATAGCTCAGGCGCTCCCGTAACGCCCCGTCGTCGTTTGGATAGCGCTTTTGAAAGCCATCCCTGCAGAGCTTCTGCAGATATTCCCAGGACGTATATCCGTCCGGGACATCATACTGCGGCAGCTTTGTCACGCCAAACTCGATCTCGACATTGCACCTCTCGGCGATCTTGTGCGTGTTGTCAAGTGCTTCCTGTGCATACGGAAACAGCGCACGCATCTCGTCCTCGGATTTGACATAGAACTGCCCGCCCTCATAGCGCATCCGGTTCTCGTCCGTGACTTTTTTGCCCGTCTGGATACAGAGCAAAATATCGTGCGATTCCACATCTTCTTTATAAATATAGTGGCAGTCGTTCGTCGCCACCAGCGGAATCTGCAGTTCCTGGCTCATCCGCATCAAGCCCTGGTTGACCGTCCGCTGCGCCGGTATGCCGTGATCCTGCAATTCCAGAAAGAAATTGTCCGGTCCAAAGATATCGCGGTATTTCTGCGCCGACTTGCACGCTTCCTCATACATGCCTCTCGACAAATACCTCGGGATCTCGCCCGCCAGACACGCGCTGAGTGCAATAATGCCTTCATGGTAGGTTCTCAGCACCTCGTCATCCACACGCGGTTTATAATAAAATCCCTCGACAAAGCCCTTGGAGACGATCTTCATCAGATTCTGATAGCCGGTATTATTTTCCGCCAGCAGAATCATATGATAATAGCGATCCTCGCCGCTTCCCGCCTCCCGGTCAAAACGCGATCCGGGCGCCACATAGATCTCGCAGCCGATGATCGGCTTGATCCCATTTTCCCTGGCTGCCCGGTAAAAATCGATCACGCCGTACATGACGCCGTGGTCGGTAATCGCCAGACTGTCCATCCCCAGTTCCTTCGCCCGGGCGGTCAGTTCTTTTATTTTACTCGATGCGTCAAGCAGACTGTACTCTGTATGCACATGCAGATGTGTAAATGCCACCTTTTTCCTCCCATTCAGATCTTTTAAGGGACTGCCGTTTCCCGCGAAACGACACCCCCTCGTCTATCAAAGCTCTTGTTTTGTGTAACTGTTACGTCCCTGTCTCTTTCCGAAAAACGGTCAGGAATCTGGATTTCTACTGATTGCTCAGATATTTCTCAATTCCCTCGATCGCACTCTCCTCGTCGCTGCCATCAGCCGTTACCTTTACGTGCGCGCCCTCTGCCAGTCCCAGCGTCATCATGCCCATGATGCTCTTTGCATTGACGCGTTTTTCTTCACTTTCCACATAGATGCTGCTCTCATACTGGCTTGCCACCTGCACCAGCATCGCCGCAGGACGTGCCTCCAGACCTGAACTCAAACCAATTCTGATTTCCTTACTTGTCATAATATCCTCCTCATCGAGCCCCGCTCGAAAAAAACGGCAAAATCCGCTGCCACTACTGTATCGCACGGAATTTTCCATCCGGGAAATTCCTGCCTGTGAACAATAACCTAACTTTACTCGCCCCGCTCTTCGCGGAGGCTTTCAGCTACTGCACTTATCTTTCTGAGCCTGTGATTGACTCCCGATTTTCCAACTGGATGGCTCAGATTCTCCCCCAATTCCTTCAAGGTCGCATCCGGCATCTCCAGACGGACCTGTGCTACCTCTGAAAGAAGCTCCGGCAAGTAATCCAGCCCGACCGTATCACGGATGTATGTGATGTCCGCAAGCTGCTTGACTGCCGCCGAAACAGTCTTATTGATATTGGCAGTCTCGCAGTTGACCTGACGGTTGACGCTGTTTCGCATTTCTTTCAGGATCCGGATATTTTCCAGCTCCATCAATGCCACATGCGCTTCCATCAGCCCCAGAAGTTCCACAATCTGACTGCCTTCTTTTATATATACCACATAATACTTCTTTCTGACAACTATTTTCGCATCGATGTCGAATGTCAGAATCACATTCTGAAGCTGCACCGCCTTCTCAAGCGACGCGCATACGATCTCAAAATGATAAAATTTCTCCGGATCGCTTAAGGATCCGGCTGCCAGAAAAGCGCCCCGGATAAATGCCTTCTTGCAGCACGCATTCTGAATCACCAGATTCCGCACCACCGAAAGGTTTTCCCCGACATTTCCCTGCGCATCCACCATCTTGACCGCCTCCAGCACCCGGAGTGCATTTTCGTGATCGCGCACCAGAAGCGTATAAGAACGGCTCTTTTTTAAAAATGCATTGCGCCGGATCGAAATGTCCGCCTTAATATTAAATGTATTTTTCAATAATGTAAAGTATTTTCGTGCAACCGCTACGTTTTCCGTGTGGATCCGTATGCTGAAATGATCCTCTTCATCGATATGAATCTTGCCGCAAAGGCTCAAAATCGCCGCCAGCTCTGCAATCTGGCAGTGCCTCGCCTTGCTCAGCTGATGCGACAGCTCTTCCTTTACCCGGGCTGAAAATGACAAAGTCCTCTACCTCCGTTTACCCTTTTGTCCGGTTATCCATCTCTATGTCCCGATGTTCCAGTTTAAGCCCTATTTCCGAGTGCTCCTTGAGGCGCTCATAGAGCCGGTTCGCCACCGTAACTGAACGGTGCTTTCCACCGGTACATCCGACTGCTATGACAAGCTGATTCTTTCCTTCTTTTACATAGTACGGAAACAGGAAGTCAATCATGTCATAGAGTTTATCCAAAAATACGTCTGCCGTCCCGCCGCGGCGCACAAAGTCCTGCACCGCCTTCTCATTGCCGGTATGGCTTCTTAAATTCTCATCATAATAAGGATTCGGCAGAAAACGGACGTCAAACACGAGATCCGCGTCCGACGGAATCCCATATTTAAAGCCAAAGCTTAAGATCGTCACAAAGAGGCTGGAAAAGCGCTCGCGCCCCATGAAAATCCGTTCCAGTTCCGCCTTGAGCTCCCGCGTCAGAAGCGTGCTGGTGTCCAGAATATAGTCCGCCCGCTTTTTCAGGAAATCGAGTTTCAGGCGCTCTTTCGCAATACCGCGGTCCAGCCGCTCTTTTCCTGCCAGCGGATGGGAACGGCGCGTTTCCTTATATCGCTTGATCAGCACCTCATCGCTGGCATCCAGAAACAGGATCTCATACGGAAACTGGATGTTATTCCAATCATTCAGTGTTCCCTCCAGCTGTGCCAGCTCGTCGCCGCTGCGTACATCGATTCCCAACGCTGCACAGCTTACCTCCCCGCTGCTGCTCTGCACCAGCTCCGCAAATTTTCCTACCAGCGGGATCGGGAGATTGTCAACACAGTAAAATCCCATGTCCTCCAGCATTTTCAGTGCCGCCGTCTTTCCGGCTCCCGACATACCGGTTACGATCACAAGCCGCATATTGTTCCTCCCTTTTCCATACTCTATATATCTTAATATCTTAAAAGCCCAGCATCTTTACTTCCGTCTCCAGTTTCACCCCAAACTGCTCATACACGCGCTTCTGCACCGTCCCACACAGCCCCGCGATGTCCGAAGCCGTCGCATGGTCGCGGTTGATAACGAAACCACAGTGTTTCTCCGACACCTGTGCGCCGCCCTCCTGATAGCCGCGAAGTCCGGCATCTTCGATCAATTTTCCGGCGAAATAGCCCTCAGGGCGCTTAAAGGTGCTTCCGGCACTCGGATATTCCAGCGGCTGTTTTTCCCGCCGTTTGGCTGCCAGTTCATCCATCCGCACCCTGATCGCTTCCGGATCACCTTTCTCCAGACGGATCCGCGCCGATAAAACGATATATCCGCGCTCCGGGATGCAGCTGTGGCGGTAACCCAGATCCAGTTCTTCCGTTTTAAGCTCTTTTACCTCGCCGTCCGGCGTCATCACGCGCACAGATTCCAGCACATCCTTTAATTCTCCGCCGTAAGCGCCCGCATTCATGACCGCCGCGCCGCCCACGGTTCCAGGAATCCCGGCTGCAAACTCAAATCCGGTCATTCCATCTTTCTGCGCCTCCCTGGCGGCACGCGAAAGCAGCACACCGGCGCCCAGCTCGTAGACGCCCGGTTCGCCCTCCGGACGAACCACCTCTGTAAACTGGCTTCCCAGAAGGATCATCACGCCCGGATAGCCCGCATCACTGACAAGCAGATTGCTTCCATTTCCTAATATGTAATACGCTTTCTCTGCCTCCCGGCACGCCGCCAGCACTGCCGCCAGCTCTTTTTCGCCCTCCGGGGTCACAAAATAGCGGGCTGGTCCACCAGCCCGAAAGGTCGTATGTGCGCTCATCGGCTCCTGCTCCCGCACGGAAGCAGCGCCGATGGCATCACAAAGTTTCTGATAAAAATTAGACATATCTATTTTCCTTTATTCATTTCATAACGGCTCCATCCCTTGCAAGTCGGGATTTCCGCACTAAATCACACGAATCAGACTGCGTGAAGCGTTCCATTAATCTCTTCTTGCCAGGTTCGCCTGTACCCGCTTGTACAGTTCTTTCGCCGCATTATATCCCATCTTCTTGGTACGATAGTTGACTGCCGCCGACTCTACGATGATTGCCAGGTTACGTCCCGGACGGATCGGGATTGAATGGCATACAATCTTGTTGCCAAGGAACTCGGTATACTGATCTTCCATGCCAAGGCGGTCATACTCCTTGTCCTTATCCCACTCTTCCAGCTTGATTACCATGTCAATCGACTGTGTATCCTTTACGCTCTCTACACCGAACAGCGTCTTGACATCGATAATGCCGATACCGCGAAGCTCGATGAAATGACGGGTAATATCCGGTGCCGAACCGATCAGGGTTTCATCGCTGACGCGGCGGATCTCGACCACATCATCGCTGACGAGACGGTGACCGCGCTTAATCAGTTCCAGCGCTGCCTCACTCTTGCCGATACCGCTCTCGCCCATAATCAGGACACCCTCGCCAAATACATCGACCAGTACGCCGTGAATGCTGATCATCGGCGCCATCTTGACGTTCAGCCAGCGGATGATCTCCGCCATCAGATCCGAAGTCGTCTTCTCCGATACCATGCACGGAACCCCATAATGGTTACACAGCTCCAGCACTTCCTCCTCCGGTGCCATGCCGCGGCTATATACCAGACATGGTATACCCGAAGACAGCAGTTTGTCAAACATTTCCCGGCGGCGCTGCGGAGTCAGGGTCGAGATGTACGCATTTTCCACATAACCGATGATCTGCACACGGTCCTTGTCAAAATGGTCGAAAAATCCAGTCAGCTGCAATGCCGGACGGTTCACATCCGCATGCACCAGCATAACATTGTCCGTCTCCAGCTCCGGCGTCATATTGCGAAGCCCCATCTTATCGATCAGTTCTGTTATCGTCACTCCACCCATACTTTTGTCTCCTTTTATTTTTACTATTGTCTACATCCTATCACATCTTCCCCTGCTTGTCATCACGGAAAAATATATAGACTGCCTCAGCGGCTGCCCGGTTCATCTGTGGCGCAGCTTCCAGCTCCTCCACACTCGCCTCCCGGACTGCTTCGATTGTCTTGAACGTCCGCATCAGAGACTTACGGCGCGCTGGTCCGATGCCCTTGATATCATCCAGCACGGAGCGCACCTGCTCCTTGCCCCTAAGACTCCGGTGGTACTCGATCGCAAACCGGTGTGCCTCGTCCTGAATCCGGGTGATCAGCTGAAATCCTTCCGAATGGCGATCGATTGGAATTTCCACATTCTGATAATACAATCCCCTCGTCCGGTGGTTATCATCCTTTACCATGCCACAGACCGGGATTTCCAGCTGAAGCTCTCTTAATACCTCCAGCGCGATATTAACCTGTCCGCGTCCGCCATCCATCATCAGCAGATCTGGAAAACGCGTAAAACTTCCCATCGCCAGATCGCCGCCCTCGGCTTGCAGTTTCTTCGTCTCCTCCAGGCCATGGGAAAACCGCCGCAGCAGCACCTCGCGCATCGAAGCGTAGTCGTTCGGTCCCTGAACCGTCCGGATACGGAATTTGCGATAATCATTGCGTTTCGGACGTCCATTTTCGTAGACAATCATCGAACCGACCGACTCAAAACCGCTGATATTGGAAATATCGTAGGCTTCTACCCGCTTGATTCCCGAAAGCCCGATCCACGATCCAATCTGATTCATCGCCCCGATCGTCCGGAGCTCCTCGCGCTTGATCTTCTCCTTATCCTGGGAGAGCACCATCTTCGCATTCTTCTCCGCCAGCTCGACCAGCCGCTCTTTCTCGCCCATCTTTGGCACGACAAAGCGCACCTTCTGTCCCCGGCGCGCCGTCAGGAAGCTGGCGATAACCTCCGCGTCCTCTAACTCCTCCTGCACCCAGATCTCATGCGGCACAAACGGCGTTCCCGCGTAAAACTGTTTGACGAAGCTGTTTAAGATTTCTGCCTTGCTCTCCGAGCCGGTCAGATTCATATGGAAATGTTCCCGCCCAATAAGCTTGCCATCGCGCACGAAGAACACCTGCACAACCGCATCGCGCTCATCCTTCGCCATCGCGATAATATCCCGATCTTCCATGCTCTGACTCGTAATCTTCTGCTTCTGCGCCACCTTTCTGACACTGTCAAGCAGATCCCGGTACTCAATCGCCTTCTCAAACTCCATCGTCTCGGACGCCGTCCTCATCTTTTCTTCCAGATATTTCATGACCGGCTCATACTGTCCATTTAAAAAACCGACCGCCTGCTTCACCGATTTCTGATAATCTGCCTGTGAAATATACCCCTGACATGGCGCGTCGCACTGGTGAATATGGTAATAGAGGCATGGACGGTCCTTTCCCATATCCTGCGGCAGCTTCCGGCTGCACGCCCGGATCCGGTATATCTTCCGAATCAGCTCGATTGTGTCTTTGACTGCTCCCGCGCTCGTAAAAGGACCAAAATACTTATTTTTATCCTTTTTCATCTGGCGTGAAAACAAGATCCGCGGGTACTCCTCCGAAGCCGTCACCTTGATGTACGGGTACGTCTTGTCATCCTTGAGCATCGTATTGTAGCGTGGGCGGTGCTCTTTGATCAGGTTGCACTCCAGCACCAGCGCTTCCAGCTCCGAATCCGTCACGATATACTCAAAACGTGCTATCTTCGAGACCATCTGCTTGATCTTCGCCGTCTTATCCCGGCTGCTCTGGAAATATTGGCGGACTCGGTTTTTTAGGCTGATCGCCTTGCCGACATAGATGATCGCGTCCTTCGCATCGTGCATAATATAAACGCCCGGCTGCCCCGGCAGTTTTTTCAGTTCTTCTTCTATTTGAAACATCTCAAACCATCCTGTTTTGTAATCTGCTGCCACCACGTTTTCTTACGGCACTTTCGGTTCCAAAAGTGCCTACCCGTGAACAGTTACCCAGACTCTTATGCCAGACAGCCGCTCACTTTCCATACCGCAGGCGCGGTGCATCGTACCTCTGCTGCATCCGGATGCACTGACGGATCGCGTCCAGCTCTTCCTCCACGCTTCCACCGACCGGATTCATATCCAGACAGAAGCAGAGACTGTCGAGATCCCGCTTGTCCACCTTGCCGCTCATTCTCTGGAGCACTTCCAGCCTGCCCTCGGTCGTTTCCTGATCCAGAAATTCTGCCACAAGCGGATGCAGCTCCGGTTCCTCCTGCGGTATGTCCCATGAATGAGTGGCTGCGTCAGACATTTTCGAACGGTGTACACCTTCATTTACGACATGAGTCGTTCTGGTTGTCCTTATTTCCTGCTGTTTCGAATTTTCCCACGGACCCGCCGCAATCCGCTCAAACCGGTATCTCTGCGCTGCCTCCGGATATTTTACCCGATCTACCTCTTCCATAAACATAGAAAGCGGTCTAACCCAGACGCCATATTCTCCATAGAGCGCCTGATAGACAACCATCTTTTCCCCCGTTTCCGAGTGGGTCGCCACCGCCAGAATCTGATATTCTTTATTTTTAAAATGCCGGTACCGCTCGCCCGGCTTTGGAATTTCCCGCATGAATGCTGATACCTCCTTAAAACATCTCGCTAAGTGTTCACATTATATCACGATTCGCCGTTCGCCTTAAATCTGCAAGCAGCTTTCTGGCTCACTTGCGCTCATTATATCATAAGAACGTATTCTCACCCGTCCACTCACGAACCCGCGCTATCGCGCTCCACCGCCCTGCTTCGCATGGCTGTTCGTTCGTTAATGGCGCAAGAAAAGAATATGTCTGCTTCGCAGCCGCATTCTTTTCTTCTGCGCTCATTATATCACATTTTGTATGCCCTTTTCTGTTTTTTATCAATTTACATCCAGATTTTCTTTCCTCCATCCCCATCGCCTGTACACAAAAATTTTCGCCAGAAAATATTACATTTCCGAAAACCAAATCCGTCATTTTTCCGATTTTAAATTTTTTTTATTTTCCCTCTACTCAAATAGACTTTTTTGTAGGATAATAGAACTAATTGTGATTCTTTGCGGTCTGCTGTGCTGCGTTCATTTCAACCAAAGAGCATCGACATAAACAACTGCGAACGGCAGTCTGTGCCGGACATGGACTGTGACCTGGCGGCGCAATCATCCATACAAACATATGATTTTCATCCCACCAGATAGAAACCGGCATCTGCCCCCACCGCGATACCGGTATTCTGTGCGGGACGAAACTAAGAACGGAGGATTAGATGAAAATCGGTTTTGACAACAACAAATACCTGAAAATGCAGTCGGAACATATCCGTGAGCGTATCAACCAGTTCGGTGATAAGCTCTACCTCGAATTTGGTGGAAAACTGTTCGATGACTACCACGCATCCCGGGTTCTTCCGGGCTTTGCACCTGACAGCAAGCTGCGGATGCTTCTGCAGTTAGCGGAGCAGGCGGAGATCGTCATCGTCATCAGTGCTGCGGATATCGAGAAAAACAAAGTACGTTCCGACCTCGGCATTACTTACGACGTAGACGTACTCCGTCTGATTCAGTCCTTTACCGACAAGGGACTCTATGTTGGAAGCGTTGTAATCACCCACTATTCCGGGCAGAACACCGCAGATGTCTTCAAACACAAGCTTGAATCCATGGGCATCAAGGTTTACCGCCACTACACCATCGACGGTTATCCGGGCAATGTTCCGCTGATCGTCAGCGATGAAGGTTATGGTAAAAATGATTACATTGAAACCAAACGTCCACTCGTTGTTGTCACTGCGCCGGGACCGGGAAGCGGAAAAATGGCAACCTGCCTTTCCCAGCTCTACCACGAGAACAAACGCGGTGTCAAGGCTGGATACGCCAAATTTGAGACCTTCCCAATCTGGAATATCCCGTTAAAGCACCCGGTCAACCTGGCATACGAGGCAGCAACCGCTGACTTAAACGACGTCAACATGATCGATCCGTTCCATCTGGAGGCTTATGGTGTGACAACGGTCAACTACAACCGTGATATCGAGATCTTCCCGGTTCTGAGCGCTATTTTTGAGGGAATCTACGGCGAGAATCCGTACAAATCCCCGACTGATATGGGCGTCAACATGGCAGGAAACTGCATCATTGACGACGAAGCCTGCTGCGAGGCATCCCGTCAGGAAATCCTGCGCCGCTACTATCAGGCATTAAACCGCGTTGTCAAAGAGGATGCCGGCAAAGAGGAAGTTTATAAGATCGAACTTCTGATGAAGCAGGCAAAACTGACCACCGATATGCGTAAGGTTGTTCCGGCTGCCCTGAAACGCGCCGAAGAAACCGGTGCTCCGGCTGCTGCCATTGAACTTCCGGACGGAATCATCGCCACTGGAAAGACAACCAACCTGCTCGGTGCTTCCGCTGCCCTGCTTCTGAATGCTGTCAAGGTACTCGGCAATATTCCGCACGATGAGCACCTGATCTCCCCGATCGCGATCGAGCCGATCCAGAAGCTGAAAGTCGAGTATCTTGGAAGCCGCAACCCGCGTCTCCACACCGATGAAGTTCTGATCGCGCTGTCCATGTGCGCCGCTACCAACAAACACGCACAGATCGCTCTGGAACAGCTTGAAAAACTGCGTGGCTGCCAGGTTCACACCTCCGTCATGCTGTCGGAGGTTGATATCAAGACCTTTAAACGTCTCGGCATCGAACTGACCTCCGAGCCGGTATATGAGCATAACCGCCTGTACCAATAATTGAATAATCCTATATAAAAAGAATGTGCCGCGGAGCGCTTTTTGGTCATAAAACGAAGTTTCCTACGGCAAAATAAATAACGGCTGTATCTCAGCAAAACAGAACTCATAGATTTTTCGTAACTGTTCAGTGCCTTCACAGTCACGCGCAGACCTACTGAACAGTTACGATTTTTCAATATATGAATTCACATTGCTGAAATACAGCCGTTCTATTTACTGTATAAATATTTCTTTTATGCTATACATCACTTTTATTTCCGGTCGAACGAGCTTCCACCGCGCATCTCATCCTCATTTGGACTCTCTGCTGCTACAGCTTCTGCCGATTCCGGTGCTTCATCCGCCAGTTTTGCTTCCAGATTCTGCTGGTTCTGTGGGTCTTCCACGTTCGTTTCTTCCGCAGTCTTTATCGGCTGAACCTCATCGCCTGTCTTCGCAGCCTCCGGCATCTCAATCCGGCTCTCGCCTTCCTGTTTCTTTTCCTCCAGCTCCGGGATTCCCTTTACCTCATGGAAAATCTTCATGAATTCTTTACCGGTGATCGTCTCTTTCTCAATCAGGAACGCCGCAATCTTATCAAGCGCCTCGCGGTTTTCACTCAGCAGGCGTTTCGCCTCCTCATAAGAAACCTTCAAAATATGCATGACTTCCTTGTCAATCTCTGCCGCCGTCATATCACTGCAATTCAGGACAGTTCTCCCGTTCAGGTACTGATTTTCCTGGCTTTCCAGCCCCATCAGACCGAACTTCTTGGACATACCGTACTGGGTTACCATCGCACGCGCGATCCGGGTTGCTTTTTCAATATCATTTGACGCACCTGTCGTTACCGTATCAAAAACGATCTCCTCAGCCGCACGTCCGCCTAAAAATCCGACCAGCATCGCGCGGATTTCCTTCTCGGTATTTAAGTACTTCTCTTCCTCCGGCACCTGCATGACATAGCCAAGCGCCCCCATGGTACGCGGCACAATCGTGATCTTCTGTACCGGCTCCGAGTCCTTCTGCAGGGCGCTGACCAGCGCATGACCAACCTCATGATACGAAACAATCCGGCGCTCCTCCTGGCTCAGGATGCGGTCTTTCTTCTCTTTGCCGACCAGAACCAGCTCAACTGCCTCAAATAAATCCTTCTGGGAAACGGCTTTCCTGCCATTCTTAACGGCTGTGATCGCCGCCTCGTTCATCATATTGGCAAGATCCGCACCTACAGCGCCAGATGTCGCCAGCGCGATCTCCTCGAAATCAACCGTCTCATCCAGTTTTACATCCTTGGAATGTACCTTTAAAATCTGCACACGCCCCTTTAAATCCGGCTTATCCACGATAATCCGGCGGTCAAAACGTCCCGGGCGAAGCAGCGCCGGATCCAGAATCTCCGGGCGGTTCGTCGCCGCCATGACTAAAAGACCCTTGGAGGAATCAAATCCATCCATCTCCGAAAGGAGCTGGTTTAACGTCTGCTCACGTTCATCGTTGCCGCCCAGACGGGAATCACGACTTTTACCGATCGCATCCACCTCATCGATGAAAATGATACACGGAGCCGACTGCTGCGCCTGCTTGAACAGGTCACGCACACGGGATGCGCCGACGCCGACAAACATTTCCACAAAATCTGAACCGGACAGAGAGAAAAACGGAACCTTCGCCTCTCCAGCTACTGCCTTGGCAAGAAGTGTTTTACCGGTTCCTGGCGGTCCGACTAACAACGCACCCTTCGGCAGTTTCGCACCAATCTTCGTATATTTTCCCGGGTTATGCAGGAAATCAACAATCTCCGTCAGAGACTCCTTCGCCTCATCCTCGCCTGCCACATCCTTGAACGTAACGCCGGTCTCTTTCTGTACATATACTTTGGCATTGCTCTTGCCGACACCCATTATGCCGCCTCCGCCGCCCATGCGCTTCATCATCATATTGAAAATGACGAACATCGCTGCAATCGGAAGCACCCACTCAAGCAGAAGCATGATAATACTGCCTGTCGCGTCCACTTCTGCCTGTTCATAGGTCGTAACACCAGCTTCATCCAGCTTCTTCTCCAAATCCGGATCGTTGATCGGAATCGTGTAGTACTCCATTCCTACCAGATTTCCGTATTTGCCCTGGCTGCCGCCATATTTCTTCGAATCTTCCTTCGGCGTGATCTGAATCTTTCCATTGCCAATCACAACCGATTCTACCTCGTGATCCTTAAGCATCTGATTAAACTCGCTGTACGGCATCTTGTGCGTGCGGCTGCCCTGCCAGAGGTTGTGCATCATCGCCACGCAGAGAAGCGTAAACAGCATCGTCATGATCAGCACTGCATAATTCTGACCGCGGGGATTTTTTCCATTTTTATTCTGGTTTCCCTTATTATCCATACACTTTCTCCATTCTGTGTCACTGTACATCCGGAATCTGCCACATCAGGTTACTCAAAAGCCCTCTAAATCTGCCGCATCTGCTTCTCATCCGGCTTCATGCCCGCTTTTCTTCCCCGTCAGCGCACAAATTTCTGCGTACTCTTATCCATTATAGTGGCAGATTGCCTATAAATCAAGAAGTGAAAATATTAAAAACTTGTGAACTCCTTATAAAATATAGGTGTTTTCTCTGCATATATGAAATGCCATCAAAACTATCCGCTGTGTATCTCTTCCCGATACAGTTATTCGAAAAATTGCTTTTTAAAAAGTCCCTATTTACATTTGTGTGTCTGATGTATCAACAGTATAATGATACATTTCACGAATTGCGTATGCAATTAGAAAATCAAGTAGTCCAAATTCCATAAAATGAAATTTTAGGGCAAATTACAGACATTGGCTTGGCTGTAGTATTTTTAAACAACGTGTGTTAGACTACTGTTATACAAATCGGGATTGACCGAACTCTTTGAGAAAAATAGGAGGAAGCAGCTTTTTATGTTGTACTTAAAATCAGCCAATTTGGAAGATATTGAAAAGGAATACGAATTTATTACTAATACCCCTTCCAATGAAAATGGATTTACGAATTTTGCGTCTGGATGTTCAAGAAAGGAATTTGAAATAAAAATATTACCTGGTTATATTAATGCTGAAAAGGGAATTGATCTGGCTGATGGATGGGTTCCAGAAACGGATTTTTTCTTATGGGATGATGAGAAAATAGTAGGATTATTTCGCGTGCGTCATTACCTTACTCCTGCACTTGCAAACGGAGGAGGCCATATAGGATATGGAATAAAGAAAGAATTCAGACGCAAGGGATACGCCTCGGAAGGGTTGAGATTGACAATCGAAAAAGCCTGGCACATTATTAAAGAAGACGAAATATATATGTCTGTTCATAGGGATAATATGGCATCTTTGCGTGTGCAGATTAAAAATGGGGCCTATATTCATCACCAAGATGAAAAAGAGTTTTATACCAGAATAAAACGATAAATTCCCGTTTATTGGGAAGTCACAGGGAACGAAAAATCGGAATTTGGAGGTGATTTAAATGGAAAACAAAATTGTAGGTGCTATTTTCTGTTTCATGTCAGCAGCTTTAATTTCTGCACGATATATTTCTGCTGCGATATTTATGAGTGGAGTAGCTTCGTGGAATGCCACTTTATTTGCAGCAGGTCTTGAATATGTAGGGCCTTTTTTACCAGTAGCGGCTGGTGTTGCATTTATTATTGGAATCCTGTTTCTGGGATATGGGCTGTATCAGGATATTAAAAAGATAAAGAAGTAGAACAATTCCAGTTTGTCAATTACAGGTGACATTGAAAGAGTCAGCCCATTCAAGGTGCTGGCTCTTTCAA
>ERZ838577.2363-NODE-2363-length-21363-cov-7.396846_pt1 | contig 21363 bp, 13 predicted proteins | sample MGYA00519682_ERZ838577 | MGnify/ENA primary metagenome ERZ838577 (study PRJEB31850, sample SAMEA3708838) | human gut metagenome | biome: human gut; feature: human-associated habitat; material: faeces | place: China | collected 2014 ...
ATATTAGTTTATAAAATTAAGGTATTGGATTTTAAGATTAGTTTTTAGGAAAAAGGTTGTTTTGATTAGGTATTAGTAAAAAGTAGTTTTCAGGAAACGAGTAAATGAATGATGAAAAAGAAGAATCCCATTTATGGGGATTCTTTAATGGTGGAGCGGAATAATTCGCTCTTTTTTTGTACCCCTATATCGCTGTATGCTATAAGCATGGAGTTGTTCCTATTGGGGCATTTAAGTTTCTGCAAGGGAAACAGTAGTTTCTCCGGCTTGAAACTTTAGTTCCAACGGTGCGAAACTAGAGTTTCTAAGCCTTGAAACTTTGGTTTCCATTACTTGAAACTATTTGTTTCTCGGCGTGAAATACCTGCTGCCAAGGTATAATCTGTTGGCCCTGTCTAAGGGATATATTTTTAGTAGGTGGATACCGGCTGGTTTTATATACTAATTTGTTTGAAAATGGTTGGTGATAGGTGATAGGTTGGGTGATAGGTTAAGAAACAACCTATCACCGTCGGAAAGTACGATGAATAAACGGTTTGCTTGATGCCGGTGATAGGTGATAGATGATATTGTGTTTTTTATATAGAGAAAGAACGTTTTTATTTTCTATTTTGTAGGCTACTTAAAGTCTGTGTTTTTGAAAAAAACAATATATTTGCATTCGTAAATATCGATATAGTAAGTGGTTATAGCGATTTCTACGAATTCTGTATTCTTTTTTGATGAGTAGAGTGACAATATGAGTGATAGAATTGACACCATAGTAGCAGGAGTTAACCGGAAGGATGAAAAGACGTGGGGCGATTTCTACGATCGTTTTTATGCTGCTCTATGTGTTTATGTTTCCAAGATATTGCCAATTCCCGATGCAGTTGAAGATTTGGTACAGGAAGTCTTTATTTCCGTATGGGAGGGTAAGCGTATCTTCTCTGATATTAAAGAGCTTACCAATTATCTTTATCGTGCCTGTTATAATAATACTTTATTATATATACGCAATAATCAGATTCATGATAGTATTCTAAGTTCCCTTGCTGAAGAATGTCGGCAAGACGAGGATATGATTTATGCATTGACAGTGAAAGAAGAGATCATCCGTCAGTTGTATTTCCATATTGAAGAACTTCCGCCTGAGCAACGCCGGATCATTCTGTTGAGAATCGAAGGGTATACTTGGGAAGAAATAGCGGAACGTCTGGAAATAAGTATCAATACCGTTAAAACTCAAAAGAGCCGTAGCTATAAATTTCTTCGTGAAAAGCTGGGAGACTCTATTCATTCTATAATTCTCTGTTTATTTTTCTAAAAAGAAATAAAGTCAATTTGATACTTCTTTGTCTTTTTATTGATTGATTAAGATTTGTTTTCTTTGTTAAATGTGACCGTATTTCTTCATTTTGATAGCATAATGCTATATCTTTCTCTTTAAAATCCCTCGTTGGATATTCCTTCTCCAAAAAAAGATCATCTTTTTGTCACCCTTTTCTATGAGTTATGTATAGTTATAATAAAGCAAGGATGAAATTGCAATTTAATTAAAAAATAGATAATAAGATGAATAAGTTCGAAAATATATATCAAGATGCTGCTTTAATGAGAAAGTTTCTTTTGGGAGAAGCGAATGAAGCAGAACGGAAAGAGCTTGAAAAACGATTGGCGGAATGCCCGGACTTAAAGAAAGTGTATGAGCAGTTGCAGAATGGTGAAACATTGAAGGCTGCGTTTGGAGAATATAAAGATTATTCATCAAAGAAAGCTTATCAATCTTTCCTTCAGAAAATCGGACGAATGGAGAAGAAGGAACGTAAGCCTTCTATTTCCCGGGTTTGGTGGTATGCTGCTGCGGCTGTCATAGTTCTGGCTGCCGGCCTTTCATTCTATATGTCGAATTTCTATTCGGCAGTAGAGGAGAAGAGAATTCTTATTCAGCCGGGTACACAACAGGCGCAGTTAACGTTACCTGACGGTAGCATTATTGATGTGGATAAAAAAGAAGTGAATGTGGTAGTAGATGGCGTTCAAGTAAAATATAAGAAAGGAGTACTGTCTTATCAACCAACCGTTACAACACAACATGAGGAAGAAAGTACCGAAGAAAAACCGGTTAAATCCAATGAGTTGGTTATACCGCGTGGGGGTGAAAATACCGTAATCCTGGCGGATGGAACTACTGTTCATTTGAATGCCGGCTCCAAGTTAACTTATCCGGTACGTTTTGCAGGTAAGCGGAGAGTTGTGGCATTGGAAGGCGAGGCCTATTTTGATGTCGTAAAAGACGAAACACGGCCGTTCATCGTGCAGACTCATCTTGGAGAGGTAACTGTGCTTGGTACTGCCTTCAATATCAATGCTTATACCGATGCGTCTGTTTACACAACGTTGGTACACGGAAAAGTACAGTTCTCTTCATCAAGCATCGGAACTATTATTCTTTCGCCGGGGGAGCAGGCTGTGGTTTCTGCCAACGGTTCGGAAAAACGTATGGTAGATCTGGATGAATATGTCGGTTGGGTAGACGGGAGGTATGTCTTTAATAACCGCCCTTTAGGAGAGATAATGCAGACATTCGAACGTTGGTACGACATACAGGTTTATTATGAGACTCCCCATTTGCGTGACATTACTTATAGTGGTAGTTTGAAACGCTATGGAACAATAAATTCATTCCTGGATGCACTGGAACTGACAGGAGATCTGACTTATAAAATCAGTGGAAGGAACATATTGATATATGATAAGGTAGAAGAATTGGAATAATATAGAATAGTTAGAATATTAGGTACACAAAAGTTTAATCATTAATTTATGAGAGAAAAACGATGGCTGCTATGTTTTCTAGTGGCAATGTGCTGCACGTTTAGTGCATGGGCTTTACCGTCACAAGACAAGACGGTAACTTTGAAACTGCACAATGTCTCTATCGAGACTGTTTTGGATGCAGTGAAGAAACAAACAGGTGTGAATATGTTGTATAATTCACAAATGTTTAAAGGAGTGCCTCCGGTGTCGATTGATGCGAAAAATGAGAAATGGGAGATCGCACTTAAGTTGATTCTTAATCCTCAGGGATTTGATTATGTAGTGAAGGACGGCATTGTGGTGATTCGCAAAATGCAGGCGGAAAAACGGGAAAACCGTATCCGCGGTATGGTTGTTGATTCGAATAGAGAACCGATTCCCGGAGCCAGTATTATTGTGAAAGGTACTCGTACAGGTACTTCAACAAACATTGAAGGTGAGTTTACGCTGGATGTGAAAAATGACAAAGTGACTTTGGAGGTCTCTTTTATCGGAATGAAAAAACAAACACTTCAGGTGGACGCTACCCGTAAGAAGATGCTTGAAATAACTATGGTGGACGATGTGAAAACATTGGAGGATGTAGTCGTTACGGGATACAGTAATGTTCGTAAATCCAGCTTTACGGGTAGTTCTACGCAAATAACAGGTGATGAATTGCGCAAGGTGTCACAGACGAATGTACTTGACGCCATGCAGTCGTTTGATCCTTCTTTCCGCTTGATGACTAATACGCAGTTTGGCTCCGATCCTAATGCGTTGCCTGAAATGTATATTCGCGGACGTTCGGGGGTAGGTGTCAGAGATTTGGACAAGAATCAACTGTCTAAATCGAATCTGGAGAATAATCCGAATCTTCCTACATTTATTATGGATGGATTTGAGGTTAGCATTGAAAAGGTATATGACTTGGATCCTAGCCGTATAGAGAGTATGACTATCCTTAAAGATGCTGCTGCTACGGCTATTTACGGTTCGCGTGCCGCTAACGGTGTAGTGGTAATTACTACTGTTGCTCCAAAACCGGGCGAAGTTCGTGTTTCTTACAATTTCACCGGTACATTGGAAATGCCCGATTTGCGCGATTATAGTTTGGCAAACGCTTCGCAGAAACTGGAAATGGAACGTCTTGCCGGACTTTTTGAGAATAGTAATATGGAAAATCAGATTGTTGACTACAACAGAAAATTCGCAGAAGTTCAACGTGGCGTGGATACCGATTGGATGGTGCTACCTCTGCGAAACGCGTTCGACCATAAGCACAGTCTCTTTGTAGAGGGAGGTACGCAGAATTTGCGTTGGGGGGTAGATGCTTCTTACAATGGGGCCAATGGTGTGATGAAAGGTTCCGGACGTGATCGTTATAGCGTTGGTTTCTCTTTGGATTATCGTATGAAGTCTTTGCAAGTGAAGAACACTGTATCGTTTACTCATTCCAAATCAAAAGAGTCGCCTTATGGTTCTTTTAGTGATTATACCATTCTGCAGCCGTATGATACCCCTTATAATGATGACGGGACATTGAAAGAAAATTTAAAATTCTCGCAAGACAGTGGTAAACGGCAGGCTAAAAACCCGCTATACGAAGCAACCCTTGGTAATTATACTTGGAGTGCTTATGATGAAGTATCCAATAATTTGAGTCTGAATTGGTATTTGACTGATTACTGGACCGTCAGAGGTCAATTTAGCGTGAACCGTAAATATTCTAGTGGAGAGCGGTTTGTCGATCCGCTGTCTTCTAAAACAACCGCTTCTCCTAATGAGGGTGGACATAATTTGGGTGATCTTTATGTAGACAATGGAAACAACTTGGATTGGAATGCAAATGCAGCTTTATATTATACACGTTCTTTCAATAAACATAATTTGAATTTGTCTGTGGCGTGGGAGGCGTCTTCCGGAGTATCAGATGCGACAAACGCTCATTACCGTGGGTTCCCGAACGGACAATTCCATTCACCGAATTATGCGGCCGAGATATATGAAAAGCCGTCGCGTACCGAAGGTACTTCACGCATGGTCAGTACGTGGGCTACCGGAAACTATACATGGAATGATATTTATCTGGCTGATTTCTCCGTACGTTTTGATGGTTCATCTGATTTTGGGTCCAATCAACGCTGGGCACCGTTCTTCTCCGGAGGTTTGGGAGTGAACATTCATAATTATGAGTTCTTGAAAGGAAACGAGATAGTCAATAAATTGAAGGTACGCGCATCGTATGGTCGGACAGGTAAGGCTAGTTTCCCATCTTATGCCGCAACAACCATGTATGAAGCACTTTTCGATGAATGGTATGCAACTGGTTTTGGAGCAGTGCTGAAAGCTTTAGGAAATAACGACTTGACTTGGGAAAAGACTGATAAATTTAATGTAGGTATTGAAATGCAGTTCCTGAATCGGCGCTTGACAGTGGATGCGGATTATTATCATGATAAAACCATCGATTTAGTGAACGACGTCAGTTTGTCTCAAACTTCCGGTTTCTCTAGTTATAAAGATAATATGGGAGAAGTGTTGAATCAGGGATTCGAGTTGCAGGTACGTGGCGAAGTATTCCGTAATCGTGATTGGTTGGTAGCCTTATGGGGGAATATGGCGCATAACAAAAATAAGATTGTGAAAATATCAGATTCACAACGTGCCTACAATCAGCGTGTGAAGGATTTCTATCAGAAAGGAATAGTTGATATGAATTATAATGGATATGAGCCTCAATATGCAGTACCTATATCTCAATATGAGGAAGGACAGTCACTTACTTCCATTTGGGCTGTGAAGTCTTTGGGTATTGATCCCACTACGGGTAAGGAAATATTCCTGAATCGTGATGGTAGCGTGTCCGATACTTGGAATGCCACTCAGGAAGTGGTTGTTGGTAATACAGAACCTAAATTCAACGGTTCTGTTGGGTTTAATCTTGCCTATAAAGCATGGAGCTTGTTTGCGGCTTTCCAATACGAATGGGGCGGACAGGAGTATAACCAGACTTTGGTGGATCGGGTAGAAAACGCCAGAATACAATATCAAAATGTAGACTTGCGTGTGTTGACCGACAGATGGAAACAACCGGGAGATATTGCTCAGTTTAAAGATATTAAAAACGCTGATAATGTCACCATGCCGACTTCACGCTTCGTTCAGGACAAGGCTTATCTGCGCTTGAGTGCATTGACTTTGAGCTATGATTTTAATCGGGAGTGGATAAAGAAATATTTGGGGATGAATATGCTCCGATTGGAAGCAAGTACACGCGATTTTATTAACTGGAATTCTATCCGTCAGGAGCGAGGCTTAAGCTATCCGAAGTCATGGACGGTCGATTTCTCTATTAAAGCACAATTCTAAGTATACCATTATGATACAAAAAATATATACTACGTTTATTTCTTTTGCATTTGCAGCCTTGACACTTTCTTCGTGCTCAGATTGGCTCGATCTTTATCCTTCCGACGAGATAAAGGAGGAATATTTGTTCTCTTCCGGTGATGGTTTCCGTACAGCGACGAATGGTATTTACCGGAAAATGGCTACTTTCGATTTGTATGGCAGTAATCTTACTTGGGGAATTTTAGATGCCTGGGCTCAGTCGTATTATATAGATCAATTTCCGAGCATAGGTGGTGGAACAGCAATGAGAAAGATAGCAAGTCTTGAGTTTAAAAATACCGAATTAGTTCCTGTTACTGATGCTATGTGGAATGCTGCTTGGAATGTGGTTGCCAATTGTAATGAATTAGCTCAGCAAGCAGCCAAAGCCGATCCCAGCATCTTTTACGGGCTTGACGGTGAACGTCAGATGATTTTGGGAGAAGCTATTGGATTGCGTGCATTTATACAATTTGATTTACTTCGTATTTATGCTCCGTCTCCTTCTTCTGTTGGTTTCAAAGAGGATAAACGTACTTTTATTCCTTATGTCAATACTTATCCTAGCTATCTTAATGATCATCAAACGGTTAGCTATTGTTTGGAGCAGATTATTACTGATTTGAAGGAAGCACAACGAATTCTGAAAGATGTAGATGAAGATTCTGATATGCGTGCAAACTATAGATTTCATATTGCAGCAGTTTCAGAAAAACTGTTTGCTGGAAGTAGAGGCTATCGTCTGAATTATTATGCGGTAACGGCAGAACTGGCTCGTGTTTATTTGTATGCGGGAAAAAATGCGGAAGCTTATGCGGAAGCCAAGAAAATCATTGATGAAGAAAGTAAAACTGGTTATTTTAAAGCATCAACCAATTCAACCGGTTTCAGGAATGGAAATATGAAGATGTATAATGATATTATTTTTGGGCTTTATTCCCCCAAGGAATTAGTGGAATGGGATCAGGAAATAAATCATGCTACCGATGGTGACAGTCAAGAATCTTATTTGTGCCTTGATAGTGATGTTGCGAAAGATTTGTATGGGGATGAAATAGACAGTGACTGGCGGTTTAATTATCAATTGGAAGAGAAATATTATGGATATTATTATCGTACGTTGAAATATTACAAGCAGACAGAAAATAAGGATGAAGGAAAAATAAGTAACAGGACGCTCCCTATGATACGTATGTCTGAGGTATATTATATTGCTGCTGAGGCGATTTTTGATACTAATCCCAAAGAAGCGCAAGGTTATTTGGAATTAGTGAAGAAGGGGAGAGGAATATCAAAGAAGTTCGATAATGTGACAAACAAATCGGAGTTTATAAATTTGTTGGTAAACGATGCCCGTCGTGAGTTTTTGGGTGAAGGGCAGATATTTTATATGTATAAACGCTTGAATCGGTTGATGCCGGCCAGCTCTTTTTATGATAGCGATGTTTTGCCGACTGATGAAAATATGGTGTTGCCGAAACCTGATTCGGAATCAAATATTTAAAAGTAAAGGAATATTTTCAGAACAACTATTTAATAGAAACGAAAATGAAGATAAAATATACTATATGGGGAGTGTTGGCTGGCACCGCAGGTTTGATACTCACTTCATGTGAGGAGAAGGGATTGTTGGTCAGCAGTAACGATACAGCCTATTTGAGATTTGCTAACGATATGACAAAAGATACCACTACCGTATCTTTTAAAATGTATAATGAAGGTGAGGATGCTGAGATACCGATAGAGGTTTCTGTTTACGGGCAGATGCAGAATGAAGATTTACATTTTAATGTAAGTGCAGATGCCGAACGTACTACCTTGCCGGCTAATTTGTATGTATTGCCTGCAGATTGTAAGATAAGAAAGGGATTGCTTACGGATACTATTTATGTGACACTGAAGAATGATCCGATATTGAAGACAGAAACGAAGGTATTGGCATTGCAGGTCGTAGAAGCAAATGCTGTGAAACAGGGTGATTATTTGTATTCGCGTGCTCTCATTTCTGTCACCGATCGTTTGTTTAAGCCCGACTGGTGGTTGGTGAACGATGCTGGGACGGAAGAAAACCCGGGAAATTCGGTCGATTGGTTTTATTTGGGTGAATACTCGGAAAAGAAGTATCAGATGTTTTTGGACGAGTTGAAAAAAGATGATATGGTGTTCGACGGAAAGAATAAGCAAGTATTGCGTAAATATTCGTTGAGACTGAAGAATACCCTGAAGCAGATGAACGAAGGGAAAAATAAGGAAGATTGGGTGAAAGATGAGCATGGAAATGTGATTACTGTGGAAGTGGCAGGATAATTATAAAATTGCAAAGTATGAGAAAATTAGGAATATATGTAGTGATGGCTATTTTTGCCGGAGTCGTGTCAGGTTGTTTGGATGACGACAATAATTATAACTACAAGCAGATAAATTGGCTACAAGGTGGTGATTTCAATTTTGAGAATATCAATTCTGAATATAACTTGATAGAGGGAGATGAATTGGTATTGGCACCTACATTCAAATTTACGATTGATAGTATAACGCCTGATGTCAGCTATGAATGGTATATAAACAAGCAGTTACAGGCAAATGAAACTAGTGCCACTTATACATTTAAGGCCGACAAGAGTGGTCAGTATCAAGTGACATTTGCAGTGAGAGACAATAAGTCGGGGGTTCAGTTCGGAAAGTCCACAATTATTAATGTGATGTCTATGTATCAACGTGGATGGACAATTTTGTCAGATGAAAACGGACGTTCCGTACTTCATTTTATCGTACCTACAACGCAACATTATCAGGTAACGTATAATGGAGAAACCTTTACTCGCGATTCGTTGGTTTATCATATAGTGAAGCGTAACGTTGTCCCCAATTTAGGTTCAAATCCTAAAGGATTGATGAATAATATTGGTTATATAGATTATAATCATATGTATGGAATCAGCACATATGACGAACTGGTGGTGAAGCAAGATCGCTGGGTGGAACTTAATGGTAATACATTGGAACGCGAAGTGTACACAGATGAGGAATTTCGTGGGGATATTCCTGCAGATTTCTCTCCGGTAGAAGCAGCTATGACTTATTCGTGTAAAGCATTATTGGATAAGAACGGATTGATTTATTGGGAACAGAAGGCGGATGCGGCGGATTTTCATGCGGGCACCTATTTGTCCATAGGATTAAATAACCAAACCCGATTCAGTCGTTTGTTCCAAGCTTATAAATTCAATAGCTATAATACGAATATGATCCTTGCATTGACGAAAGAGGATAATTCATTGGTAGGCATCCTGGATATGGGTAATGTAGGTGAGAGTTCAGCTATTACTGAGATGTCTAGTTCTTCAAGTGGTAATGTGTATAATATCACTGATCCGAGTGATGAAGATCATTTTTCAAATATAGAGAAGACGGTGGTAGATGCATTACCTGCTCCGTACGATGATAGAAATGATTTTACGGTAGCTGATCCATTTTGGACGGTTTTGTTGAAAGATGAGGCTACTTCAGCGTATGAATTACGTTACTTCGGGCTGGAGGCTTATAGTAGATCTGTTAGCTGTATGGAGGGCTGGTATTATGAGGCTTCTTTGGGCGTTATCAATGATTATCGTGGTATGGCTAACTTTGGAAACAAACGTTATGTGGTGATTGCCGATGGAAATCAGCTTTATTATTATCAATACGGTTGGGATGCTTATGGAGATGTGGAATATAGAGGTGAATTAATGCCGTTGGGGGAACCGTTACCTGCGGCTGTTAAGACATTGTCGGGTATGGATGTAACTACTAACTTGTATAAACAAAAGTACCCTTACGATGGGCAGTTAGGAGTTGCTCTGGAAGACGGAAGTTTCTTTATATATAGTGTTGTTGAAGAAAAATCGGAGAATGGGACGTGTACGTCGGTCTCTCTTAAACAACAATTTCCGAATGAAACCACTTCGGAAGAAAACAAGAAGTTTGATAAAATTGTAGATGTCCTTTATAAACTGGGAAGTGGTGATGATTATATGTCATTTGCGTTCTAGAAGAGCTTTAAAAGCGTTTTTTTGATAATAAATAACCATTATGGTATTAAAACAACTTTTTATTGCCGGCAGCTTGTCTTTTACTCTTGCATTGCAAGGATGGGGACAAGCTCCTGCCGAGCATGATACGGTACAAGCCAATTATGAGTTGGCGGAGAAGTTCCATAAATTTACATTAGGGGGAAAACTGTCTAATAATAGTATGTCCCTTTATCCGCATGAAATCAATGATACGGATAATTTCTGGTTTGATTTTACGACTTCGGCAGGTAAACACTACTATTATGTCAACCCCAAGGAGGGAAAGAAGGAGTTGCTCTTCGATAACGAGGAAATGGCTATGCTGCTTTCCGGTTTAACTCATGAGGTTGTGAATCCGGTAAGGTTGGATTTGTCAGAATTAAAGTTCGCAAAAGATCAAAAGTCATTTGTATTCAGTTACAGGTCGAAAAAGTATGATTACAATCGAATTACCCGCAAATTGAAAGAGGTGGAGGAGAAAAAGGCAGATGACAGAGATGCCGAGCCGATATATTCATGGATGAATTTTTCTCCGGATAAGAAGTACATACTGTATGCGAAAGACCATAACTTGTATGTGAAGGGCAACAAGGCATTGGGAGTAGATACTACGGAAGTGCAATTGACTACGGACGGAGTCCCTGATTTTTCGTATGCTCGTGAGGAGGATGCGGGGGAGAATGGTGAGGTTCCTTCTAATGCTCGTTGGTGTCCTGATAGCCGGCATGCATATATTGTGCTTGATGATAATCGGAAATTGCGTGACTTTTGGGTGATTAATTCGATTTCGGACAAGCCGGAGTTGAAGAAATATAAGTATGAATTTCCGGGAGATAAATATGTAACCCAGAATGAACTTGTAATCATTGATATTGTAGAACGGACTGCGAGAAAAGCGAAGATACAAAAGTGGAATGACCAGTATGTGATGCCTTTTAGTGTAACGTCGGATAGCAAGTATGTCTTTTTTGAACGTACCAAACGTACATGGGATGAGGTAGACGTGTGTTCGGTCAATACCTCTACCTTGGAGGTCAAAGAACTGATTCATGAGGTGGATAAGCCTTATCGTGATCCGCATGCGCGTAGTGTGGAAGTGCTGAATGATGGAAAAGATATTCTATTTCGTTCCGAACGTACAGGGTGGGGACACTATTATCATTACGACGGTCAAGGGAACCTGAAAAATGCGATATCTTCAGGACCGTGGGTAAGCGGACATATTGCCGCTATTGATACGCTGCAACGTACGGTTTATTTTTATGGATATGGAGATGACCCGAAGATCAATCCGTTTTACTATCGTTTGTATAAGTCCAATATGGATCGTGAGGGAGCAACTCTACTCACTAAAGAAGACGGGCAGCACCGGGTAATCTTTTTGAAGTCTAAGCGCTACTTTATTGATACATTCTCAAGAGTCGATATGGAGCCGAAGATATTATTGAAGGACAATACCGGCAAGGTGATTATGGAGTTGGCAAAGCCTGATTTAAGTCAGGTATATGCCGCCGGTTGGAAGAAGCCGGAAAATTTTGTGGTGAAAGCTGCCGATAATGTTACGGATTTGTATGGAGTGATGTGGAAGCCGTCTAATTTTGATCCGGAAAAGAAATATCCGATTATTTCGGTTGTTTATCCGGGACCATACTTCGGGTTCGTTCCTACTAACTTTACGTTGGATGATAGCTATTGTACCCGTATGGCACAGCTTGGCTTTATTGTAATCACTGTAGGCCATAGGGGAGATACTCCGATGCGTGGAAAGGCATATCACCGTTACGGTTACGGCAATATGCGTGATTATCCGTTGGAAGATGATAAGTATGCTATTGAGCAGTTGGCTCAGCGCCACTCGTTTATTGACGGTAAGAAAGTTGGTATCTACGGACATTCCGGTGGCGGATTTATGGCTGCGGCTGCTATCTGCACTTATCCGGACTTTTATAAGGCTGCCGTTTCTTGTTCCGGAAACCATGATAATAGTATCTATAACCGTGGTTGGGGAGAATGTTACAATGGTGTAAGAGAAGTAGAGAAGGTGGTGAAAGACAGTCTGGGTAACGAGACCAAAGAATATGAATACAAGTTTAGAGTAAAGTCGAATGCAGAGATAGCCAAGAATCTGAAAGGACACTTGATGCTTGTAACCGGAGATATGGATAAGAACGTGAATCCTGCACATACATACCGTATGGCTCAGGCTTTGATTGAGGCCGGTAAGGATTTCGATATGCTTGTCATTCCCGGAGCCGGTCATGGATATGGCTCTGCCGATGAGTATTTTGAGAAGAAAATGTACCGTTTCTTTGCCAAACATTTGCTAGGTGATACCCGTGCAGACTATTGGGGAGATATTAACCGTAGTAAATAAGACAATAGATAAGATTTTATGAAAAACTCTCTCTTTAGATATTTGTGCCTGGCGGTTGCATTAGTATCATGCAACCTTGCCGGTGCGCAACAAAAAGCGAATTATCAGTTAGCGGAAAAGTTCCGTTTGTTGGAGCAAAATCCTATAGATAAGTATTCTACAGAAGTCAGACCGACGTTTATCAACGATACGGATTGCTTTTATTACTCTTTTACAACACGTGAAGGAAAGAAATATTATTATGTCAATCCGAAGAAGAAGGAGAAACGATTGTTGTTTGATACGGATGAGTTATTGAGCAAAATTGCAGTATATACCAAGAAAGCCTATTCTTCGGCAGATCCGCATTTGTCTTTCACATTTATGAAGGACAACGAAACCATTCGTATTGATTTTGACCGCGGACTTTATACATACAATATCCATACAAAAGAATTGAAGCAACTCGATGAGAAGCCGACGTATAAAACCGGCGATCCGTATTGGATGAAATATTCTCCGGATAGCTTGTATTTTCTTTATGCCAGTAAGGATAACTTGTATTTCGTTGGAAACCCGAAAAAGGGACAGGATACAATTCCGGTTCAATTGACGACGGACGGTATGCCGGATTATACATTCAACCGTGAAGACGAAGGCAAGATGGAAGGCCGTTTCGGAGCCGAATCGGCTCACTGGATTCCGGGAAGCCACCGTTTCTACGCTGTCCGTGAAGACAACCGGAAAGTCCGTGACTTGTGGGTTATTAATTCTTTATCCAAGCCTTCTCCTGAACTGATCACTTATAAAGCTGAATTGGCCGGCGATAAAAATGTGACTCAATATGAATTACTGTTGGGAGATATAGACAAGCGGGAAGTTAAGAAGGTGGATATCAATCGTTGGCCGGATCAGTATATTGATGTATTGTATGCGTCAAAAGACGGAAAACGCTTGTACTTCCAACGCTATAACCGTACATGGAACCAGTCGGATATTTGCGAAGTGGATGTAGAGACCGGAAAAGTGCGTGTGGTGATTCATGAAGAAAACAAGCCGTATCTCGATTATCAGATGCGTAATGTTTCTTTCCTGAATGACGGAAAAGAAATCCTGTTCCGTTCCGAACGTAACGGTTGGGGACATTATTATCTGTATGATACAGCAACAGGAAACCTGAAGAATCAACTGACAGACGGTACTTGGGTAGCTGGCCCGGTTGCGCAGATTGATACTGTCGGACGCAAGATGTATTTCTATGGTTATGGACGGGAGAAGGGAATTGACCCTTATTACTATATTCTTTATGAAGCTCATTTGGATCGTCCGAATGCACTCCGTCTGTTGACGCCGGAGAATGCGTCACACGAAGTCAGTATCTCTCCCTCCTGTCGCTATCTGGTAGATTCATATTCTACCGTGTCGCAGGAGCCGGTAAACGTGGTTCGCAACCGGAATGGGAAGGTAATCATGACATTGGAGAAACCGGACTTGCAACCTGTCTATGAAATGGGCTGGAAAGCTCCGGAACGTTTTAAAGTAAAAGCTGCCGACGGAGTAACCGACCTTTATGGTGTGATGTGGAAGCCCGCCGATTTTGATTCGACGAAAGTTTACCCTATTATTTCAAATGTTTATCCGGGGCCGTTCTTCGAGTACGTGCCGACTCGTTTCACAATAAATGATGTTTATAACACCCGTTTGGCTCAACTGGGATTCATTGTAATTACCGTAGGCCACAGAGGGGGTACTCCAATGCGTGGAAAGGCTTATCATACCTATGGATACAATAATATGCGCGATTATCCGCTGGCGGATGATAAATATGCTATCGAACAACTGGCTGCCCGTTATCCCTTTATAGATGCTACCAAGGTAGGTATTTACGGTCATTCAGGCGGCGGATTTATGTCGGCTGCCGCTATTTGCACTTATCCGGACTTTTATTCGGCTGCTGTCTCATCGGCCGGTAACCATGACAATCGTATTTACAATAAAGGTTTCGTGGAGATTCATTATGGTGTAGATGAGAAGGTGACAACGACTAAAGACAGTTTGGGAGTAGAGAGCAAAACGTATGATTATAGTGTACGTGTGCGTCCGAATCAGGAGTTGGCGAAGAATTACAAACATGGATTGCTGCTGTTTACCGGTGCCATAGACCAGACTGTGAATCCGGCCAATACTTTACGTCTGGTAGATGCATTGATTAAAGCGGACAAGGACTTTGATATGTTTGTGTTACCTAAATGTACTCATGGATTCTTCGGTGAGTCCGAGAGCTTTTTTGAGCATAAAATGTGGCGTCATTTTGCACGTCTGTTGTTACATGATAACTCGGCAGACTGTGATATTGATTTGAATAAAGATATGATAAAAGATGAAAGGAGAAGATAAAATGAAGCAGACAATAATGGGAATCGGATTAATAGTGGGAGTGTTAGCCGGTTTTGTCCCGAGTGTCGATGCTCAAACACAGAAGAAGCCGGTTGACATTGAAGCCTGCATGTCGTGGAAGCGTGTTGAATCGCCGGATATCTCCCCGACAGGACGTTGGGTTACCTACCGGATTGCACCTATGGAGTACAATCCTGAAAATACCGACGCAAAAACTGTACATCTGTTTGATACACGTACCCGCAAGGAGATTCTGCTGGATGATGTGGAAAACATTGAGTTTTATAATTCGGATCAAGCTCTTTCTTATCAGAAGGCTGACTCTACAGGAAATATGAAGACGATCCTGATGGAACTTCCTTCAGGTATCAAGAAAGAATGGAAATATAAGGAATCTTTCCGGCCGGTAAATGGAACTCCTTATTCAGTCTCAGTGACAAACGTTCCGAAAGATACGGTCAATCATGTCCCGTCTTTTAATCGTTTGGTGGTTCGCCATCTGAAAACCGGTACTGCTTTTCAGATTGATAGTATTGGCTATTATACCTTATACAATGAAGGACGTTCTATCATTTTTGTACGCAGGCAGGCAAAAGGAAACGCATTGTGTTATGGCCCATTGACGGGACCCTATCAGACTATCTATCAGAGTGCTGTAAAGAAAGAACCTGTTTCTTTCAGTTTGGATACAAAACTGATGACAGGAGAATTCAGTATTAAGGATTCGCTATGGTATAATTTCTCTTTAAAGAAGAATACCTGCGATTTGGTCTTCGACCGTAAAGAGGTGATTCTACCGGCAGGAATGGAACTTGCGCGGGCCACTCTGTCGCACAGTCAGAAGTTCCTGACAATGGAACTCAGACCTTATCAGGAGAAAGTAAATAAAGATAAAAAAGAAGAGGAAGTAAAGCCGGATAAGAGTTTCGAACTGGAGCTGTGGACTTGGGATGAATATGAAGTTCCTACGTTGCAGACTCGTGGTCGTTATTTCCGTCCTCAATATTCAAAATATATCTATGATATTGCTTCCGGAAAATTGACGGAAGTAGCTCCCGGTCATGCTGATTTGTTGGAACCGGACCGTGCAGAAGAAATACATTATGTGCTTTATACGGACGAAACTCCCTATCGTATGCAGAAAGAATGGCTTAATGAAGTGCCGTTTGATATCTATTCTGTGAATGTGCATACAGGAAAAAAGCAATTGGTAGGACGTAGCTATCGGACAAGGCCGAAGTGGTCAATGAACGGTAAATGGGCTGTGATGTATGATCCTGTTGCACAGGTATGGAATAAGTTTGACGGAACAACGGGTAAGGTTACCGATATTTCAACAGCTATTGGTTATCCGGTATTCGAGGAAACTTATGATAAACCGAATCCTGCGCCTGCCTATGGCATTGCAGGTTGGACTGCTGATGGTAATAATGTACTGATTTACGATGCTTATGACTGGTGGAAGATAGATTTAACCGGAGAACGTCAGCCGGAATGTTTCACCAAGGGATATGGCCGCAAAAATAAGAGATCTATCCGTAAAATGACCAGCAATATTGATAAGGAAGTTTTCAAATCGGACGAGACGGTTGTAGTCAGCGTGTGGGATGAGAATACGATGGATGAAGGCATTTATTCGCTTGACATGAAAGGTCGTTTGAAGAAGCTTGCGGAAGGTCCTTATATCTATGCGATTCATCGTTTCTCGGATAATCAGAAGTATTGCATCTGGAATCGTCAGAATATGTCAGAATTCCGTGATCTGTGGTGGAGCAAAGCCGATTTCTCCGATCCGATCCGTATAACGAATGCTAATCCTCAGCAAAGTGAATACAAATGGGGAACTGCAAAGTTGGTGGAATGGACAAACTATGAGAATAAACCCAATAAGGGAATACTTTATCTGCCGGAAGATTATGATCCTCAAAAAGAATATCCCGTACTGGTACAATTCTATGAAACGCATTCGGGTGGATTGAATACTTATCATGCTCCGATGTTGAGCAGCGCAATGGGTGATGTGATGTATTTCGTCAGCAACGGATATATCGTATTCATGCCGGATGTGCATTTCACTATAGGAACACCGGGACAGAGTTGTTATGATGCCGTAGTAAGCGGAACCAAATATTTGATAGAGCAGGGGATAGCACATCCGGGAAAGATAGGTCTGCAAGGACATAGCTGGTCGGGATTCCAAACCAGTTATCTGGTGACTAAAACTGATCTATTTACTTGTGCCAATATTGGTGCTCCTATCACTGATATGGTGACCGGTTATTTGGGCATTCGTGGTGGAAGCGGTTTACCGCGTTATTTCATGTACGAAGAATGGCAAAGCCGTATGGGAAAGAATTTGTGGGAAGCCAAGGACAAATATCTGGCAAACTCCGCTATCATAGAGGCCGATAAGATACATACGCCGTTACTGATCTGGCATAATGACAAAGATGAGGCTGTGGCTTATGAACAGGGGCGTGCCTTGTATTTGGCTATGCGCCGTTTACAGCGTCCGGCATGGCATCTCAACTACAAAGGTGAAGGACATTTCCTTAGTAATCAGGCTGCCCAGAAGGACTGGACTATCCGGATGATGCAATTCTTCGACTATTACCTGAAAGGAACAAAAGAACCGCGTTGGATGAAAGAGGGTATTCATCTGAGGGAACGTGGCATTGACCAAAAATATGATTTACTAGAAAAATAAATGAAATGAAGAAACTATTAATGACAGTTATGGCTCTGTCTTGCTTTGCATTCAGCAGCTATGGACAGAAGAAGGTGGAGAAACAAATTATAGGTAAATGGTGCAATCCTTATACCTATCAGTCTACCGGTGAACTGAAAGGATTTGAGTTTAAAAAAGGTGGGAAATGCTCTGCCGTCAATATTCCCTCTTTGGATTTGAAGACTTGGAAGATTGATAAAGATGGCTATTTAATCGTTGAAGGGTTTAGCAAAGGAGAAGATGGAAAGGTGGAAGTGTATAAGACACGTGAACGTATAGGTTACATAACACCTGATTCATTGGAATTGGTTGCGCAGGACGGACCTCCACGGTTGGCTTTCCTGTATCTGAATACCAAGTCTATCAAGAAGTTAGTCACTTCGGAAGTGGCTCCCGACAAGAAGTAATAAATCTCTCTCTTAAATAATTTAATGTTAATTAGCGAAGGCTAATGAGAATGCCCTGTCGTAGTGATTACGATAGGGCGTTTTTTCATTTATAGAGGATGATTGAGAAAGTCTGGTATTTAGTGTAGCATTGCCAATGCCTTATTTTCCGCCGCTTCCATAATTTCCCGTTCTCCGGGTCCTTTATCGTTTATACCGCAAAGATGAAGTATCCCGTGAATAATGACACGGTGGAGTTCATTGTCATAAGAAGCGCCGAATTGTTCTGCATTGGTGCGTACCGTATCCAAGCTGATGAACAAGTCTCCGGACAGGCGGTCGCCCTCACAATAGTCGAAAGTAATGATGTCCGTGTAGTAGTCGTGTTGCAGATATTGGCGGTTTACTTCCAGAATTTTTTCATCGGAACAGAAAATATAAGCGATTTCACCGAGTCTTTTTCCATAGGAAGCAGCTACGGCTTTGATCCATTCCGTAGTCTCGCGTTTCTTGATTTCAGGCATTTTGATGCCTTCTGTTTGATAAGTTACAGCCATAATTGAATGTTATGATTTAAAAGAAAAATAAATAACTGATTAAGATAGCGGCTATGATACCCGAGAAGTCGGCTATCAGGCCACAGGTGACGGCGTTGCGGGTCTTGGTGATACCTACGCTGCCGAAGTAAACGGCAAGGATGTAGAATGTGGTATCCGACGCCCCGCGTACCACGCAACTCATGCGTCCTACAAACGAATCCGACCCCAGTTCCTTCATTGTATCAATCATCAACCCGTTGGCACCGCTGCCGCTAAGCGATTTCATCAATGCAGTGGGCAGTGCTCCCACAAAGCTTGTGTCGACTCCGCATAGTCCTACTACGTATCCGATACCTCCCACCAGAAAATCCATGGCTCCCGAAGTACGGAATACCGCAATGCCTACCAGAAAAGCAACCAGATAAGGAATAATGCGCACAGCTGTCGTAAACCCTTCCTTGGCTCCTTCCACGAAAGAATCATATACGTTAATCTTCTTTCTGACACCCGTTAAAATAAACAGGATAATGACACTGAACAGAAGAATATTCGCTATCAGGGTAGAGTAAGTGCCCATATCTTCCCGAGAAACACTTAGGAACAGGTAAATCAAACCGGAGAAGAAAAGACAGATGATACCCATTAAAATCAGAATGGGCTTATTGATCAGGTTTATCTTCTGGGCGATACTGACTGCTATGACCCCGACCAGAGTGGAAATGAAGGTACTTAACAGAATAGGAATAAATACATCCGTAGGCTGGGCAGCTCCCATTTGTGCTCGGTAAACCATGATACTGATCGGGATGATGATGAGGCCGGAAGTATTAATCACCAGAAACATAATCATCGGATTGGAAGCGGTATCTTTTTTCGGATTCAACTCTTGCAATTCTTTCATCGCTTTTAGTCCCAATGGGGTGGCGGCATTGTCCAGTCCGAGCATATTGGCGGACATATTCATAAAGATAGAGCCTAACACCGGATGTCCTTTAGGTATATCCGGAAATAACCGGCAGAGTACCGGACTCAGGAAACGTGCCAGAGCATTAATCAGTCCGCTGTTCTCTCCGACTTTCATGATACCCAGCCAGAGGGCCAATACTCCCGTAAGTCCCAACGAGATTTCGAAAGCTGTCTTTGACGAATCGAATGTAGAGTTCATGATAGCCGTAAATATCTCCGTATCTCCCAGGAAAATTACTTTTATAAGGGCGATAATAAAGGCGACGACAAAGAATCCTATCCAGATGTAATTTAAAACCATAGTTGATAGCGTGTATATAGATGATGCAAAAGTAGTTATTACGTTTCAAATAAACTAATAACAGGATAAAAGGTTGTCTCCCGACACGTCATAGATGAAGACTTCGTTGCACAGACAGTGCTTCCCCGCTGGCACAACTGTGCCATCGCAGTGGCACGATAGTGCCAACAGGGTGGCATGGCTGTGCCAATACGTTGGCACAAGGTTGGCCCTATATTCTCTTAAATCTTTATAAATAGCCTTCCGATAGCTGCCATTCAGAGCGTGCCCGGAGTTTTTATTCGTTTTTCTTGTACTGAAAATGAATGTAAATCTCTATCTTTGTCTCCTACTTTCAAGAAATAAATGGAACAGGAAGATTTTAACATACGCGAACATCAGCTTACTTCAAGGGAACGGGATTTTGAGAATGCACTCCGGCCGTTGAGTTTTGAGGACTTTAGCGGACAGGATAAGGTGGTGGAAAACCTTCGCATCTTTGTGAAGGCGGCACGCTTGCGTGGCGAAGCACTCGACCATGTCCTGCTGCACGGACCTCCCGGATTGGGAAAAACAACGCTTTCAAATATCATTGCCAACGAGTTGGGAGTCGGCTTTAAGGTAACCTCCGGTCCGGTGCTCGATAAACCGGGAGATTTGGCAGGTGTGCTGACCAGTCTCGAACCGAATGATGTACTCTTTATTGATGAAATTCATCGCTTGTCGCCCGTGGTGGAAGAATATCTTTATTCTGCCATGGAAGACTATCGCATTGATATCATGATTGATAAAGGGCCTTCGGCACGTAGCATCCAAATAGATCTTAATCCTTTCACGCTGGTTGGCGCAACAACACGCAGCGGTCTGCTGACGGCACCGCTCCGTGCACGTTTCGGGATCAATCTGCATCTGGAATACTATGATGATGATATCTTGAGTAACATTATCCGTCGTTCCGCTTCCATATTGGATGTGCCTTGCTCGTTGCGTGCGGCAGGAGAGATTGCTTCCCGCAGCCGTGGGACGCCGCGTATTGCCAATGCCTTGCTCCGCCGGGTGCGCGACTTTGCACAGGTGAAGGGTTCCGGTTCTATTGACACGGAAATAGCCCAGTTTGCACTGGAGGCATTGAATATTGACAAGTACGGTCTGGATGAGATAGACAACAAGATACTTTGTACGATTATAGACAAGTTTAAGGGCGGTCCTGTGGGAATCACTACCATTGCTACGGCTTTGGGGGAAGATGCGGGGACGATTGAGGAAGTTTACGAACCCTTCCTGATAAAAGAAGGATTCATGAAGCGTACTCCTCGCGGACGTGAGGTGACCGAACTTGCCTACAAACATTTGGGAAGAAGCCTTTATAACAGTCAGAAAACATTGTTTAACGACTGATAGTGGGCGGTACCGTTTCACCGGAATTGATTAAAGTAAAAAGTCGGTAGTATCTCCATTCTCCTCCTTCGGGAAGGAGGAGTACCCGTAGGG
>ERZ838577.2374-NODE-2374-length-21252-cov-3.330707_pt1 | contig 21252 bp, 20 predicted proteins | sample MGYA00519682_ERZ838577 | MGnify/ENA primary metagenome ERZ838577 (study PRJEB31850, sample SAMEA3708838) | human gut metagenome | biome: human gut; feature: human-associated habitat; material: faeces | place: China | collected 2014 ...
TCATGTGGCCCGGGAACCATTGAATGGAAACAGCCTCGCTCTCCGGCTGCTTTTTCTCGTTTCTCATAGTAAAAAATGCCTTTCTGAAGGCTATTCAATCCTGCCGAAACGCTGGAAGGGGAACACAATCCATTCCGCCGTTCCCATAATATAGCGCTCGTCCACCATGCCGAGGCGGCGGTTCTGGGATTCTGCCTGACGGCGCTTGGCGTGAATGGACATGGCGAGCTCCACCAGACTGCGGCAGTCATGCTGCCGGAGACTGGCCTGATACTGCTGAGTCAGCGCCTGAGTGGTGGAAGCCCGGCAGGCAGCGGGATGCAGAGTGGGAATTTCACTGATAAGATCTTCCGCCTCCTGCCGGGAGATAATGGGCCGCATGGACACCTTGTCATTGTCTACCGGGGTATAGATCAAACCGCCCTGATAGATGGGTTTAAGCTGATAGTAAAGCCGCTCCTGACGGGTGCTGCCCACCCGCTCCTGCCGCCGGTCAATGGAAAGCACCCGACAGACGCCGGTGGTGCCATAGACCAGCAGATCTCCTGCCTGAAACACGGGAAGTGCCTCCTTTCCAAAAATTGCAAAGATTTCGGATTCATAACCATTCTAACATTATTTTGGCAAAAATGTCAGAGAATATACGAAAAAAGTAAAAAATCTCTGTTTTTCCGAAAAGACGGCGCCTTTTTTTGTGGAAAATATAGGGATTTGGCGCATGATATACACATGGACAGGGAAAAAGCGCCCGAAAGTGAGAACTTTCAGACGCTTTTTTTACAAATGGGAAACCAGATCCCGCACGATCCGGGCGGTCATGCCCCAGATGGCGTGGCCCCCGTAGAGCCACACCGGGACCTCTACCTTGCCGCGGTTCCAAGGGTAATCCCGGGGGATCCCAACCGCTTCATAGGGGAAAGACTCCGGGACACGGGGGATCAGGTCATAGGCGCATGGCTGGGGCAGGGTGGTCCTGAAAAATTCCACCGGCACAGTGAACACCTCCGCTACCTCAGCGGGGGCGGGACGCAGGGTGGCGAGACCGGCAGGGGATACCAGCCCCGGCAGCGGCCGCAGAAGAAAGCCCCGCTGATTGCAGATAAAGTCCCCTTGGCCCAGAAGCCGAATCTCGGCGCGGGGGATAGACAATTCCTCCTCCGTCTCCCGGAGGGCGCAGTCTGCCGGGGTCTCTCCCGGGTCCATCTGCCCGCCGGGAAAGCAGGTCTCTCCGCTTTGACTGACCCCGGCAGACCGGACCTCAAACAACAGGTGCAGTCCATCCGGACGCTCCACCAGAGGACATAAAACAGCATATTCGTGCCGGGCTTCCAGCAACGTGGGAACATGATCTCCGTAAAACCGGCGCAGATTTGTCAATTCTTCTCTCATAGCAGCATCGTCAAAGCCCGCTGACAGTTGGTGATGTCCACCGTCGGCTGGCTGGGTTCGTACTCTCCGTCCAGGGACCAGGGCAGATCCTCGTCCGTTTCCACGTGAAGGGCCGACACATGGCGGAAAATGAGACCGCCGCTGTTATACTGCTGATTCAGCAAGGCCCAGATCAGATTTTGCAGCTCCGATGCATTTTGGGGGTGGGGCACCAGCAGCAGCTCAAAGAGGCCGTCATCCAGAATGACTTCCTCCCGCCCCAGCTTCATCATACCGGCGATGGAGGTGGAGTTGGCAACGGCGCCGAACAGGTATTCACCGTCCAGTGTCTCCCCATCAGCGGTGATGCGGACCTTATAGGGGCGCAGCGTATCCAGATCCCGGAGGCTTTCCAGCAGATAGCCGAAGTGGCCCAGAGCATTTTTCACATCCTGAGAGGCGGTGTAGGATGTCCGGGTGAAGGCTCCGAAGGAGGCTACATATACGAAAATACGCTCACCGAAGCGGCCGATGTCAAGTTGACGGCGCTGACCACGGACGATGGCCTCCGCCGCCTGAACGGGATCTGAGGGGATCTCCAGGCTGGCGGCAAAATCATTGGTGCTCCCCTGAGGCAGATAACCCACCGCCGGGGGAGTTTTAAGCGTTTGGATGCCGGAGATGACCTCGTTGAGGGTGCCGTCGCCACCCACGGCCACCACAGTGTCATAATCTCCGCCCTCTTGGGCGGCAATGCGGGCTGCGTCCCCGGCGGCGGTGGTGCGGCGGATACGGAGCAGATATCCGGCATCGCACAGGGCGGCAGCCGCGTCATATAACGGCCCCCGGGGCTTGCTACGTCCCGCCCGGGGATTGACGATCATCAGGAGCTTCTTTTGGGGTTCCATGTCCATGCCTCCGAAAATGATTATAAATGTTAACAGACGGTTAAAGTAGTATAGCATGGGGAATTGAGGATTGCAATTCCCCCGGGCGACGTGTAGAATAAAGTTTGTATAAAGGTTTCGGGAGAAGTCTGCCGCAGGCGGGCGGACCCTGTCGGCAGGAGGCGGTTGGATGAAGAAAAAAGACAGCGCGGTGCGGTGGGGACTTGCCCTCTTTTTGACCGTGGGCGCGATCTTGCTTTTTTACGATACCCTGTTTGGCCGCCGGGTACTGCCATCCTTCGGCGGTCAACTGCTGAAAGCACTGCAGCCGGTTCTGATCGGCGCGGTACTGGCGTACCTGCTGGCGCCGGTCATCGACTTTATTGAAAACCTGTTTTTTCCGGAACAGATGAAAAAGGCCCACGCAGAGGGGCGCATGACCTCCCGGAGCGCCCGGGCCGTCAGTCTGGTGGTGACCTGGGCCATCATCGGCCTGCTCTGCTATCTGCTGGGCCATGTGCTGATCCCGCAGCTGTATCGGAGCGTGGTGCAGTTGATTTCCAGCGTGGAAGGCTACTATAATACCATCAGCGGCTGGGTGGAGCATCTGCTGGAGAGCAACCCCACCGTGGAGGTTTGGGTAGCCGGCCAGATGGATAAGTTCTACGAGTCCGCAACGGAGTGGCTGAAAAATCAGGTCTTTACCCGGACGCAGATGCTGATGATCGCCGTCTCCGGCGGTGTGCTCAGTACGCTGGTGTTCTTGAAGAACCTGCTGGTGGGCATGATCGTCTCTGTGTACTTCATGGCTACCAAGGAGCGCTGTGCCGCCCATGCCAGAAAGCTGGCTTACAGCCTGTTTTCTGAGGAAGCGGTCTACTGGGTCTTTCGGGGCAGCGCCAAGGTCGACCGCATCTTCTCCGGCTTTGTCCGGGGCAAGCTGCTGGATTCCCTCATCATTGGCGTGCTGTGCTTCATCGGCTGCTCACTGCTGGATATGCCGTATACGCCGCTGGTGTCCGTTTTTGTGGGCGTCACCAATGTCATTCCTTTCTTCGGCCCCTTCCTGGGGGCAATCCCCAGCTTCTTCCTGATTCTGCTGGTCAACCCCATTCAGTCTCTGTATTTCCTGCTGTTCGTGCTGGCTCTCCAGCAGCTGGACGGCAACGTGATCGGCCCCAAGATCCTGGGAGAGAGCACGGGCCTTTCCAGCCTGTGGGTCATCATTGCCATTCTGGTGGGCGGCAGCTTTTTCGGCGTGGCGGGTATGTTCTTCGGCGTGCCGGTATGCGCCTGCCTGTACAGTCTGGTGGCGTTCCTGGTGGACCGGCGTCTGGCGGAAAAGGATCTCCCCGTGGAAACGGAGCATTACACCGCTCCGCTGCCGGAGCAGGAAACCGAGCCTGAAAAACCGGAGAAAACGTCGGAAAACTTGTAAAAAAGGCTTGCAATCAGCCGCAGTATCCTGTACAATACAGCCTTGCGGACATATCGTTAGAAAAATAACAAACGATGTGTCCCAGGGCTGTTTTTGCGGATCGGCCACCGCATATTCCCTCATGGATTTTCAGTACCCGCAAGGGAACTGGGAATTTGCGGAACGGAGAAAACCGCTCCGCGAATACACTGACTCCCCGGAGCAGTGATATAAAAAGGAGAATTGCATATGAAGAAGAGAATCCTGACGCTTTTGGCGGCGGTCTGCCTCCTGAGCGCCGTACTCAGCGGATGCGGAGGCGGCAGCCAGAACGGGACGACCGGAACTACGGACCAGAGCACCGCGAACACCCAGACGGAAGGCCCCGCGGCCCGCGCTGCGGCCGGCGAACTGAACGTGGGCATCGCCCAGGACCTGGACAGCAGTCTTGACCCTCACAAAACCGTGAAGGCAGGAACTCGTGAGGTTATGTTCAACGTATTTGAAGGACTTTTGAAGCCCGACGCCAGCGGCAACCTGAATCCCGCTGTGGCAGAGAGCTATACCGTTTCCGAAGACCATCTGCTGTATACCTTTAAGCTCCGCACCGGTGTGAAGTTCCACAACGGCCAGGAGGTGACGCCGGAGGACGTGATTTGGTCCTACCAGCGCTGCGGCGATGTCAATGCTCCGGCAGATATTATTCAGGTGGCGGCTTTTGCCAACGTGGAGATGTATCAGGAGGGTGATGACACCGTCTGCTTCCAGCTGCAGGAGCCCAACAATGAGTTTACTTCTTACCTGACCACCGCTGTGCTGCCCAAGGACTACACGGAGCAGGATACCGCCCCCGTGGGCACCGGCCCGTTCAAGTTCGTTTCCCGGACAGCTCAGGAGTCCGTGGTGCTGGAGCGGTTTGATGATTACTGGGGCGAGAAGCCCGACCTGACCAAGGTCACCTATAAGATCATTGAGAATGCCGACAGCATCCTTCTCAGCCTCCAGAGCGGCGCTGTGGATGTATTTGCCCATCTGACCACCAACCAGATCCAGCAGCTTGGCGACGGTTTCCATGTGGAGGAAGGCACCATGAATCTGGTGCAGGCCCTGTACCTCAACAACGCCGAGAAGCCCTTTGACGATGTGCGGGTGCGGCAAGCTCTCTGCTACGCCATTGACCGTCAGCAGATCCTGGATCTGGCCTTCGACGGTTACGGCACCCTGCTGGGCTCCAGCATGTACCCCGCTTTCAGCAAGTATTTTGACGACGAGCTGACCAACTACTATACTTATAACACCGAAAAGGCCAAGGAGCTGCTGACGGAGGCCGGTTATCCCAACGGCTTCGATATGACCATCACCGTCCCCAGCAACTACCAGTCTCACATGGATACCGCACAGGTCATCGTGGAGCAGCTGAAGGCTGTGGGCATCAATGCCACCATTCAGCCCGTCACTTGGGAGAGCTGGGTGCAGGACACCTATTCCAACCGGCAGTTCCAGTCCACTGTGGTGGGCGTGGATGCTTCCAACATGACCGCACGGGCCATGCTGGAGCGGTTCGTCTCTACCGCCAGCCGCGACTTTATCAACTACAACAACGCGGACTATGACGCTCTGTTCGCCCAGGCTCAGGTCTGCTATGACGATGGGGAGCAGACCGCCCTTTACAGAGCAATGGAAAAGAACCTGGCGGAAAACGCTGCCAACGTCTATATTCAGGATATGGCTGACTTCGTGGCAGTGCGGGATGGTCTTGAGGGCCCCTCCTTCTACCCCATCTATGTTCTGGATCTTTCCACTATCCACTATACGAAATAAGTGATGAACAGCGGACGTTTTGACGCCGCTGACCCGGAAGGGAGATGACAGTCATGCGATACACGGCGCGGAAAATTCTGACGCTGCTTGTCACCATGCTCGTCGTCTCCCTTCTGACGTTCGCGGCTTTTGATATGATCTCCGGAGACCCCGCCGCCACCTTGCTGGGGACGCAGGCTACGCCGGAAAAGGTGGAGGCCCTCCGGACGGAAATGGGATTGAACCGCCCCATGCTGGTGCGGTACGGGGAATGGCTGGCCGGTTTCTTCACCGGAAATCTGGGCGTTTCCTTCCAGTACCGCCAGCCGGTGCAGGCGCTGTTAGGCCCGAAAATGCTGGTGACGCTGTGCTTGAGCCTGGTGAGCTTTGTGCTGATCGTCGTGGTATCGCTGCCCTTGGGATTGCTGTCTGCCAACGGAAAGCTGGAGGGGCTGCACACGTTTTTGAATCAGTTCTGCATGGCGGTGCCGCCGTTCTTTACCGGCATCCTCATTTCCTGGTGCTTCGGCATCTTCCTTCGGGCCTTTGTCCCCGGTGACTTTCCGGGACTGGACCGGAACCTTGGCAAGTCTCTGGTGTACTTATTCTTTGCCGCCGTGTCCATCGCCATCCCCCGGGTGGCGATGACGGTGCGGATGCTGCGCAGCACGGTCATCAGCGAGATGAACAAGCCCTATGTCCGCACGGCCATTGCCCGTGGCAATGACCGGCGGCAGGTATTGTGGGGCCATGTGCTGAAAAACTCTCTGGTGCCCACCGTCACATTCCTGGGGCAGACCATGGCGGAGATCGTAGCGGGCAGCATCGTGGTGGAGCAGGTGTTCTCTGTTCCTGGACTGGGGCGGATGCTGGTGGCCTCCATTTCCAGTCAGGACTACCCTGTGGTGGAGGCCATCGTGGTGATCCTGGCCTTCTGGGTGGTGCTTTCCGGCACCCTGGCGGATCTGGTCAATCGCTGCATCGACCCCCGGATGGGAGGGATCGGCAAATGAAAAAGAGAAATCCCTATTTGACCGTGGGACTGGTGATGACCGGCATCCTGACGGCTCTGATCGTTCTCGGCTTTTTCTGGACGCCCTATGACCCCAACGCCATGGCAGCGGGTCCGAAGCTGACGGGGCCGTCTCTGGCTCACCTGATGGGAACGGACAGCTTTGGCCGGGATATTTTCAGCCGGGTGCTGAAGGGCGCCGGGACCACCTACGGAATCGCGCTGTGTACTGTGGCCGTGGGCGCGGTGTGCGGCACGGTGCTGGGCGCCGTTACCGGCTATTTCGGCGGCATCGTGGACGATGTGCTGATGCGCCTTGGTGATGTGCTGACGGCATTTCCCAGTATTCTGCTGGCACTGGTGGTCATCAGCCTGCTGGGCCCCGGCAAGACGCGGAATGTGATCCTCGCTCTGGGCCTGGTGTTCATCCCCAGCTTTGCTCGGATGGCCCGTGGTACCTACGCCGGACTGCGGGAGGTCAACTATGTAAAAAGCGCCCGACTCATGGGGGCATCCAGCAGCCGCATCCTGTGGAGGCATATCCTGCCTAATACTTGGAGCGTGCTGCTGCCGGCGTTGACCATCGGCTTCAACAACGCTGTGCTGGCGGAGGCATCCATGAGCTATCTCTGCATCGGCGTAACGCCGCCGGACGCCTCTCTTGGCTATATGCTCTCGGAGAGTCAGGGCATGTTCATGAGCGCGCCCTGGTACGCGCTGGGAACGGGCCTGACCCTTGTGTGGATGGTGTTCGGCGTGGGACTGATCGGCGAAGGACTGCAGCGCCGGGGCGGAGGTGAGGTCTGATGCTGGAAATTCAGAATTTGCATGTGAAATTTCATAACCGGGACAGGGAAGCGGTCAGTGGTGTGAGCCTGACCATTCAGGACGGTGAAATTCTGGGTCTGGTGGGCGAATCCGGCTCCGGAAAATCCGTCACCGCCATGAGCGTGGCGGGTCTGCTGCCCCGGAAGCGGTGCGACTATACCGGCCGCATCCTGCTGGACGGGCAGGAACTGCTCCACGCGGACCGGTCCGTTTTGCGGGAGATTCAGGGAGCGGAGATCGGCGTGGTGTTTCAGGAGCCCCAAAGCTGCATGGACCCCCTGATGAAAATTGGGCCGCAGGTAGAGGAGACCCTGCGGATCCACACCCAGATGCCGAAAGAGGAGCGCCACCAGCGGGCGCTGGCGGCAATGGCGGCGGCGGAGCTGCCGGACCCGGAGGGGATCTGCGACAAATATCCCCACGAGCTTTCCGGCGGTATGCTCCAGCGGGCTATGATCGCGGCGGCTATTGTGAACCGGCCCAAGCTGCTGCTGCTGGACGAGCCTACTACGGCACTGGATGTGACCATTCAGGCCCAAATTCTGGAAATGCTGAAAAAACTGAACCGGGAGAGCGGCGTGTCCATGCTGTTCATCTCCCATAATCTGAACGTGGTACGGAAGCTGTGCCGCCGGGTGGCGGTGATGCAGCGGGGCGTTCTGGTGGAGGAGGGAGATACCGATCAGGTATTCTACCATCCTCAGCACCCCTACACCCAAAAGCTCATCGACGCCATCCCCACCCGGAACCGAAAGGAGGAGCGGCCATGACGGACGAATTGGTACTCTCCCTTCAACATGTTACCGCCGGGTATCGGGAAGGCGGCGTGTTGGGTCGCAAGTACTTTCACGAGGTGCTCCACGATGTTTCCTTCGATGTGCACCGGGGTGAAATTTTAGGATTAGTAGGCGAGTCCGGCACCGGAAAATCCACGCTGGCCAAGACCATCTTGGGCATGGTGCGGCCGGAGGCCGGACAGGTCATCCATTATACGAAACGGCCTCAGATGATCTTTCAGGACCCGTACAGCTCTCTGAACCCGGCGTATCCGGTGGAGTGGCTGTTAGAGGAGCCGCTGCGGATCTACGGAAAGTATGACGGCCCGGAGCGGAAGCGCCGGGTCCGGGAGATGCTGGAACGGGTGGAGCTGCCGGAGGAAGTGCTGAAAGCGAAGCCATCGGAGCTTTCCGGCGGACAGCGGCAGCGGGTGTCCATCGCCGTGGCCCTGATCCAGCGGCCCCGCTTCCTCATTGCTGACGAGCCGGTCAGTGCACTGGACGTGACCATTCAGGCCCAGATTTTGAAACTGCTGCGGGAACTGCGGGATGAACTGGACCTCAGCTACCTGTTCATCTCCCACGATCTGAACGTGGTCTACCAGCTTTGCGATTCTGCGCTGGTGATGAAGCAGGGGCGCATTGTGGAGCAGGGGACGGTGGACGAGCTGTTCGACCATCCCAAGGACCCGTACACAAAGCAGCTGTTGGCGGCGGCGGAATAACCGCATAGCCGAACAACTGGATATAAGGACAGCAGGCGGTTCCGCCTGCTGTTTCCAAATCCTGAGCTTGAAAAATGACAGATGAGGCATTGCTATGAGCTTCTGGAAAAAATGTCGAAAACTGCATATCTGGCTGGCTGTCGATCTGGCGGTGTTGGGCCTGTATCTGGCTCTGCGGCAGAACCGGCAGCTGATGAACAGCTTTGCGGATCACGTCACCACACTGCTGAAGGCGGCGTTGGGGCGGCTGTGCGCGCTTACCAGCCTGTCCGTCATGGAGATTTTGTATGCTCTGGCGGCGGTGGGGGCTGTGGCATATACCGTCTGGTCAGTGATCGCCGTGGTGAAGGCCAGGGGTCACCGGGGACGGCGGGTATACAGCGCCCTTTTGGGAGCGGCGGACGGTATTTTGACAGTTTACGTCCTGTTCTGCCTCATGTGGGGCGTGAACTACTGGACGGACAGCTTTCAGGACCGCTCCGGCATCACAGCTCAGCCAGTGGCTGCGGAAGATCTGAAAAACGTGACCGCCTATTTCGCGGAACGGCTGTCCGAAACGGCGGACACGGTGCCACGGGACGAAAACGGCGTGTACGCGGTGTCGAAAGAGCAAATCCTTTCAGAGAGCCGGTCTGTCTACGGCGGCGTGACGGAACTGTTTCCCTTTCTGGAATTTCCGGATACCGGGGTCAAGGCAGTGCGCTGCTCCCGGATCATGAGCGTCATGGGCTTTACCGGGGTGTATTTCGCCTGTGTGGGGGAGTCCAATGTGAATGTGGACAGCCCCGCCTGCCTGCTGCCCTCCACCATCGCCCACGAGCTGGCCCACCAGCGGGGCGTCGCGTGGGAGCAGGAGTGTAACTTCTTGGGCGTGTTGGCCTCTGTCACCAGCGGGATGCCGGACTACATATATTCCGGCTGGCTGCTGGGATTCATCCACCTTGGCAACGCCTTGTACGAAACAGAACCGGAGGCTTACTGGGCCATTCGGGGCACCCTTCCGGCAGCGGTGGAGGCAGACCTCCGGGACAACAGCGCCTATTGGGATCAGTTCCGGGACAACGTGGTGGAAAAGGTATCCGATACGGTGTATAACGCCGCGCTGAAATCCTACGGTGACGCCAACGGCATGAAGTCTTACAGCATGGTGGTGGAGCTGCTGGTGGCGTATTATAAGGATCTGGTATAAAACTTCATGCATGAACAGCGCAGCACGAACATGCACAGATGCCAGTGCATGAAGTTTTCGCGCATCATTTCCGGTTGCCCCGCAGGGGCGAGGAAATGGCATATTTCTTATGTTGCCATGCTTTTGTATAACAAAAAGGACTTCCGCATTGCTGCGGAAGTCCTTTTTTGAATCATTGGGGCAGTTCGTTTTCCTTGGGCCAGGGGTGCAGCGAATAAGACTGCTCCGGGGTCATGGCAAAATACTGCTTTGTGCCGGTGTTCCCCTGATCCCCCCAGGTGGCGTCGATGTGGACGGTCTCGCCGTCCAGTGTGGCCACGGTCCAGATGTGGGTGGCGTTGGGGAGAGCGTAGCAGTCGATGCCCTCCAGCTTCAAAAGCAGATTGTAAGCGCCGGTATACCCGTCGCAGACGGCCTTGCCGTTATGAAACAGGCTGTAGGGCAGGTGGCTGACGGAGGTGTTGTCCCCGGCGTCATCGTAGGTGCAGTTGGCGGCGATCCACTGGTAATAGGCCCAGGCGATCTCCCGCTGGGTGGAGGCGGGGGTAATGGTCCCCTGCTGCCACAGCGCGTCATGGACGGCGATGGCGGCAGTCAGTGCTTCTGAACGGTATTCCTCGGTACGGTCGCCGGCGATGGAGCTGAATTTCAGGATCATGGTCCCGGCGGCGTTATAGGAGCAGGAGGCGTTGTTGTAGCCTTGCTCGCAGTACCGCTTGACCGCCAGCAGGGCATTGTTCAGAGCCTCCTGAGCACTGGAAACGGTAAAGCCTTGATCGTATTTCAGGGACAGGGTGTTTTCCCCCTGAGAGAGCATATAGCGGACAGCCTGGTCATAGTCCGCCGCAGTCTCCGGGGCGGCGATGTAGGTTCCCGCCGTGACCAGATCCTCGTAGGCGGCTCCCTCGGCGCTGTAAAGCTCCGGCAGGTGCCAGTCCGGCGTCAGCCGAAGGGAGGGATCCACCATCCGGGTCAGCATGGCTGCGGCGGCCCCTCTGGTGATGGGAGAATCCGGCAGAAAGGAGCCAGTCTCGTCGCTGCCCACGCTGATCCCGCAGCGGTAAAGCTTGAGGATATCATCATAATAGGGCGTGTATTCCGTTACGTCGGTGATCCGGCGGCGGCTGGCGTAGGCCTGAGTGATGAGGGAATCGTTGATCGGAGGCAGCGCTGTTTCCGGCAGGAGATTTGCCAGCACATGGGCCATCTGGGCCCGGGCAGCCACATTGGAGAGCTGATCGTCCAGAGTCTTGTCTAAAACGCCCTCCGCCTGTAAGTACCAAAGATAGGGGGCGTAGACCCGCTGGGCGTCCTTCAATCCAATGGCGGCGGCAGTGAAGGCGGCGGGACCGGCCTCCGGGTCCCCGGTGCGGTACAGGCTGCGGATGCGCCCGGCGAAGATCACCGCCTGTCCCACGGTCATAGGCACCGTCAGGCCGTAAGTGCCGTCGGCCTGACCGACAGACAGACCGTATTCGTACAGGGCGGCTACATTTTCATAGAAGGTATGGTCCTCCGGCAGATCGGAGAACTGGCTGGCATAGGTTTTGCTGCGGACAAAGTTGTCCGCGCTGTTCTCCTTGGCCAGAGCGGGAACGCTCATCAGAGACAGTGCCAGCAGCAGGGACAGCGCTTGCTTTTTCATGGAGTGTCACTCCTTTCCGGAGGTCAGGACGGAAGATGCAGGTCCTCCGCGGTCCGATCCTCCACATAGGGGTTGAGATAGGTGTTCACCAGAGTCAGAGTTTCGTCCGGGATCAGATAAATATACGGAGATCTCCACTCGTTAGGCAGGGTGGAGAAGTCGATCTTGTCCACGCCCATTTTCAAAACCTCTGTGCCCAGCCAGACCAGATTGCCCACGGACAGGTCGGTGTCTACATACTGATTGAAAATTTTGGCGTAATCGTCGATTTTCGTCAGGATATTGCTGGCGGTGAGCATTTTCTTCGCCACGGCCTTCAAAAACTTCTGCTGGGTCTGCATCCGGCCCAAGTCCTCGCTGCCGTAGCCGGTGCCATCGTTGTTGTGGCGGAAGCGGACCACCCGCATGGCGTCGGCACCGTTGAGGTATTGAACACCTTTTTTAAAATGGATGCTGAGGTTCTGAATGGGATCGTCATAGTCCATGTTGATGGGCACATCGAAATTCACGCCGCCGATGGCCTCCACCAACGCCTCAAAGCCGGTCAGATCCACGGAAACGGTGTAGTCCACCGGGATGCCCAACTGGTCGGACACCACCTCTGCCAGCTTGGTCATGCCGCCCTTGCCGAAGGCGGCGTTGATCTTGTGGGATTTTCCATCCCACACGGCCTTGGAGTCACGGGGGATGCTGACGCCGTAGACGTAGCCGTTCACAGTGTCCACAGCTACCAGAATGTTGGTGTCGCTGTTGCCGTTGCCGTCGTCAGAGCCGGAGACCAGAATGGTGTAGAAGCCGCCCTTGCGCTCCAGATGGGACCGCAGGGCCTCCTGGGCCGCCTGCTCCTCCTCGGATAGCTGGGGATCTCCCGTGGAGGAGGGCTGAGACGGCAGTTCATCCACCTTTTGTTCCGGGGCTTTCAGGAAAAATGCCTTCACCGCCACGCAGGCAGTGAGCAGGATCAGGACGATGGACAGGAAAACTTGCAGGGTAGTGAGGTGCTTTTTGTAGCGGACTGCTCTGGACATGTGAACGGACGCTCCTTTAACGCGCGGCGAAGGCCGCTTCTCTTTTTCGACAGATTTACATAATATTCTATAAGGATACGGCACAAATTACAAGGGGTTCCGGGAAATTTCCAGTTTATTCACAAACAGCCTGTCCGGAAAACGCTGGTCTACGGAAATCGACGTTTCTTAAAGGCTGCGGGGGACCCTCCGAAGGTCCCCCGCAGCCTGCTATTCGCTTCCGGCGCTGTTCGCCAGCCTTTTCAGCAGGCACCGGATCTCGTCCAGCTGCCGGGTCTGCTGGGAAAGGGCGCAACTGATATAATGAAGCTCTGCTGCCAGTCCCTCCGGCGCGGGATGGACCGCTACCGGGTGGGGCCATCGGCGCATGACGGGCTGAACTGCCGGAGCGGCGGGCAGTTCCGGGACAGCGTTTGACTTTTGGGGGCCGCTTTGGCGGCGGCAGCCGCCGGGATCACGTACAGCCATAGGACTTCCTCCTTCTATGTACCCTTGTATTTTTTTCGGGTGGCGATGCCGCCCCGGATGTGCCGCTGGGCCTTGTTCACGTCCAGCACCTCCTTGACCTGCAAGTACAGCGCCCGGTTAAAAAGGGGCAGCCGTTCTGAAATGTCCTTGTGGACCGTGGATTTGCTGATGCCGAATTTGGCAGCGGCGGCGCGGACCGTGGTCCGGTTCTCTATGATGTAAAGAGCAAGGCGCTCCGCCCGCTCCTCCATATTTCCCTTCAAAGCACAACACTCCCCGCCTTTTGTTGCTTTATCCTATGCGGTCCAAAACAGGCTTATGCAAGGGGAAATATGGCCGCTCCCCATGAAAAAATATTGGAGAATCAAAAAAACCGTGATAGAATAACCATAACGATCTTATTGCAAAAGGAGTGTTGACCATGAATGAGGTTTTAAAGGTTCTAAAAGAGCGCCGCAGCATCCGTGCTTTCCGCCCGGAGCCGCTGAAAAAGGAGGATCTGGACGCTATTGTGGAGGCCGGTCTTTACGCGCCCTCTGCCAAGAATCTCCAGAGCACCAAGCTGGTGGTGGTACGGGACGCCGCCGTGCTTGCCAGATTGGAACGGCTGAACAGCCGGATTTTAGGCACACCGGAGGGAACACCCTTTTACGGTGCGCCGGAGGCCATTGTGGTGCTGTCCGACAGCGATTATCCCAACTGGCTCCAGGACGGCTCTCTGGTAATGGGTAACCTGATGAACGCTGCTGCCGCATTGGGCGTCGGCTCCTGCTGGATCAACCGGGCCATGGAGACCTTTGAGCTGCCGGAGGGCAAGGCTTTGCTGGCGGAGTGGGGTCTGGGCGAAAACTGGAAGGGCGTCGGCAACTGCATTTTAGGCTATACGGATCAGGCTGTCCTGGGGGACAAGGCCCGGAAAGAGGACCGCGTTCTGTATGTGTGAGGAGGGCGGACTATGAATGAAGCGATCCGGCAGGTGACCCACGTTCAGAACATCCGCTATGACAAGGCTGAGGAGCGGCTGTACATCATCGACCAGACGCTGCTGCCCAACGAGGAAAAAGAGATCGAGCTGCGCACCGTGGAGGAGATGATCGAGGCCATCAAAATGCTCCGCATCCGGGGCGCGCCGGCCATCGGTATCTGCGCGGGCTACTGCATGTACGCGCTGGCCAGGGATATTGACGCCAAGGACAACGAGACCTTTTATCGGAAATTGCAGATCGACGGCGAGCTGCTGGGGGCAGCCCGGCCCACGGCTGTGAATCTCCGCTGGGCGGTGGGGGAGATGCTGGATACCGCCAAGGCCCACTTGAAGGATGACCGGGCGGAATTGCTGGAGGCCCTGTACCGCAAGGCGGTGGATATCCACGAGGACGACATCGCCAAATGCACCGCCATCTCCGAATACGGCCTGAGCCTGCTGAAGGACGGCGACGGTGTTCTGACCCACTGCAATGCCGGCCCGCTGGCCACCTCCCGGTACGGCACCGGACAGGGGCCCTTCCTGCTGGCGGCGGAGCGGGGCATCCACATTCGCGTGTTTGCCGACGAGACCCGCCCTCTTCTGCAAGGGGCGCGGCTTACCAGCTATGAACTGCAGCGGGCGGGGGTAGACGTGACCCTCATCTGCGACAATATGGCGTCTATGGTGATGAAAAACGGCTGGGTGCAGGCCTGCTTCGTGGGCTGTGACCGCATCGCCGCCAACGGCGATTTCGCCAACAAGATCGGCACCAGCGGCGTGGCCATCCTGGCCAAGCACTACGGCATCCCCGTGTATACGCTGGGGCCCACCTCTACCATCGACATGAACTGTCCCGACGGGGCGCACATCCCCATCGAGCTGCGGGACGGCGACGAGATCAAAAACCTCTGGTACGAAAAGCCCATGGCCTTGCCGGAGGTGAAGTGCTTTAACCCGTCCTTCGATGTGACGGATCACGAACTGCTCACCGGCATCGTGACGGAGAAGGGCATCTGCTACCCGCCCTTCAACGAGAGTCTTGCGGCGCTGTTCAAGGACAAAGAATAAGGAGGATCTGATATGGCTGTTTTAGAATCTCCCTCTGCCTGCATCGCAGCGGAGGAGGGCGTCATCGCCAAGGCGGTACTGATGCCCGGCGACCCTCTGCGGGCGAAATTCGTAGCGGAGCACTATCTGGAAAACCCGGTGTGCTTCAATACCGTGCGGAATATGCTGGGCTATACCGGCACCTATAAGGGTCGGAAGCTGTCCGTCATGGGTCACGGCATGGGCGTTCCCTCTGCGGGACTGTACGCCCACGAGCTGTATAACTTCTACGGTGTGGACACCATCATCCGCATCGGCTCCGCCGGAGGCATCGGCGAGGACGTGAAGGTGCGGGACGTGGTGCTGGCCATGGGGGCCTCCACCAATTCCCACTTTGCGGACCAGTACCGGTTTCCCGGCCAGCTTTGCGCCACGGCGGACTACGGCCTTTTGAAGGACGCTGCCGCAGCGGCGGAACGGCTGGGCGTCCGGGCGGACGTGGGACAGGTGTTCACCTCCGACCAGTTCTATAATGACAATCCGGAGGCCAACGCCACCTACCGGAAGTTCGGTATTCTGGCGGTGGAGATGGAGACCGCCGGTATTTACTGGACGGCTCAGCGCTTCGGCAAGCGGGCGCTGTCTATCCTTACCATTTCTGACCATATTTTTACCGGCGAAGCCCTGAGCGCTCAGGAGCGGCAGGACTCCTTCCATGAGATGATGGAGATCGCCCTGGAGACCGCGTGGAACGCGGCGGAATAAGAGAGAAAGGCATCATACATGTATCGCACAGTGATTTTTGATCTGGACGGCACGCTGCTGGATACCATCGGGGATCTGGCGGCCGCCGCCAACGCCGTCTGCCGGGAAAACGGCTGGCCGGAGTACACCGTACAGGCCGTCGAGGGCATGGTGGGTCACGGCATCCCCAATCTGGTGAGCCGGTTCTCCCCGGCGGAGGCGCAGGAGCCGCAGACGCTGGAACGGACCCTTGCGCAGTTCAACCGGGTTTACGGTGCTCACAATATGGAGCTGACCGCGCCCTATGCCGGGATGCCGGAGCTGCTGAAAAAGCTGAAAGCCGCCGGAGTGCGGCTGGCGGTCTGCTCCAACAAGGCGGACGAATTCAGTCAGGTGATCGTAGCCCACTACTTTCCCGGTATTTTTGAGGTGATCCGGGGGAATCTTCCCGGAACACCGGTAAAGCCGGACCCCGGCGTGGCCCGCGGAATTCTGGAAAAGCTGAACGCCCGACCGGAGGAGACGCTGATGGTGGGAGACAGCGATGTGGACATCCGCACCGGACACAACGCAGGCTTGAAGGCCTGCGGCGTGACGTGGGGCTTCCGCAGCCGGGAAAATCTGGTAAACGCGGGCGCGGATTTTCTGGCAGATACCCCGGCGGAACTGGAAAAACTCCTGATGAACTGAAAACTAAGGCGGTCCCTTTGTGGGGCCGCCTTAGTTTTTACTGTTTAGAAAAGTTACTGGAGAGGACTGAATGCACTCAAAAGTGCATAAAATGGAGCAGCGGAACGATGGGAAAACGGTTAACAAAAAAAGCTTCAATCGCTATCGATAGAGCGATAACCAATTATAGAAAAAAAGCATTAACAATCCGTTCACAATTATGGTATACTTGACGATAGAGGAGAGAGGCAACCCCGCTTTAATTGTGTAAAAACACAATAAGCAGTCCCAAGAACCTATCAACAAGCTTTGGAAGAAAAAAGGAGGAACCCTATATGGGCAATACCCTGAACAACAAGAAAGCGAATGGTCTCGCACTGCTCCCGTTCCTGGTATTCATCGTTGTCTACATGGGCGCCGGTCTGGTTTACCAGTCCAAGGGCGTCGACATGGCATTCTATCAGTTCCCCTCTGTTACCGCAATGTTCCTGGCCGTTCTGGTGGCCTTCATCATGTTCAAGGGCAGCATCAACGAAAAGTTTGATACCTTCGCCAAGGGCGCTGCCAACGTGGACGTTCTGACCATGCTGATCATCTACATCCTGGCCGGCGCGTTCGCTACCGTGGCTGCTGAGATGGGCGGCCGTGACGCTACCGTCAACCTGGGCCTGAGCCTGGTTCCCGTCCAGTTCCTGGCCGCTGGCCTGTTCGTCATCGCTGCTTTCATGGGCACCGCTACCGGTACTTCCATGGGCACCATCTCCGCCATCACTCCCATCGCTGTCGGCGTTGCGGAAAAGGGTGGCCTGAACATGATGGTCGTTCTGGGCGCAGTTATCGGCGGCGCTATGTTCGGCGATAACCTGTCCATGATCTCCGATACCACCATCGCCGCTACCCGCAGCCAGCACTGCGAGATGCGTGATAAGTTCCGCGTGAACTTCCTCACCGCTCTGCCTGCCGCACTGGTCACCATCGTAGTGCTGCTGATCGTGGGCCGTCCCGAGACCGTTACCGAGATCGGCGACCTGTCCTACAGCTTCATCAAGGTTATTCCCTATCTGCTGGTTCTGATCCTGGCTCTGGTCGGCATGAACGTGTTCCTGGTGCTGACCATCGGCATCTTCGCTGCCGGTATCGTGGGCATCGCCACCGGCGCTATCGATCTGGCCGGTTTCGCTCAGGCTGTTTACAACGGCTTCTGCGGCATGAACGAGGTCTTCTTCCTGACCCTGCTGTGCGGCGGTATGTCTGAGCTGATCGCCAAGAACGGCGGTATCGAGTGGATCATCCAGAAGCTGGGCAAGGTCATGAAGGGCAACAAGTCCGCTCAGGTGGGCATTGCCGCTATGGTCTCTCTCTGCGACTGCGCTACCGCTAACAACACCGTGGCTATCATCGTGGCTGGCGACATGGCCCGTGAGGTCTCTCACGAGTACAAGGTTGACCCCCGCCGCACCGCTTCTCTGCTGGATATGTTCTCCTGCGTGTTCCAGGGCATCATCCCCTACGGCGCGCAGCTCCTGGTAGCTTCCTCCCTGTGCAACGCTACCGTTACCAACGGCACCACCATCAGCGCCGCCAACATCCTTGGTTCTCTGTGGTATTGCTGGTTCCTGGCCGCTTTCGGCATCCTGTCTATCTTCATCCCCTTCGCCGATGGCATCTGCCGCAAGGATCCCTGGAACTGGGAGTATGACTGCGCTGAGTCCAACGTGGCCGCTAAGAAGGCCCTGCTGGAGAAGGAAGCCGCTGAGGCACAGCAGTAATCAAACATTGGATCTCTCCTATTCTCGCACTCTCACTCTCCTAACGGAAAACGCCGGCCATTGGCCGGCGTTTTCCTGTTGCCTGCAAGGTTCTGTGTTTCAGGCGAAAAGAACCTGCGCAAAAAATAAACCGGACGAAATCGTCCGGTTCATTTATTTATATGTGCTTATTTGCCGACGATCTGACGATGCAGGGAAGAGGTATATGCAATGGAACGCTGAATAGACTGTTCCAGAAGGCGGACAAATTCTTCGGCGTGAGAGGAGAGCTTGGCGTTCTGCGGATAGATCCAGCCCAGTCGTACCGGATCCTTGTCTGCCAGAGGGATGGTGACCACATTGGCAGGGGAGAGATGCTCTGCAAGAAGGCCGCTGCCAGTGCTGTAAGCGTCCGTATTGGCCAGAACATTCATGGCGGTGGAGCGGTTGTTGACAATGATGGCCTTGGAGGGCTTGCGCATGGATACCATGGGAAGCTCTTCAGAAAAGTCCACGGCTACGCCCTGGGCCTGTTCAAAGGAACTGTAAGGATAGCCCTCCAGATCTGCCTCCGACACGTGTTCCAGCTGGGTGAGGGGATGTCCTTTCCGGACGTATACACAGGGAGGCACCGCCGCCAGCTCGTGGAAGGTCAGTTCCCGGCCGTCCAGCAGGCGGCAGACGATCTTTTCCGTTAATTTGGTCAGGAAGATGACGCCGATGTCCGCCCGGTGGTCATACACATCGTCGATCACGCCGTCCATGCTGGTCTCTTTCAATGTATATTGGTAGCGGTTTTCCTGGTTTTGCTGGAGCATTTCCAGGAAAGCGTCCTCAGTAAAGGGATACCGCTGGGTGGAAACGCTGAAATGCACCGGTGCAATGGTGCTGCGGGATTCGCCGTACAGACTTTCGATCCGCTGCTTCTGCTCCAGCAGCGAGACTGCATAGCCCAGAAACTCCTTGCCCTCCGGCGTGAACTCCACGCCCCGGTTGCTGCGGACGAAGAATTTGATACCCAATTCCTCCTCCAGTTCCCGCACGGCGGTGGAAATACCGGATTGGGACAGGAACAGCTTGTGGGCGGCCTTGTTGATGGAACCGCATTTGGAGATTTCTACCACATACGTCAGCTGCTGAAAGGTCATTGGATCGTCTCCTTTTTACAAAATTCATAAAATTTTTCACAGGATGCCGCAGGGGAACACAAGTCCGTCCGCCGGGCTCCCATGGATATAGTTACGCATCGTTTGTTGAACCACATTATACGGAGCCTATCACGAAAAGTCAATCCATTATTAAAATAACTGTGAATGAATTGCGAAAAAGAGATACTAACACCTTTTCGCGGAACGTGATAGTATAATAGGTGAAATCCAATAAAAGTATCCGATGAGACTTTCTGGTTTACGGCAAATGTTTACATAAATTTTGCGTGTAAACACCTCTCTACTCGACTCGCTCTCTCCTTTTGCCAAAAACGTGGAAAGTTCTTACAGATAACTGAAAAACGATAACAACAAAATTTGCCGGTCTCACCGGCCCCGGAACAAGGAAAGGAAGGCATTTATTATGGATTGCAAGAACATGGGCTTCGCTACTCGTCAGATTCACGCTGGTAAGCATGACAACGGTGTCGGCGCACTGTGCACCCCGATTTATCAGACCTCTACCTTCGAGTTTGATACCGTGCAGCAGGGCGGCGCCCGCTTCGCTGGTCAGGAAGAGGGCTACATCTACTCCCGTCTGGGCAACCCCTCTCTGACTCAGGTCGAGGAGAAGCTGGCTGCTCTGGAAGGCGGCGAGGCTGCTCTGGCTACCGCTTCCGGCATGGGCGCTATCTCCTCCGCTCTGTGGAGTTCTGTTGAGGCCGGTGACGAGATCGTTGCCAGCGATACCCTGTACGGCTGCACCTTCGCTCTGCTGAACCACGGCATGAGCAAGTTCGGCGTGGGCGTGAAGTTCGTTGACTTCGCCGATCTCGCTGCCGTGAAAGCCGCTCTGACCGAGAAGACCAAGGTTGTCTATCTGGAGACCCCCTGCAACCCCACTCTGAAGGTGGTTGACATCGCTGAGGTCGCCAAAATCGCTCACGAGTACAACAAGAACATCCGCGTCATCGTGGATAACACCTTCTGCTCTCCTTACATCCAGCAGCCCCTGAGCCTGGGTGCTGACGTGGTTGTCCACAGCGCTACCAAGTACATCAACGGCCACGGCGACGTGATTGCGGGCTTCGTGATTTCTGACGCTGAGTTCATCGGCAAGTGCCGTATGTTCGGCCTGAAGGATATGACCGGCGCCGTTATGAGCCCGTTCAACGCCTTCCTGATCGCCCGCGGCCTCAAGACGCTGGACATCCGTATGGAGCGCCACAGCGCCAACGCCATGAAGGTTGCCGAGTTCCTGCACGATCATCCCGCCATCGACAAGGTCTATTATCCCGGTCTGGAGGACTTCGAGGGCCACGAGATCGCCAAGAAGCAGATGAAGCTGTACGGTGGCATGATGTCCATTGAGCTGAAGGCCGACCGCGATGCCGTTGCCAACGCTCTGAACAAGCTGCAGTTGTGCACCATCGCCGTGTCTCTGGGCGATGCCGAAACTCTGGTGGAGCATCCCGCCACCATGACCCACTCCACCTATTCTGCCGAAGAGCTGGCAGCCGCCGGCATCTCCGAGGGCTTGGTCCGCATCAGTGTGGGTCTGGAGGATCCCGAGGATATCATCGACGATTTCAAGACGGTTTTGGATACGCTGTAATTGATCCCGCTGCGGGGCCGCTCCTCCTCTCCTACATTGGGAGCAGCCCCGCTTTCCCGCGGATCCGCGTACCTCCTTTTCGCCGTCCCGGTCTTTCCCCACCCTGCCGGAGGCGGCCAAAAAGGCCCGGCTTCTCCGCCGGGCCTTTTTGTGCTTCTGTACCTGCTGCCT
>ERZ838577.2380-NODE-2380-length-21188-cov-19.431505_pt1 | contig 21188 bp, 14 predicted proteins | sample MGYA00519682_ERZ838577 | MGnify/ENA primary metagenome ERZ838577 (study PRJEB31850, sample SAMEA3708838) | human gut metagenome | biome: human gut; feature: human-associated habitat; material: faeces | place: China | collected 2014 ...
GCTGATGAGCTTATTCCTTATGTTAAGAATATGGGTTACACTCACATTGAGTTTATGCCTCTTACAGAATATCCGTTTGACGGCAGCTGGGGATATCAGGTTACAGGCTACTTTGCTGCAACATCCCGTTACGGTGAGCCGAAAGACCTTATGTATTTTGTGGACAGATGTCATGAAGAGGGCATCGGCGTTATCCTTGACTGGGTTCCTGCCCACTTCCCGAAGGACGCACACGGTCTTGGCAGATTTGACGGTACAGGCTGTTATGAATATGAAGATCCCCGTATCGGTGAACACAAGGAATGGGGTACATATATCTTCAATTACGGCAGATATGAGGTAACAAGCTTCCTCCTTTCATCTGCAATGTTCTGGCTTGACAAGTATCATGTTGACGGTATCCGTGTTGACGCCGTTGCATCAATGCTTTATCTTGACTACAACAGAAAAGACGGTGAGTGGATTGCAAACGCATACGGCGGAAGAGAAAACCTTGTTGCCGTTGATTTCCTGCAGAAGCTCAACACTGTTGTACATATGTTCCACCCCGAGGCTATGATGATTGCCGAAGAAAGTACGGCATGGCCGAATGTTACACGCTATCCGATTAAGGATATGGGACTCGGCTTTGACTACAAGTGGAATATGGGTTGGATGAACGATATGCTTTCGTACATCTCACTTGATCCGTTGTGGAGAAATTATCACCACGACACCCTTACATTCAGCATGGTTTATGCTTTTTCCGAGAACTTTATGCTCCCGATTTCTCATGATGAAGTTGTTTACGGCAAGGGTTCTCTCATCAATAAAATGCCCGGCGACTATGACATGAAGTTCAGCGGTGTGAGAGGTTTCATAGCGTATATGATGGCTCACCCGGGTAAGAAGCTTATGTTCATGGGCAGTGAAATCGGTCAGTTTGACGAGTGGAATGCGAACGAGGAGCTTGAATGGAACCTTCTTTCATTTGAAAAGCACCGTCAGCTTAACCTTTTCTTTGCTGAGGTAAACAAGTTCTATCGTGATGTTCCTGCCATGCATGAGAACGACTATGATTGGGACGGTTTCCAGTGGATTGCACTTGATGACTACAAGAACAGCATCATTTCGTTCCGCAGAATTGCTTATGACGGCAGTGAAATCATTTGCGTATGTAACTTCCAGCCTGTTCAGCACGATAACTATGTTGTTGGTGTGCCCGAATACGGTATTTACGAAGAAGTGTTCAACTCCGAGGCTGAAGAATTCGGCGGTTGCGGAATCAGAAACGAGGGCGAGCTCAAGGCTAAAAAGAAGAAAGACCACGAGCTCAACTATTCAATGGAAATCACAGTTCCGCCGCTTGCTGTTATGTATTTCAAGCTTAAAAAGAAGCTGGCTCTTCCCGTAAAGAAAAAGACCACGGCAAAGAAGGACGCCGCTCTTGCAAAGCTTAAAGCCGAAAAGGCAAAGAAAGCCGCAAAGGCTGCTCCGAAAAAGGAAGCTAAGGCAGAAAAAGTAAAGGTTGAAGCAAAGTCTGCAAAGGCAGAAGCAACCGCTGAAAAGGTTGAAAAGAAAGCCAAACCCGCTCCCGAAAAGCCCGTTAAAAAGGCAGTAAAAGCAGTTAAGGAGGAAACTCCTGCTCCTGCTGAGGTTGAGAAAAAAGCTGAAAAAACAGAAAAAGCAGAAAAAGCAGAAAAAGCAGTTAAGGCTGAAAAGACTGAAAAAGTCGAGAAAACCGAAACTGCCGCAAAGGCTGAAAGCAAAACCGTAAAAGCGGAAAAGCCTGCCGAAAAGAAAACAACAGCTAAAAAATAATCAAAATATTACAAATCATTTGTGCCGACGGATTTTTCTGTCGGCATTTTTGCTTGCCCGAAAACGCATTACATACAAAATTTTTGTAAAGTCTATTGTTATTGTGACCGTATTTGTGGTATAATCATTTAAATGCGGAATGCCGAAAATTGCCGTTTGAACGGCACAAAATTGTCGGCTGATTTTAATTTTGATTATTACGGAGAATTTTATATGAAAATCGACAACAAAAAGGCAAGAATAATTCTTGCGGTTATTATTGCGGTGAGCCTTGTCATAAGCACGGTTTATATGTTTTCAAAACAGGGCTTTCACGAGGACGAGCTTCTGACCTATAACCTTGCAAATTCCTCAAAACAGCTTAATGTTGACGGAGGCTGGAACAGTCCCGAGGATTTCAATGAGTATCTTGCCGTGTCGCCCGATGACAGATTCGACTATGCTCAGGTATATGAAAATCAGATTATAGATGCGTCGCATCCGCCTCTCTATTACGCACTTGTTCACACGGTCTGTTCGTTCTTTCCGGGCGTGTTCTCAAAATGGCTTGCCTATTCAATAAATGTGCTTGCCATGGCAGGCATTTTGATTATGCTTTATAAAATCGGACGGAAAATCACGGGCAACAATCTTTACGCCTTGATCGGTGTGGGGGCATATGCTCTGAGTATTGCGTGTATTACCACGACAATTTATCTCAGAATGTACGCAACGCTTACCTTCTGGGTGCTTGCGTTTGTTTATATGAGCATAAAGCTCTATGAAAAAAAGAACACCGTCGGAATAAAGGACTGCATTCTGCTTGCAGTTACAGTGCTTTGCGGTGTGCTTACCCAGTATTATTTCATCCTCTTTGCAGGACTTACGGGACTTGTTTTCCTTGTGTTCAAAATCAAGGAAAAGTGCGGTAAAGACCTTATTAAGTACATTATTGCGGCTGTTGTCGGTGCAGGACTTGCACTCTGCATTTATCCGTACATAATCTCGAATGTACTCGGCGGCAACCGTGGACTCAGTTCGCTTGATATGTCGGCACTTGATATGATTACGGTTGTGACCTATGTTTTCTACAAGCTTTGCACCTATGTTCAGATTCTTGCAAAGGATATGTTCATCAATCAGGTTTGGCTGCTCGGACTTTGTACAGCCGCAGTTATAGGATTCGGAATTTATTTCCGTTTTGTGAAAAAGGTAAAAATCCCTAAAAAGGCGATGTTTGCCGTAGTTCCGGCAGTTTGCTATTTCATCGGCATTTCGCTTGTTTCACCGTTTAACAGCGACCGCTATGTTATGGCGTCACTTCCGCTGATTGCGATGCTTTTTGCATTCTCGTTCATCAGAATTTTCACACTTTTCAAAAATCAGAAGATACGCCTTGCCATGCCTGTATGCATTTTGCTTGCGTCAGTCACAGCGTTTGTTACGGTTAAGCCCTATTACACATACGGCAAAACAAATCTCTATGAGCCAAAGACAGACAACTGCATTTTTGTCGGAACTGCAATGCTTGAATGGAACAAGTGTATTGACAAGTTTATGAACTACGACAGCACAATGATTGTTCAGAGTTCAAAGTTCTCTCCGACTCTCGGTGATGAGCTTGAAGAATTTGCCGAAAAACGAGGAGTTATCACCAACGGAAAGGTTTCTTCGCTTGCCGAGGCATTTATGTTTAACGGCGACACAAATAAGCAGGAAACCGACAGCATGGAAAAACTCAAAACGGACAAAAAGCTTGCGTCACTTGACGAGGTAACGGTTTATGTTTCCCGCCTTGCAGACAAAGATGATGTGCTTAAATACATAACGGAAAATACAAAATTTAAGAATTATGAGCTTATTCAGGCTGATTACAGCTTTGAGGATTTCTACAACTGGTACGACTATTTTGTTGAAACCGAGTCGTATTGCAATGTTTATCGTTTTTATTAACAGAGGTGTTTAAAATGAATTCGGATAAAATCGATCGCAAAAATTCTATCGGTGTAGCATTTTCGGGCGGCGGACTTCAAGGTATTGCTCACATCGGTGCTGTTCAGGCTCTTTATGAACTCGGAATCCATCCGCAGTATGTTTCGGGCACAAGCTCGGGTGCGGCAATGGCGGCAATCGTTGCAATGGGCTGTGATTCCGATGAAATGAAAAGGGTTGCAAAAAAGCATTGGAAAACTCTTGCCGAAATCGACAACGGCCTTATTTTCAAATCTCTTGCACAGCTTATTCTAAATAAAAAGATTCAGAAAGACGGCATCAAGTCGGGTGAACTGATTGAAGATGTTATCCGTGACATTATGAATGAAAAAGGTATAACAGGCTTTGAAAATCTTCCGATTAACCTTTCAATCTGTACGGTTGACACGCTTACAACCGATGAATGTATTTTTACAACCAAGGAAGAAAATCTTGAAAACGAGCATATTCACTACATAACAGGCGCTCCGCTTGAAACTGCTGTTCGTGCAAGTATGTCGTTCCCTGCAATTTACACAACCTGCCCTTATGACAAGTACAACTTTATTGACGGCGGTTCAAAGGACAATTTGCCCGTAAAAATTCTGCGTGATATGGGCGTCGGCAAGGTTCTTGCAATCGGCTTTGATATTATGACCTACAATCCCGACGCAGGCCTTGGCGGTCTTATTAAGGTTATTTGGCGTGCGCTTGATGTTTATTCAATTGACGGCACAAGAGAGTCAAAGAAAATGGCTGACCTTGCAATTGATATCAAGAACGAAAACACACAGCTTTTCTCAATGGACAGCGTTGACGAAACCATTCAGGAGGGCTACGATGCGATTATGGCTCACAAAGACGAAATTTTAAAGGTTTTCGGTGAGCAAAACAGTGCGGAATAATTAAGATTAAAGAGGACTTCTTTTTTGAGAAGTCCTTTTGATGTAGATGAAACGAGGATTTTATGTTAAAAATTTTGAATAAAACCCGAAAGGTATCGGGCAAAATGTCCGTACCAAAACAAATTATGACAACATTCTTTGCTCTGCTTTTTGGCGGCGGCATGGGAATTGTCGCAAAGTTTCTTGATTTGAACAGACTGCCGAGCTTTCTCGATTGGCTTGATTTGTCAAATTTTTTGGGCAGAACGGCACCGTGGATTTTTATTGCCGTGTGCCTTGCCGTATTCAGCAAATCCCCCTTAAAAGCAGGAATTAATGTTTTTGCGTTTTTTGTGGGAATGTTAATAGGGTACTATGTGTGGACAAGTGTTTTTGCAGGCTTTTATCCCGATATTCCATACCTTATGAGGTGGCTGATTCTTGCTGTTGTATCGCCGTTTTTGGCATTTCTGATTTGGTATGCAAGGGGACGGGGTGCGCTTGCAATCGGAATTTCTTCCGTACTCATAGCAATATTCTGTTGCTTTGCATTTAATCTCAACTTTGCCGATTTCGGAATTCTGTACTTCCCCGAATTTATACTTTGGCTTGCAAGCATCGGAATTTTGTTCAAGGATGTAAAACAGAGTGCATTTTCTCTGCTGATTTCAATTCCCGTTGCCCTTTCGCTTGAATACACGGGACTTCTCGGAATTATCGGCATTGGTTGATATTTTTAAATCTCTGTTGTATAATCTAAGTGCAGATTATTTGCATCTCTAAAGTGATGTAAATAATCATGGAAATTCAAAATGTGAAGAATGTAAAAATTTGCAGGAGGGTGATTTTTGTGGATATCAGCGTTGGCGACAGAGTTGAGATGAAAAAACAGCACCCATGCGGTTGCAAAACCTTTGAAATTCTGCGTGTGGGAATGGATTTTAAGATAAAATGCGAAAAATGCGGCAGAGAGGTTATGGCGCCCCGTGCAAAGATTGAAAAAAATATTAAAAAAATTTTGACGGAGTAAGATATATATGTTTGAAAAAATCGAAATATTTGACAAAAGGTACTCCGAGCTTTCCGAAAGGCTCTACCAGCCGTCAGTAGCGGGCAATCCCGAGGAATATCAGAAAATTATGAAGGAAATCAAGTCGATTGAGGAAATCGTTTTGACCTACCGTAAATACAAAGAGGCTGTTCAGACCGAAAAAGACAGCCTTGAAATTCTTGAGGAAACAAGCGACAAAGAGCTTAAAGAGCTTGCTCAGATTGAGCTTGACGAGGCTAAGGATAATATCAAAAATCTTGCGGAAGATTTGAAAATTCTGCTTTTGCCGAAGGATCCGAACGATGAACGGAATGTTATTGTTGAAATCCGTGGCGGTGCAGGCGGTGAGGAATCGGCTCTGTTCAGTGCGGTTCTGTTCAGAATGTACTCGATGTATGCCGAAAAAAAGGGCTTTAAAATCGAGATTATCAATGCCAATGAAACCGAAATCGGCGGTTACAAGGAAATTTCCTTTATGATTGAGGGCGAGGGTGCATACTCACGCTTTAAGTACGAAAGCGGTGTTCACCGTGTTCAGCGAGTACCCGAAACCGAAAGTCAGGGCAGAGTTCACACATCGACAACAACCGTTGCGGTTTTGCCCGAGGCAGAAGATGTTGAGCTTGAAATTGATCCGAATGACCTCAAAATTGACACCTTCCGTTCAAGCGGTGCAGGCGGTCAGCATATCAACAAAACAAGTTCCGCAATCCGAATCACTCACTTGCCCACAGGTATGGTAGTTGAGTGCCAGGACGAGAGAAGTCAGTACAAGAACAAGGACAAGGCTCTTAAAGTTCTCAAAAGCCGGCTTCTCAAGGAAAAACAGGACAAACAGGCGAGTGAAATTGCCGAAAACAGAAAAATGCAGGTAGGTACGGGCGACCGCAGTGAGCGAATCCGCACATATAACTATCCGCAGGGCAGAGTAACCGACCACAGAATCGGTCTTACTCTCTACAAGCTTGAAGAAATTCTCAACGGCAGCCTTGACGAAGTGATTGACGCACTTGTTGCTGCTGACAGAGCCGAAAAGCTCAAAGAAAGTATGGAAAAATAATCCGGTGATAATTGTGAAAACATTGTTGTTAAAAAATACAGAGGAAGATATAAAAACCGCCGCAGAGCTGCTTAAAAACGGCGGTGTTGTAGGAATTCCGACCGAAACAGTTTACGGACTTGCGGCTGACGCACTCAACCCCGAGGCCGTAAAGAAGATTTTTAAAGCAAAGGGCAGACCCGGGGATAATCCGCTGATTGTCCACATCTGCGATTTTTCCGATATTGAAAGACTTAGCCTTGTGACGAAAATTCCCGACACGGCAAAAAAACTTGCCGATGCGTTCTGGCCGGGACCGCTCACGATGATTATGAAAAAGTCGGATGTTATTCCGAATGAAGTTTCGGCAGGACTTGACACGGTTGCAATCCGTTTTCCAAGCCACAAAACCGCACAGGCGATTATCCGTGAATCGGGTACGGTTCTTGCCGCACCTTCGGCAAATATTTCGGGCTCACCCAGTCCGACAACCGCACAGCATGTTATGAACGATATGGACGGCAAAATCGATGCTGTTCTTGACGGCGGTGCAAGTGAGGTAGGTCTTGAAAGCACGGTAATCACTCTTGCGGGAGATGTTCCGAGGGTACTTCGCCCGGGCGGAATTACTGTTGAAATGCTCGAGAGTGTCCTCGGCAAGGTTGAAGTTGATGACGCAGTTTTGCACAAACTTGCAGACAATGTTAAGGTTGCAAGCCCCGGTATGAAGTACAAGCACTATGCGCCAAGGGCGAGAGTAATACTTCTTAATTGCAACGATGAGCAATATATTGATTATGTAAACAAAAAGGCGGCAAAGGGAGTTGCGGCACTCTGTTGTGACGAAGATATTCCGCTTTTGAAAACTCCCGTTTTCTCTCTCGGAAAACGAAACGACTATACAATACAGGCTCACACGCTTTTTGACGAGCTTCGCAGAATTGATGAGGACGACAGCGTTAAGGTTGTATATTCAAGACTGCCAAAAACGAACGGCGTCGGAATGGCTGTTTACAACCGTCTTATAAGAGCGGCAGGCTTTGAGGTGATTGACCTTGAACAGAATTAAAATTGTCGGTCTTACGGGACAGAGCGGTGCGGGAAAAAGCACGGTTTCGGCATATTTTGCCAAAAACGGAATGTGCGTTATAAATGCTGACGAGATTGTAAAAAATCTTTACACTCCCGATTCCGTATGCTTAAAGGCTGTTTCGGGTGTTTTCGGTCAGGATATTATCCTTTCTGACGGCAACATTGACAGACCGTTGCTTGCCAAAAGGGCATTTTCAAGCAAAGAAAACACACATTTGCTCAATTCAATTGTTCATCCGTTTGTTACATATGAATTTATGCAGATGGCGAAACAGGCTCAGACAGACGGCAAAAGCGTTGTGATTTATGACGCTCCTCAGCTTTTTGAAAGCGGTGCCGATGTGTTTTGCGACCTTATTGTAAGCGTTACCGCTAAAAAAGAAATAAGGCTTGAGCGAATCTGCAAAAGGGATAACATTGACATTTCCCGTGCAGAGCTAAGAATGTCTGCACAGCTTGACGAGGAATTTTTCAGAAGTCACAGCGACATTGTTATTGAAAACAATTTTTCTATAGAGCAAGTCGAGCTTGCCGCACAAAAGGCGGCAGAGGCTATTAACAACCTGATGAGGTGATAGGATGCCCCAATCAAGGCGATATAAAAAGAAAAAAAGTGCAGGAAAGGCGATTTTGGCATGGATAATTGTGCTTGCAATTCTTGCGGCGGCAGTATTTGTGTTTGTTTCGGTCTTTTACGAGGACACAAAGAAAAAGCTTGATGAGATGAATTATCCACGCACCTACAGCACATATGTTGAAAAAGCCGCCAAGGATTATGACCTTGATCCTGCGTTGATATATGCCGTAATCCACACGGAAAGCGGCTTTGACCCGAAAGCCGAATCGGGAGTCGGAGCAAAGGGTGTTATGCAGATGATGCCATCGTCATTTGAATGGCTGCAGGAGCAAAGAGGTTGTGCGGGACAGTACACCGAGGATGACCTGTTTGACCCCGAAATCTGTATTGATTACGGAAGTTATCTTTTAAAATATTTTTACGATTATTACGGCACGGAACGCTCGGCAATTGCCGCATATAATGCCGGCTTTGTTGTAAGCGACTGGCTCAACGATACTAATTACAGTTCGGACGGAAAAAATCTTGATTCCATTCCGTATCCCGAAACAGAGAATTATGTTGACAAGGTTGAAAGTGCCAAGGAAATGTATATAAAACTTTATTATTCACAATCTAATTAAGTGCAGAGATGTTCCGATGCCTTTGGCGGCGGATTTCAAAATAAAATGGTTTTGCCGTGTTTTACGGCACAGAAAGGACGGTTATTATGGCTGAAGAAAAGTCAAAGACAACTTTATTAAAGGAAAAAATTATGATGACCGAACCGAAGGGCGTTAAGGCTCTTTCGGAGGAAGAAATTAAAAAGGCAGACAGCTTTTGCGATGGTTACAAAAAGTTTCTTGATAACTCACCCGTTGAGCGTGAGGCTGTTCGCTATACTGTTGAGCTTGCCAAAAAAGCAGGTTTTGCAGAGTATGAGCAGGACAAAGAATATAAGGCCGGCGACAGGCTTTATTATGTAAACCGTGACAAGGCTATTGCTCTTGTTGTAATCGGTAAAAACGGTGTTAAGAACGGTGCAAGGCTTGCAATCGCTCATATTGATTCCCCGAGAGTTGACCTCAAACCGAATCCTCTTTTTGAGGCAAACAATCTTGCTTTCTTTAAGACTCATTACTACGGCGGTCTTAAAAAATATCAGTGGACAACAATTCCGCTTTCACTTCACGGTTCGGTTGTAAAGCTTGACGGTACAAGAGTTGACATCTGCTGGGGCGATGATGAGAACGAAAGCTGTTTCTGCATTACAGACCTTCTTCCGCACCTTGCAAGGGAGCAGGCATCAAAGCCAATGGCAAAGGCAATTGAGGGCGAAAACCTCAATGTTATCCTCGGCTCTCGTCCGTATGATGCAGACAGCGACGAAAAAGACCTTGTAAAGCTCAATGTAATGGCTGTACTCAATGAGAAGTACGGTATCTGTGAGGGCGACTTCCTTTCGGCTGAGCTCTGCCTTATCCCGTCTTTCAAGTCAAGAGATATCGGTTTTGACAGAAGCATGATCGGCGGTTACGGTCACGATGATAAGGTTTGTGCTTATCCGGCAGTTATGGCGGCTCTTGATGTTGAAATGCCCGAGCAGACTTGTATCACATATCTTACAGACAAGGAAGAAACAGGCAGTGACGGCAACACAGGTATGCAGAGCGACTTCCTCCGCTTCTTCATCTATGACCTTGCAAAGCAGGACGGTGTTGACGGTTACCGTGTTCTTTCAAAAAGCACCTGTCTTTCTGCCGATGTAAATGCCGCATTTGATCCGACTTATGCGTCTGCATATGAGGCTAACAACTGCTCATACATTAACAACGGTGTAATTATTTCAAAATACACAGGTCACGGCGGAAAGTATGACACATCAGATGCGTCTGCCGAATATATGGGAAAAATCAGAGCTATGCTTGAGAACAACGATATTCTCTGGCAGGTCGGTGAACTCGGCAAGGTTGACGGCGGCGGCGGCGGAACAATCGCAAAGTATGTTGCCAATATGAATGTCGATGTTGTTGATCTCGGTGTTCCCGTGCTTTCAATGCATGCTCCGTTTGAAATTGTTTCCAAGACAGATGTTTATATGGCATACAGAGCATTCTTCACTTTTTTTGATACAAAAGATTAATTTCGGAAAAAATACAAAAAACACTTGATTTTTGTACCGAGTTGTGATATCATACTACTTGCGGCTGATAAAAGGCCGCATATGCGCCGGTAGCTCAGCTGGATAGAGTGTCTGACTACGAATCAGAAGGTCGGGAGTTCGAGTCTCTTCCGGCGCGCCAAGAAAAACGCACTTGTGTAAACAAGTGCGTTTTTCAGTTATATTCGCCTGTCGGCGAGTGATATTGCCGTGCAGTGATATTCGGTCATACCGAGTGATATTGCCTGCGGCAGTTTTAAAGCGAATATAATATCACCGAGAGCGAAAGCGAGCGATAACACATTTATATCACGCCGAGTTAAACGAGGCATATCACCGATAACTTTACAGACATTCGGCTTTGTGATATATTGTATTTTGGGTGATGATTGTGTCTGAAAGTATTTTACGGAATAAATCAAAAGAATTTGCAAAATCAGTGCGGCACAATCAGGAGAATGCTGATTTCATCGATCAATACAGTAAAGAAAAACGATAAATGAAACATATAAACAGTCTAACGCCGTAAGCGTTTCTGATGATTAAGTTTATCTAATCCTTTACACCTTAAAACTCAGACCTCATTCTTGCACAATAAACACTATCTTTTAAAGAATGTGAATTAAATTTTGTGCAAAGTATGTATAAAAATAAAAATTATTGTGTACAATGGCTTAAAAAAATAGATTATAAAGGCTATTTTCGGCATTTCTACTCTTTGAATTTGGAGCAATTTGTGATAGAATGTACATAAAGTGGTTACAAATAGGTAACAATCACTTTGAATTCAAAAAAAGGAGTGTTTCTTTGCGAAATGTTTTAAAAAGTGTTTTTAGCAAAAAGGTTTCTGCGGCAGTTCTCACGGCTGTAATGCTGTTTGTGTCGGTTTTCTCAATGTCGATGATTGCGAGTGCGGCATCGTTCTCACCGAGACTGTCTGCCCCGAGTTCAAGTAACAAATATTATTACAGTAATTTAAATGTTTTTTATAAGTATGGTTACGGCATGCCGAACTGTACAGCATATGCCTACGGCAGAGCTTATGAGATTCTCGGCTCTGAACCAAAGCTTTCATGGAACAATGCCGAGCAGTGGTACGGTTACAACAAGTCTAACGGCTACTACAAGTACGGTCAGACTCCAAAGGTCGGCGCAATTGCCTGCTGGTCATATAACGGTGGCGGCGGTCATGTTGCTGTTGTAGAAAAGGTTGAAAACGGTCAGATTACATTTTCTAACTCTGCATGGAGCGGTCAGAACTTCTACCTTTCCTATGCAAGCACATCCGACAAGAATGCCGGCGGTAACAGCTGGTGGAATTTTCAGGGTTATATCTACCTTGGCGATTTCAGCGGCAGTACAAGCACTACTCAGGCTACAACCAAAAAGGTAACTTACACAACAGGTACATATAAAACAGATGTTGACGATTATCTCAACATGAGAAGCGGTGCGGGTACAAGCTATTCATATGTAACATCTGTTCCGGGCAATGTTACTCTTAATGTAACAAAGGTTTCAACAGCCGGCGGTTACACATGGGGTTACACCTCTTACAACGGCAAGACAGGTTGGGTTGCTCTTGATTTCTGTGCTTTTGTTTCTTCATCAACGGTACAGCCAACAACAGCAAAGCCTGCTGTACAGCCTACCACAGCCAAAGCTACGGTTCAGCCGACTACTGCAAAGGCAACTGTTCAGCCGACAACAGCCAAGGCTACACAGCCTGCAACAACTGTTCCTGCAACAACAGTTCAGCCTGCTACGGTACAGGCAACAACAGCTCCTGTAACTACACAGCCGAGCAATGACAGCAACAACGATACTCCGTATATGATAGGCGATATAAACCTTGACGGTCGTGTCGATGTTCTTGATGCAACTGAAATCAGCAAGTACGTTGTTTCAATTTCAACACTTTCTGATGTTCAGAGAGAACTTGCAGATTACAACCATGACGGTGTGATCAATGTTGTGGATGCCACAGAAATCCAGAAACTTGTTGTCGGTAACAACTGATAACAACAAAACAAAATCAAAACACGCTTTGCATTTTGCAGAGCGTGTTTTTTGTTTGGAACTTTTATAACAAATAAGGGTATGCGAGAAGGCATACCCTTTTTGAGTTTAATAGGTTTAATATTTAAGCATTATGTCAACGAAAAATTCACCGTTATTGTTGCCTGCATCAAAAATTCCGTCATAGACTTCGGTTATGCTCTTCATGGAGTGAAGTCCGATGCCTTTGCCCTGATGCTTTGTGGACGAATAAGTTTCGCCGTCCATTTCCAAAGGCTTGCCGTAGTTGTTTGTTGAAACAATGTACAAACAGTCGCCTTTTATTTCGGAAGTCAGGTTAAAATATCTTTTGCCTTCTTCTACGGTACAGCAACCGTCAATTGCGTTTTCGAGTATGTTGCCGAAAATACTGCAGAGGTCAACATCAAGAATTCTCGATTTGTCGGGCAAATCAATCCGCCAGTTAATGTCAACATCGTTCTCAATCGCCTGCTGACGGTAGTGGTTGAACAAAGCATTGAGTGCGTCACTTTTGCAGATTCGCACAGGTGCTGTTACAGTCAGCGAATTTTCATACTGGGCAATGTAGTCTTTCAGCGCCGAAAGATTTCCTTCATCTGCAAGTCGGCTCATAACATGAACTGAATGTTTAAAATCATGCCTTGCTTTTGAGGTGTATTTTATGTACGACTGCAACGATTCTGTGTAACTTTTCTGAATTTCAAGAATGTTGTTTCGTTCTGTAAGCTTTGTTTTTTCAATAGTAGTCTTGCTGAAAATGTAGAATAATATGAATACTATAAGATACAATGCAAGCTCAAATATTGTAATGACGAATCCTTTTGCATAAACCTTTCCAACACGAATATTTGCGTAGGAAATCGGTATGGTATAGATGGTTGATACCATAAGTGCAATGGGCAAAATTGAAAACAAATACCACACCTTGCCGATATTTATGTTGTCAATCATCCATGCATAGTATTTTGTGAGCGGAACAAGCGCTCCCATTGCCGCAACCGAAAGCCCCATTTGAATCAGGCTATATGAGGTGTCAACTCCTCGTGAGATTTCTTCCTGAAAAAATGAGTTGATAAAATATGCATACAGCGAAAAGAATGAAATCAAACAGCACACACTTATAAAAACAAACAAACAGCGTGCTGTTCCGACCTTTGTAACGCTTTTAATAAGGAAGAAAAATATTACAAGGTCGGGGAAGAGAACAAAGTTTAAATTCTGAATGTCAAAAGCCGTCATCACAATTGACGAGAGAGAACCGAGTATGAAAAATGAACACAAAAAGAGCGTTACTATCTTTGAAATTGGGTATTTTAATTGATTTTTTAACGGTAAAAGGCAGAATAAACTTAACGGTATTATTATGGCAAAGCTGAATAATGTCTGAAAAAAATTTACGAGTGTGTTCATATTCACCTCCGCTGGTTTTCTCTGATTTTTTTGAACATATATTCACGGATACTCTGTTCAATCCGAGTTTTTTCACGAATTTTAATCGGGAATCTTTCACCGTTGCCTGTAACACATACAGAGCCTTCAATGTCCTTTATGTAATCGGCATTCAGCACGATTCCCCTGTTTACGAGTATGAAACGGGTGTCGTTGTCTGCAAGCTTGAGAAACTCTGCAATGGTCATTCGTGTGCGATATCTAAGTCCCGAAACAACACCTATGTTGATATAATGTGCGTCGGATTCAACAGAAACAATTTCCTTAAGCGAAATCAGCGTGTTTCGACGGTCACACATAACTTCAATGTATTTTGAATTATCCGATACATATGACGAGGCATCATCAAGTACTTTGTAAATCTGCTCAGCTTTGTAGGGCTTTGTTATGTAATGAAAAGCGTGAACGGAAAATGCCTGCATCATAAAATCGGGGCTTGTTGTGACAAATACAATAAGAATATCACAATCTTTTTCACGAAGCTTTTCAGCCACGGCAATGCCGTTCATCTTCTCCATAAAAATATCTACAAAGGCTATTTTGTAGGTGTTTTCCTTGAATGAATTGAAAAAAGCTATTCCGTCAGGAAAACAATCAATCTGCACATTTTGCTTGTGTCCGCCAAAATATGCGTTGCAGATTGAGTAGAGAATGTCTGCCTGAGGCTTTTCGTCGTCAATAACTGCAATTTTCAAGATATCGCCTCCTTTGAAATAATTTAATTCGGAGCAATGATTAACTGCACTTAGATTATACCATAAATTTGAAAAATATTATATCCGATTGTCATATGTTTTTGCCAAAAGATTGATGTTTGTGCCAACTTGTTGAAATGTTGCATTAAATTGGTTATCATTGAGGTGATAAAAGCGAAACACGAAAATTGCGGTGTTTCCGTAAATCAAAATCGGAAAGTAAAAAATATCGGAAAGAGGTAATCCACTATGACAAAAATTAAAAAGTTAGCTTTATTGCTCGCAATTTGTATGGTAGGTACAGTAGGTCTTGTAGGCTGCGGTAATGACGGTGGCTCATCAAGCAAAAACGAAAGTTCGGCATCACAAACTGCTGACGACAGTGCCGCTGATTCAAAAGACGGCGATTCATCGGCAAGCGTGGTAGGTACTTGGACTGTTACCGCACTTGAGGGTACAGACGGTAAAGCGGTTTCAATTGATGACTACGCAACAGCAAACGGTGTTGATCCCGAAACTTTGAAATGTACATACACATTTGCAGAGGACGGCACATTCTCAGGCGAAATGAGCGGTGTGACTGTTTCGGGCAATTACACATTTGAGGGTACAGATCTCGTTATGACAGTAGGCGAACAGCAGTTTAACTACACATATGACGCTGACAATGATATGCTTAAATACACAGACCCGAACACAGGCCTTTCAAGCTATTGTGAAAGACAGCAGTAATCGTAATCTAATCCCAATTTCCTAATACTACAAAAACAACCGCTCACTTTCTTGGTGGGCGGTTGTTTGCTTTTTGATATACAGTTGTCGTTCTGTTGGGGCAGATATCATCCGCCTGTACTGATGAATTTTTATGTTTATACACATAGCTTTTTATACAATAAAAGCAGTGTATAATCTGTAGGGGAGAACCGTGTTCTCCCACAAGTAATCGTACAATTTGTATGTTAAAACAAATTTTGTAAATGTTGCAAACCGGTAGGGGCGTTCATTGGACGCCCGCTTTGATGAATATTTATGTTTATATAATATGTTTTGATATAACATAAACTGTGTATTCAAATTTGCACGCATTGCGTGCAAACACGGTTCGCCCCTGCATTATTTCGGTAACTGTATCTCATTTATACAGCTTATTTTCATCATAAATTTTCTGCCGTTACTTGACGGGCGTCCAATGAACGCCCCTACAGAATTGTGCGAACGGTTGCAATGTTACGCTCGGACATAATATGTTTTTTGACATTACAAACTGTCTTCCCGACATTAATTTTCCATTTTCAATTTTCAATTTTACATTTAATTAAAGCTGTCTTCACGAACATAAAAAGTCGGCTCGCCGTTAATTTACTTTATTTGTCGGAGTTCCGTTCAGAAAATTTTTGATGTTGTCCGAAACTATGCCCATAAGGCGTTCTCTGGTTTCAACTGGTGCCCATGCAATGTGGGGGGTGATTATGCAATTTTTTGCACCCATAAGAATGCAGTCCTCAACCATAGGCTCAACCTTGAGGGTGTCGATTGCCGCACCGCCGAGGTGACCGCTTTCGAGCGCCTCAAGCAAATCTTCTTCAACCATAACACCGCCTCTTGCCGTGTTTACGAACAATGCACCCTGTTTCATTTTGGCAAATGTGTTCTTGTCAAACATATTTTCCGACTGTGGATTTAGCGGACAATGAACGCTTACAATGTCGCTTGTTTCAAGAAGTTCATCAAACGAAACATCTTTGATTCCGTCAATATTTTTCGGAGTTCTGCTCGATGCGATTACATTCATATCAAAAGCGTTTGCAATTTTTGCAACAGCCTTTCCGATGTTTCCGAGTCCGACAATGCCGAGTGTTTTGCCTGCAAGCTCATTCAGCGGATATACAAACGGTGAAAAAGTTTTGCTTCTTTTCCACTTGCCGTCCTGAACAAACCGATTATATTCCGCAGTGTGATTGAAATGTTCAAGAATGAGTGCAAATGTGTGCTGTGCAACCGCATTTGTTGAATATGAACCTGCGTTGCAGACGGTTATGCCGTTTTTGGTGCAGTAGTCAAGGTCAATGTTGTTGTAGCCTGTTGCAAAAAGTCCTATATATTTCAGCTTTTTTGCAAGTCGCATTGTGTGCGAATCAAGCAGAGTTTTGTTGCACACAACGATATCTGCATCTGCAATTTTCTCCGCAACTTCTTCATATTTCAAAAGACCGAACGACTCAACCTCGCCGAACCGATTAAGCACATCAGCATTTACAATATCGTCAAGAACGGTCTGTGCGTCAGTTAAAACTATTTTCATCTTATCACCTCGTTTTTTACTGACTATAGTATATACCGAAAATTTTTTCCTTGCAATCCAAATCGAAATTTTGTATAATATTTGTGCGTAAATTGAAAGGAACGGTATGCTAATGTATAAAAATTATCTTTTTGATTTGGACGGAACTTTGCTTCCCATGGATATGGAAAAATTCGTAAAGCTGTATTTTTCATCGCTCTGCAAGCGTTGCACTCCTGTTATAAAAATCGAACCCGACGCCCTTATAAAGGCGATGTGGGCAGGTACTGACGCTATGACAAAGAACGATAACAGCCGTACAAACCGTGAAGTTTTCTGGGAAACAGCGGGCAAAGTCAGCGGTGCCGATCTTGAAAAGTTTGATGACCTTTTTACCGATTATTACGAAAACGAGTTTATCGTTCCGAAAGATGCTACAAGCTTTACTCCTTATGCAAAGAAAAGCATTGATTTCATAAAGAAAAACGGCGGCAGACTTATTGCCGCAACAAATCCGATTTTTCCGTTTGTTGCAACAAAACGCAGACTTGAATGGGCAGGAGTTTCTCCCGACGATTTTGAACTTGTTACAACATACGAAAACTTTGGTTGCTGCAAGCCGAATCTGAAATATTTTGAAGAAATCTGCAAAAAGCAGGATATCAAGCCCGAAGACAGCATTATGATCGGCAACGATGTTGACGAGGATTTGTGCAGCGCAAAACTCGGCTTTGATACATACCTTATTACCGACACAATTGTGAACAGAGATAATAAGGATTATTCAGACTACAAAAACGGCAGTTTTGAGGAGTTTTACAAAGATTTTCTCAAAGGCGATTAAATATGATTATATTGTGCGGTCAGACGGCATTTTGCTTTGTCTGACCGCTTTTTCTGTGTGTATTTAATTTTACTTTTACAGAATACCTTTTAATGCCTTAAATGAAATAAAAAAATAGTCGAATGTGGTATTATGTGATGTGATACAGGTTATCAGACGGGATTTATTTTGTTTTATATCTTAATTAAGCAGGTGAATGAATTATGTCAGAAGTAATCAGAATTTTTGTTGAAAAAAAGGATGGCTTCAATGTTCTTGCAAAGCAGACGCTTTGGGACATCCGCCACAACCTCGGTATGAAGTCTGTCGAAGATCTTCGTTACATTGTGCGTTACGATCTTGAGGGACTTACTAAGGAAGAATATGACAAGGCGAAAACCATTGTTTTGTCAGAGCCTAATGCCGATGTAATCTATGAAGAAACTCTCCCCGTTGAGGACGGCTGGAAGGTATTCGCAATGGAGTATCTCCCCGGTCAGTACGATCAGCGCGGCGACTCTGCCGAGCAGTGCGTTCAGCTTCTTACTCAGGGTGAGCGTTGCAAGGTCCTCACAGCAAGAGTAATTGCTCTCAAGGGCAATATTACAGACGAAGAACTTGTAAAGGTTGAGGAGTACCTCATCAACCCTGTTGAAAGCCGTCTTGCATCTCTTGAAAAGCCAAAGACTCTTGATATGGAAATTCCCGTTCCCGAAAATGTTAAGAGGGTAGAGGGCTTCAACGGTTGGAATGATGATGAGATGCAGAAGTATTACGATTCAATGGGCTTTGCAATGACACTTGCAGACCTCAAGTTCTGCCGTGATTACTTCAGAGATACAGAGCACCGTGATCCGTCGGTTACAGAGCTTCGTGTAATTGACACATACTGGTCTGACCATTGCCGTCACACAACATTCCTCACAAGACTTGAAGAGATTGAGATTGAAAAGTCTGCTCTCGGCAAGGTTATCGAGGACGCACTCAGCGAGTATTATGCAACCCGTGACGAGGTTTACGGCAAGGATACAAAGAGAATCGTTTCACTTATGGATATGGCTCTCATCGGTATGAAGTCACTCAAGAAAAAGGGACTCATTCCCGATCTTGACGAAAGTGAAGAAATCAATGCCTGCTCAATTCAGGTTCCCGTTACTATAGATGGAAAAACAGAACAGTGGCTTGTTCAGTTCAAGAACGAAACTCACAACCACCCGACAGAAATCGAGCCTTTCGGCGGTGCCGCAACCTGTCTTGGCGGTGCAATCCGTGATCCGCTTTCAGGCCGTTCATATGTATATCAGGCTATGCGTGTTACAGGCTCGGGCGATCCGACAATTCCTTTCAAGGATACAATGCACGGCAAGCTCCCTTCACGCAAAATTACAACAGGTGCCGCTCAGGGCTACAGCTCATACGGTAACCAGATCGGTCTTGCAACAGGTCAGGTAACCGAGCTTTACGATCAGGGCTATGTTGCAAAGAGAATGGAAATCGGTGCTGTTATCGGCGCATCTCCAAAGGAAAATGTTATCCGTGAAACTCCTCTCCCCGATGATGTAATCGTACTTCTCGGCGGAAGAACAGGCCGTGACGGCTGCGGCGGTGCAACAGGCTCTTCAAAGGCTCACGATGAAAGCTCAATCGAAACCTGCGGTGCAGAGGTTCAGAAGGGTAATCCTCCTACAGAAAGAAAAATTCAGCGTTTGTTCCGCAATCCCGAAGTTGCAAAGCTCATCAAGAGATGTAACGACTTCGGTGCAGGCGGTGTTTGCGTTGCTATCGGTGAACTTGCCGACGGTCTTACGGTTGACCTCGACAAGGTAACAAAGAAATATGACGGCCTTGACGGTACGGAGCTTGCTATATCCGAAAGTCAGGAAAGAATGGCTGTTGTTCTCGATAAAAAAGATGTTGACAAGTTTATTTCACTTGCATCAAAAGAAAACCTTGAGGCTACAGCCGTTGCGGTTGTAACCGAAAGTCCTCGTCTTACAATGAACTGGAGAGGCGACACAATCGTTGACCTCAGCCGTGAGTTCCTCAACACAAACGGTGTTACTCAGGTTGCCAAGGCTTATATCGAGGCTCCGAAGTGGGAAGGCTGCTACCGTAAGGTTGCTCCCGCAAAGCTTAAAGATATGCCTGCTGACGAGGCATTCCTTGAAAATATGTCAAGACTTGAAGTTTGTTCACAGATCGGTCTTGCAGAAAGATTTGACGCATCAATCGGTGCGGCTACGGTAATTATGCCGTTCGGCGGTAAGAATCAGCTCACTCCTCAGGAGGCTATGGCTGCAAAGATTCCGCTTGAAAAGGGTGAAACAGACGATGCAACAGCAATGAGCTACGGTTATATCCCCGGTGTTTCACGCTGGAGTCCGTTCCACGGCTCTGCTTATGCAGTTGTTGAGTCACTTTCAAAGCTGCTTGCAATCGGCGCAAACCCAATGACAGCAAGACTTACATTCCAGGAATATTTTGAAAGACTTAAAGATGTTCCTTCTCGTTGGGGTAAACCTGCCGCAGCACTCCTCGGTGCTATGCAGGCTCAACTCAAGCTCGGACTTCCGTCAATCGGTGGTAAGGACAGTATGTCGGGTACATTTGAGGACATTGATGTTCCGCCTACACTTGTAAGTTTCGCCGTTGCAATGACAAAGGCCTCAAAGACAATTTCAACAGAATTCAAGAACGCAGGTTCAAAGGTTATCTTCGTTCCCGTTCCCGAAAATAAAGAAACACTTATGCCTGTATGGGATAAGCTTATCGAAATGTACAACGCTGTTTATGCTCTCTGCGAGGACGGCAAGGTGCTTTCTGCATCGGTTGTTAAAGAGGGCGGTACTGCTGCAAGCGTATGTAAGGCTTGCTTCGGTAACGGCTTTGGCTTTAAGTTTGCAAACGAACTCACAAATGACGAGCTTTTCGCTCCGCTTTCGGGTTCGCTTGTTATCGAACTTGCAGACGGTGCAGAGCTTTCAAACGATGTTCTTCACTATGACCTCGGTACTGTTACAGACGATGCAAAGATTACTGTAAACGGCAAGGGAATCGAACTTTCCGCACTCCTCGAAAAGTGGACTGCTCCGCTTGAAAAGGTATTCCCGACAAAGGCTGAAGTGCCTGAAATCGAAGTTGATGTTCCGCTTTACAGCGAGAGAAATACATCTTCACCTGCAATCAAGACTGCAAAGCCTACTGTATTTATCCCTGTATTCCCGGGTACAAACTGCGAGGTTGATACGGCAAGAGCATTTGAAAAAGCAGGTGCAAATGTTGAAATGCTCATCGTCAAGAACCTTTCTTCAAACGATATCGAGGAAACAATTGACGAAATGGAAAAGCTCATTGCAAAGTCACAGAT
>ERZ838577.2381-NODE-2381-length-21188-cov-4.727440_pt1 | contig 21188 bp, 20 predicted proteins | sample MGYA00519682_ERZ838577 | MGnify/ENA primary metagenome ERZ838577 (study PRJEB31850, sample SAMEA3708838) | human gut metagenome | biome: human gut; feature: human-associated habitat; material: faeces | place: China | collected 2014 ...
TCGTGGACAGGTGATCAGTCGGAGTGCGATCATGGAACAGCTCTATGATATTGATGGAGAGTTTTTCGAGGACAATACACTTTCGGTCTATATCAAACGGCTTCGACAGAAATTAGGGGAAGATGGAGCTTATATTGAGACTGTGCGTGGAATGGGGTACCGGTTCCGGAAGTGATAGCGATGCACAAATAACGTGGGCTATCGGTTCGGAAGCGATTGTAAAAATATAAATATGCAGGCAAAAAGTTATGAACTACAACAATTTCATAAACGATTTTTCATATACGGCGGAATTGCGTACCTTGTCTACGTTGTTTTTGCTGCATTGGTTTTGTGGCTGCGTGGCTGGCAGTTGTGGGTGACATTGTTGCTTGGCTGTCTGCTGCTTGGAAGTGCTTACGTGGCAGGGCGTCGTTCAATCGGTACTATGAGCCGGGAGCTACGGGCAATCGTAGATATTATGAACCAGATTCTCGAAGCACCGGAACAGGTTCCGGCAGAACCATATAAGCAGGGCGAACTTGGAGAATTATATACGAATCTGTACAAGCTGGTGCAGGCGTTAAAGGAGAGTAACCGCAAGGAGCAAGAGGAGAAGATCTTTCTGAGGGATATTATGTCGGATATTTCCCATCAGCTGAAAACACCGCTTGCGTCGCTCACGGTATTTTTAGATCTGCTGTATGATGGACGCGTGCCAGATGTTGACAAACAGAAGCAGATGCTTTTGGAATCAAAAAATCAGGTCAGCCGTATGGAATGGATGGTGCTGTCCATGTTGAAACTTGCGCGTATCGAGGCGGGCGCCATCCAGTTTGAGGTAAGAGAGAACGTTGAAAAAATTGATTTCTACAAGGACGACTTCGAGAACTATCAGGATATCGAAGACCGTGTGATCGGCGGTATCTCGTTCCGCGGCCGCACCTACAGAAACATCGGCTATGATTGGATTCAGTATATCGCACAGCTTGACGACGGCCGCGCCCTTTCCATCGGGCTTCGGAATATGGACTGCGTTCCGGGAACGATGCCCGACATCATTCTCAACGACATGACGTTCCAGTAATGGCGGCATCTTTCTGAGAATTTATATGAAAACCGGCTCCCGCCCCAATTTGGAGCGGGAGAATCCGGCTATTTGCGAAAAAAGCGGAGGTGATGCTGTGAAGCTCAAAACATTCCTCATCACGGCAAGCCTGTGGATGGGGCTGCTCGGCCTGACCGCCTGCGGCGGTGCTGACGTGCGCACCTATCAGTACCCGGAGACCGCGCTCCTTTTTGACAGTCTTCACATCAAAAAAACCGTTTACAGCCCGGGCGTCATGGAGCTCTATTACCGCGGCGGGCAGTTCAAGGACAATCCCATCCGCTGCTACGACGCAAATTTTGAAGATCTGGGTGATCAGTTTGAGCATACGTTCCGAAACGGCGTTCTGACAGTTCAGGCGGATTTTGCAGAACAAATCAGCGGACTCACGATCGAGGATAAAGACCACGATACGGTCTATCATCTGCGCTATCTGGACTCACGGCAGTTTGCGTGGCTGGCGGATACTTTCTGGCTGGACTACGGTATGATGACGCTGGGCGACGAGGCGCGGTATTACAGCGACGCGGAGCGGCAGGCGCAGGCAGAGCGGGAGCGCGCCGAGCATGCGCAGACACACAATGTTTTTGCGCTGCTCGAGGGCACGTGGATCTCCGAGGATGGTCTGCAAAAATATGTGTTTTCCACAGACGCAGATGGGAGCGAGCTGCGCGCGGCGGAGCTGTGGCGCAGCGGGACGGAGCAAATGTGGAACGGCTGGGAGCTGCGCGTCGAGTCCGCGTTTCAGACGCCGTATTCCGGCGGCGAATACAGTGAGGACGTGGCAGAGCACCTGCAGGAAATCGTGCTGAGAAACAGCGACCATGCAGCGGCGGATCTGCACCTCCTGTACGATACGCAAAACGCGGTCATACTGGGCGGCGGGATGACTTACCGCAGAGAGCAGGGTTGAGGTGCCGTCTGGCACCGACACAGGAAACGAGGAAAGAACATGGCAACACAAATCACAAATTATCAATGTCCCGCCTGTACGGCACCGCTCCATTTTGTAGGAGAATCCGGCAGGCTGGAGTGCGATTACTGCGGCTCAAGCTTCAATATCGCAGAAATTGAAGCGCTCTACGCGAAAAAAGAAGCGAAAGCAGCAGAAGCGGCGCGAAAGCAGGAAGAAACGGAAGCGGCTCAAAAATCTGCCGAAGCGGAAGAGCAACAGACTGCCGCAGACGGCTCTAACTGGGATACCTCCGGCCTGAACGAGGACTGGGGTGCGGACGCAGACAATATGAAAACCTACTGCTGCCCATCGTGCGGGGCAGAGCTGATTTGTGACGCAACGACCGCAGCCACGTCCTGCCCATACTGCGGAAATCCGTCTGTGATTCCGGGGCAGTTCAGCGGCATCTTAAAGCCCGATTTTGTGCTGCCCTTCAAGTTGAGCAAGGAGGATGCCATTCAGGCGCTGAAGAAGCACTATCTCAAAAAGCCTCTGCTGCCGTCGACCTTCTCCAAAGCCAACCATTTGCAGGAGATCAAGGGCGTGTATGTCCCCTTCTGGATGTACGACGGCGAGGCCAGCGGAAGCGTGGAGTTCCATGCCACCACGGTACATAAGTACACCTCGGGAGATTATGAGGTCACGGAGATAAGTCACTACGATGTACGCCGCGCCGGTTCTGTCAGCTTTGAAAAAATCCCGGTGGATGCGTCGAGCAAAATGCCGGATGATTACATGGACTCCATCGAACCGTTCAACTATGCGGACTTAAAGCCGTTTTCCACAGCGTATCTGCCCGGATTTCTGGCGGATAAATACGATGTCAGCGTTGAAGACAGCCGGGAGCGGGCGGACAAGCGCTGCGCAGGCTCGCTGGTATCTGCGCTGGAACGCACGGTTTCTGGCTACACCTCATGCAATGAAACAAGCCGGGATATCCACTTGAAGCGCGGCAAGGTGCATTACGCGCTGCTGCCCGTCTGGATCCTGAATACAAGATGGGAGGGAAAAGATTTCCTCTTTGCCATGAACGGTCAGACAGGCAAGCTGGTAGGCAAGCTTCCCGTCAGCACGAAACGGGTCGTCGGCCTGTTTGCGGCGATCGCGGCACTTCTTATCGCAATCAGCGTGACTGCGCTGCTGCTTTTGGTACGCTAGGGAGGGCTGAGATATGAAAAAAAGAATATGCCGCCTCCTGTTGGCGTTTCTGTTGGTACTTGTATTCTGCGTGAGCATGGCTGCGGCTGAGCAGACAGGTGCACAGCTTTCTTGTGTGACGGACACTGCCGGACTTCTCAGCGAAAGCGAAAAAATGCTGCTGGAAAGGATGGCGGAAAGCGTTTCCCAAAAGTATGGGGTCGGTGTATACATCGTAACCGTGGAGGACTATCGGGACTTCCATTCTGAAGGCGTCTATAAGGCGACCTACACCATCTACCATCAATACACCATGGGCGAAGGGCCGAACCGCGATGGGATCATGCTCCTGCTCAGCATGGCTGACCGCGACTGGGCAATGTTCTGCTATGGCTCACACTGCGAATATGCCTTCAACAGCTATGGTCAGGAGAAGCTGGAAAAGGTCTTCCTCGACAATTTCGGCGAGGACGACTGGTACGGCGGCTTTGAGGATTACGTCAAGGAATGCAGAGTCTATCTGGAAAAGGCAGCAAACGGGAAGCCCGTCCGGGCGAGCTTGTTTTTTCCGATGCTTGTCGTAATCGGTCTTTCTCTGCTGGCAGCAATCGCGATCGTTGCTGTGATATGGCAGAAAATGGACAATGTATCAGAAAAAACAACCGCAAACGCCTACGTCGCCGCGGGGCTCCGGCTTACGGAGCAAACAGATCGTTTTACCCATAAGACGACCTCCAGCCGGAAGATCGAGCGCAGCTCCTCCAGCGGAGGAAGCAGTCGCAGCGAATCCGGCGGCGGCGGTTCGGGCCGAAGCGGAAAATTCTGATCTGAAAGGAGCGGCTATGAAAACAACACACAAGCAAGTACTTGCGCTGTTGCTGGCGGTGGCTCTGCTGCTGTTGCTTTGTGCCTGCGCGCAAATTCAGCAGCTCAAGGGCACCGACAGTGCTACATTGCCTGAAACGCTTGCCGGGCAAGCCTCGGAAACCCAATCGGAGGATCCCACGCAGCACAGCGAGATCACGGAATCACAACGGGCGCAGCATAGCGAGGCCACAGAACCGCAGCAGGCGCAGTATATTGGCTCAGAGGAAGGCAAAAACTCGCTGCTATGGCTACGGGATAAGATTGATTTTTCGCAGACGATGTTCGGGATGGCATACCTCGGCTATGTCGGCGGGCTTTTTGAGGAGGGGGTTGAGGCAGGTTTTCCCGCGTGGCTTCGGGAAACCAATGCGGCCCTGCTGCTGGAATACCCCTTCATCGCGGAGATCGATGCGGAGCACATCATCGGCGGTGCGGGGCATCTGTACTGCATCGTGCCGGTTGACGAAAACGCAACAGTTGTGATCAACCGTGTGCAGTGGAATGAAAAAACGAAGACCGATGAGGTCACAGATGTACTCTACCGGTCTGAGAGCGGCGAACCGGTGCTGCTCTTTGCAAATCTTGACGGCATTGCATATGAAGCCGATACCCAGGTCTTCATCACCGACAACAATGGGAACACCTGCGAATGGTACCCATCGCTCGATGCGATGAGCCATCTTGCGCCGTGTATATCGGAAGCCGGCGACTATCTTTCGTTTGACTTTACGGAATATGCCTGGTATAACGCCCCGCCCGAATTTGCCGACTGGCTTTCTGATGGCTGGACAGGCATGACCGCGCTTGGCCTTGCCGGTTCGCAGCCTTCAGGCATGGGCTGGATCACAGAAACCATGGCAGGGGAAACAAACCGCTATGCCTGTTTCTCGCTGCGCTTTTATCCCGGGGATGAGACGGGCGGCTCGGTCGATCTGGATTGGGCATACAAAGACAGCAAGGACTTTGAGGAGATGTGGAGCGGTTCCTGGACGATTCAGACCATTCCGGACGGTCCGAGTTATGTAACGGTCAACATATCGCTTGTTGGCGGTAAAAACTACGGTGCCACGGACTGCCCGATGTATCTGTGTGAGACGTATCCCCTTCTGATCAGCCCGAGCGGCACGGAGCTGCTGATCGGCGCGGGCGAGAGCGGCATTTGCCTGCCGTTCATGTCGCAAAGTACCCTGGCATGTGTGCTGACGCAGTCCGCGGGATAGAAAGTGTGCAGGGAGCAAACTGCTTTAAGGTTGAGCATAGAGACAAAATCCTTTACCATGAGTATGGATCTTCCGGAATTTCAGGCCTGCGTCACGGCGTACCGCAACTGGTTTCAGGAGATCCTGAACTCCATGGACGTCCCCTGGTCCAACGGCTTCATCGAGGGCTGCAACAACAAAACGAAGGTCCCCAAGCGCGTCTGCTTCGGGATGCGGAACTTCCGGAACTTCAGAAATCGGATCCTTTTCTGCAGCGGTGTACCGAAAAAACCGCGCCGGGGCTAAGCACCCCGACACGGTCCTGGATGATTGTGTTCTTTGCCTCTACCCCAACGATTGACATAGAGCCCGATAAATGCCGATCATGCCGGCAAGGAAAGGCAGCCCGCCTAAGCCGTTCAGCAGCGCAGAGTACATTCCGTTCTGCTAAATCCAGTTGGAATTCAGCTTGTCAAAAAGTGCCTGAGAGCTTCCCATAAACTGCGCGCCGCCCCGGTGGGTCTCCCGGGGCGGCGCTTTTCTATCGATCTGAAAGGTGAATGAGGGGGCAAAAATCAGTTGAACTTGCTGTGGACGATCTCCATGAACTCCTTGACGAGCTTCGCGTCAACGCGGTCGCCGGTCTTGAAGCCGCGGCCGACGATAACGGCATCGCAGTACTCCATGTAGTCCAGAACGTTGTTCGGCTTCACGCCTGCGCCGACGATGATGGGGAAATCGCCCATCTCTTCGCGCATGGACTTGACGTCCGCCGGGGTGATCTTCTTGTTCAGGTCGTTCTCGGTGACGATGACAGCATCGGCATCGTGGCCCTTGGCATTGCCAGCCAGCTCGTTGATGGCGACATTCGGAACGCCATAGGTCTCGGCGGTGTGGACGTCAGCAAAGATCATGGTGTCGGACGGATAGTCCTGACGGATCTTGGCAAGCGGCGTGGAGCAGGCTTCGATGTAGCCGAAGGAACCGGCACGGTTGTCGACATAGGCCTCAAAGCGGATGAAGTCGGCGTCGACGGCGTAGGCCATGGCCCACTCCTGCACGAAGGCGTTCATCTCGATGTTGACGCCGAACGGGATCTTGCAGAACTCGCGGATGCGGGTGGCGATGCTGACCATCAGGGAATAGGCCTCGAGGGGGATCTCGGTGCTGTACTGGGGCCAATCGCTGAAGTTCTCGAGCATGATGGCGTCAACGCCGCAGTCGATGAGGGTGTGGGCATCCTCGATGGCGTTCTTCACGATCTCTTCCTTGTTGTTCTGGTAGGCAGCGTTGCCGGGAAGCGGCAGCAGGTGGACCATGCCGATAACTTTCTTCTTGCCATTAAAAAACAGCTTGCTCTTCTCGATCATTGTAATTTCTCCTTCGATGATTTTGGGCAGCACCGCACAATTCAACGAGCGCATTCGGCGAGAGATTTTTTGTCGAGGCAAGGTTTGAAAAGTGCAGGAATACTTTGTGTATTTCAATCTTTTCGAACCGAAGGATCGGCGAAAAATATCCGGCGAAGGCCGAAGATGTAATTGTGCGGTGTTGCCATTTAGCAGCAGACCTCGAGGATGTTGTCCTCAAACGTGATGGCGCGGACCTCATTGCCGCCGTTCGTTGCCGGCTCATAGAGGATGGTGTAGTTGGCAGCCTTGAACTTCGCGATGATCTCGTCGAGCTTCTCGCGGGAGTCGACCTTGATGCAGATGTGCACAAAGCCGGTACGGTTCGGGTCCTTCTTCTCGTCGACGACGGTCGGCTTGGACATCAGCTCCAGCTTCGGGTTCTCATCGAACTTCATGATGTAAGACTTGTAGCCGTCATCCTCTTCGTAGGTCGCATGAACCTGTGCGCCGAAGAAGTCCTCAAAGAACTTTCTTGCGCCTTCCAGATCCTTGACAAACAGACCAACATTGCTGATTCTCATAAGAAATCCTCCTTATTTTTAGCGGCGATACGCCGCAGGGTTGATGAATTCGGGGGCCGCCGACGCTGTCGGCAGTTTCCTGCCGACAGCAGTGTGGGCACGGCGGCCAGAGTTTTTGCCTGATTTAGGCGATCACGCCAAGCAGGCCGAGCACGAAGCCGAGCAGCATCGTGCCGAAGGTGATGTAGGAGCTCTTGACACCCTTCTTGGACAGGCCATAGACGCCCATCGTCAGAAGCAGCGGCATCATGTTGGGAAGGATCGCGTCAAACACGCCGGTCTGGAGGTTGAAGACCTCAACGCCCTCGCGCATCATGACGACATTCCAGTTGAAGGAAACGTAGCTGCAGATCAGCGCGCCGCAGACCGCGCAGCCGAGGATATTCGCAACCTTGACGACCTTGTCAAAAATGCCGCTCTCCATGAGCTTCAGAACAGCTTCGCCGCCGCTCTTATAGCCGACGTTCAGCATCCAGTAGCCGACACCATAGAAGATGGCCATGAACAGAACGGTGTAGGCGATCGGAGCCCAGACAGCGCCCTGCGTTGCGAGGTTGATGAAAATAACGGACAGAACGGGAAGCAGAACGACCTGAGACAGAGTGTCGCCGATACCGGCGCACGGGCCCATCAGGCCGGACTTGAGGGCGACGAACGCCTCGTCGGGGATGTCGGCGCCGGAGCGCTTCTGCTCCTCCATGGAGGCGCAGATGCCGAGGATCATGCCGCCGAAGTCATGGTCGGTGTTGAAGAACATGGACTGACGCTTCATAGCAGCGATCATGGCCTCATCATCGCCCTTGTAGATCTTGCGCAGCAGCGGGATCATAGCGGTGCAGAAGCCGAGGCCCTGCATTCTCTCGTAGTTGTAGCAGGACTCGCAGAACCAGTGCCACATGAACCAGGAATGACGCAGGTCCTTCTTGGTGAAATACTGATAGGAAAGATCGTTGTTCTGCTGGATGCTCTTGAAGCCGGCAAAATCGCTCTCCGTGAAGCCGACCATCAGGACAGCCACGATGAGGAAGATGAATGCCACAGCGATGGTGTTCAGGCCGAGGAAGCTCGTAGCAAGGAAGCCGAGGAACAGGAACCAGCGGGCATTGCCCTTAAAGATGGACAGCAGCATCATGCCGACGCCGACTGCCGGAAGCATGCCGCCCATGACGCTCAGTGCATCGAGGACGCGGCCGCTCAGTGCGTTCGTCACGCTGTCGAGGGCATTGGAGCCGAAGTACAGGATGACAAAGACGATGATGAAACGGATAATGGACTTGACAATGTACGGAATCCAGGTGTTTGCCCAGATAACGAGCTTGGACTTGCCCTGCTCGATCCACTTGTCAGCCAGAGGAATGAGCATGCACTGGCCGGTCATGGTCAGAACTTCGATCACAGCGCCGACAAGGCCCATAGGAACGGCCAGTGCCAGAGCGGTGTTCGTATCGAGGCCGCCGATCAGAGCGAATGTAGTACCCATGATACCGGCCATGCCGGAGTCAGCAGGCAGAGAGCCGCCGGCGGAGACGAGGCCGAGGTAGATGACGTTGATGGTCGCGCCGATGATCGTGCCCTGAACCGGGTTGCCGAGGATCAGGCCGACGACAAGACCGCCAACGAGCGGACGGTTGATCGTTGCCCACTGGCCCATGGAACCAAACGGCCAGCTGATGTTCGAGAAGCAATAGAACAACGAGATCAGGCAAATTTGCAGGATACTGATATTCACAAGTTCTCTCTCCTTATTTCTATTTTGGGCTTCACCGCAAAAGCGGTGCCGCCTTTGGGTTCTGAGCTCCGGGAGCGGAGTTCAGGCGTGGGACCTGCCGTTTACTTCAACAGCTTCTTGACGTCTTCCTTCGCATCGGACGGGACCATCTGGCAGTAGACGTATACGCCGGCGTCCACAAGATCACGGAATGCCTGGATCTCGTCCGCGCTGGCGGAAATGCTCTTGTTGAAGTGCTTTCTGCCGGGCGCGCCGCCCATATTGCCGAGGATGATCTCCTTGATCTCGATGCCGCTTCGGACCATGGCCAGCAGAGGCTGCGGAGTCTTCGAAAGAACAAGGACCTTTTCTCCGGCGGGAGAATCTTCCTTCAGATAGGCGGCGGCATCTGCCTCATTCATGACCTGCAGCTCCACATCCTTGGGTGCAGCCGCAAACAGGATCCGCTTCAGGAACGCGTTTGAGGCGGAACCGGCATCGATGATGAGAATGACATTCGCGTTGCAGAGCTTCAGCCACGAGGTCATGACCTGACCGTGGATCAGGCGCTCGTCAACACGAGTCAAAACGACATTGCGCATGCTTTATACCTCCTTCCTTACATGATGAATGCTGGGATATGCTTCAGAGCAGCGGAGCTGCCCATAAAGACGCAAAGGGATCAGCGGCAGGCCTTGACGCTCTGCATGAGCTTGGCTGCCAGAGCCTCGTCGATGGGCTCCTCCGCCTTGCCGTGCGGCTTCATGGCCGAGCCGACGATGGCGGCCTCGACGAGAGACAGCTGGTCGGCTGCATTCTGCGCGTTGACGCCGCTGCCCGCGATGAGCGGGAGCTTCGTGACTTCGCGCACGCGGCGGATGGTCTCGAGCGGAGAGGCGGAGCCGGTGTGCGCGCCCGTGATGATGAGGGCATCCGCGCCGCACTCCGTCGCCATCAGGGCACTCTCCTCGATGGAGATGGCGCTGCTGAGCATGAACGTGTGCTTCGTCTGGATATCGCACAGGAGAGCGATGTTCTCCGCGCCGAGCAGCTTGCGGTAGCGCTGCAGCTCTCTGGCGCAGGGCTTGACGATGCCGTCGGACGTCACGACCGTGTCGACGAACACCGGCACACGGATGAACGTCGCGCCGACAGCCACAGCGATGGCCAGACTCGCCATCGGATCACAGAACGCCGCATCAATGCCGACCGGGATGGTCGCCTCGCGCGCCACGACCGTGGCCACGGCGGTCAGGGCAGCCATCTGCTCCGGCTCGAGCTTCGTTCCGGCTGGATGGTCACAGAAATTCTCGACGATCACGGCGTCAACGCCTGCATTCTGCATGGCATGCAGATCGGCAAGGGCGCGGTCGATGACCTTCGTCATATCCCCGCAGTAATCCATCGTGCCGGGCAGTGCCAGCGTGTGGATCATGCCGATGATGCTTTTCTTTTCCAATAAATCCAGTTTTGCCATTGGAAAAACCTCGTTTCTTAACTCTTATCGGATGTAACGGTCGCCGATCAGGGAATCCAGAATGCGGCAGGCCGACGCACAGTAGCGTGCGCAGTTATCATAGGCATCATCCGGAGCGACGGCATCGGGATCAGCCTTGTCGTAACCGCCGAGCAGTTGGCGGCAGAGCAACGAGCCGTTCTCCTCCAGAAAACGCTTTTGGAATTCGTGGACCTTCTCGATCAGCAGCTTATCCGCTTCCTCCGCATTCGGCCGATCAAAGCCGAACACGATGCTCAGTGCCATGGCAGCGCCGGTCACTGCACCGCACGAGTCGCCGTGGAAGCAGCCGCCGCCGAGGCCTGCGCTCAGGCGGAGCGCCTCATCGCGGTCCATGCCGAGGCGGAATGCCGCATACGGGAACACACACTGCGAGCAGTGGAAGCCGTCCTCCATCAGCGCGTCTGCACGCGCCTCTGTCATCGTTTTTTCCATAGCTCCTCCCGCTCAGTCAAAGTTGTATGCGGTCACGATGGGCTTGCGGCCCTCGGACTTATCATGGAAATACTCATAGAGGCTGATACCGAGGAACGAGCCGCTGATGTTCGTCAGGTTGTGGTAGCCATGGCCGCGCAGGCAGCAGAGCGCGTAATAGCTCCGCTGGCTCGAGCGGCAGTGCAGGTACACGGGAACATCCTTTGGAATTTCCTCCATCCGCGCGCGCAGCTGCGTCAGCGGGATGTTATGGGAGCCGACGAGGTGGCCCTCGGCGTACTCGCCCTCCTCGCGGACATCGACGATATACGCGCCGAACTCCACAAGGGAGCGCACCTCGGACACATGGACCTGACGGAACTGGCCCTCGAGCACATTGATGGCAACGAGCGCCGCCTGATTGACGGGGTCCTTTGCCGTGCTGTAGACCGGAGAATAGCACAGCGTCATGTCCTTGAGGTCATAGACGGTCGCATGCATGCGGATCATTGCCGCGATGACATTCATGCGGCCGACGACGTCGCCCTCCCCGATCGCCTGCGCGCCGAGGATCAGGCCCGTCGGGCGCTCAAAGATGAGCTTCAGGGACATATAGTGCCAATCCGGCATGATACCGACCTTATCGCCCGGGAAGATCAGCACGCTGTCCGCGTGGAGGCCGGAGCGGGCGGCAAGCGCCTCGCTGATGCCGACGGCTGCGGCGTTCTGACCGAACACGCGCAGACACAGCGCGCCCGCAAAGCCGTGGTTCGGACTCGTGATGCCGCAGATGTGGTCCGCAGCGGCGCGCGCCTCGAACTGCGCAGGGCCGGCCAGCGCAAGCTTGCGCCAGACATGGGTCTGCGGGTCATAGACCTCGATCGCATCGCCGACCGCGTAGATATCCGGGTCGTTCGTCTGATAATTTTCGTTCACATGGATCGCACCGGTCTTACCGATCTCGAGCCCGGCCGCAGCCGCGAGCTTCGTCTCGGGAAAGACGCCGATGGCCAGAACGACCGCGTCGGCAGAATAGGTCTCCTGCGCGCCGTTCCGCTCGACCGTCACGCCCTGCTCCGTGATCGCCTGCACGTTCGTGTGCAGCAGGAGCTTAACGCCGTGGTCATCCAGCTCCTTGTGCAGGATCTGGACCATATCCCCGTCAAACGGCTGCAGGATCTGACCGGACAGCTCCGCCAGCGTGACGTCCTTCCCGGCCAGCTGCAGATTTTCCGCAGCCTCGATACCAATAAAGCCGCCGCCGACCACGAAGACACGCTTCGTCTCGGGCTTATCCAGAAATGTCTTGAGCGCGACGATGTCGCGGACATTGCGGATGGTGAACACATTCTCACGGTCCGCGCCCTTCAGGGCAGGCGGAACGATGGGGTTTGCGCCCGGCGACAGGACGAGCTTGTCATAGGGCTGCTCATACGTCTCGCCGGTCTCCGTGCTGCGCACGGTGACGGTCTTCTTCTCGCGGTCGATGGACACGACCTCGGAATGCACACGCACATCGATGTCATGCTTCTTCCGGAAGGCCGCCGGGGTCATCATGATGAGGTCCTCGCTGTCCTCCACCGTGCCGCTCAGATAATACGGAAGGCCGCAGTTGGAAAACGACACGTCGCTGCCCTTTTCAAACACCACGACGTCCGCGTTCTCATTCAGGCGCTTGACGCGCGCCGCAGCCGATGCGCCGCCGGCCACACCGCCGACGACAACGACCCGGAGCTTTTCATTCTGTTCTGCCATTGGATTTCCCTCCGATCAGCCCAGCGTCATGCCGCCGTCGACCAGGAAGTTCGAGCCATTGGCATAGGAAGCTTCCTCGGAGCAGATAAAGGCCGCGACATTTGCGATCTCCTCCGGCGTGCCCGGACGGCCCATCGGCCCAAGCGTAACATTCTCGTCGGCGTTGTCGAAGCCGACGTTCTTATAGCTGTCCAGAATGGTCGCCATCATGTTCGTCTTGACCCAGCCCGGCGAGATCGCATTGATGCGCACACCGTTGCCGCCGTTCTCGCTGGCGGCGTTCTTCGTCAGATGGATGATGGCCGCCTTGCTCGCGCCGTAGGCGCTTTCAAACGGATAGCCGACGACACCGGACACGGAACCGAAGTTCAGGATCGCGCCGTGCTTCTGCGCCTGCATGACGGGCAGAACGGTATGCATCATCAGGAAGGTACCGAACAGATTGACGCTGAGCACCTTCTTTGCATCGGAGAAGGAGTAATCCTCCACGCGGGCGCTCGGGCCGGGGATCCCGGCGGCGTTGACCAGAACGTCGATCCGGCCGAAGTGCTTTACGATCGCGTCGACCGTCGCCTTGACGGATTCTTCATTGGAAACATCGACCGCCGCGCAAAAGGCGCGGTCCCTGCCGAGGCCGAGCTTGTCGGCCAGAGCCTGTACGCGGTCAACCGTAATATCCAGCAGCGCGACCTTCGCGCCGAGGTCTGTAAATTTCTTTGCCATCGCAGAGCCGATGCCGCCGCTTGCGCCGGTCAGCACGACCACCTGATCCTGATAGTTCATTGTGACACTTCCCTTTCACACTGAAGTCTTGGGACTTTCAGAGGCGGCCTGTGCCGCCCGATTCTGACTTTCCCCTACGCCCTATTTTATATGCAATTTCCGTGCCACTACAGGTAGTAATTCGCGGGCTTTTTTCGGTCCGGTTCAATTTTTCTGTCGGAATGTTCAAAAATCAGCTGATTTTTCAGCATTTTCCCGTCAGAAAACCGGAAAAACATTTTTCTTACGGATGCAGAAGTTTTTCTGCGGCCTGACGGCACTCGTCCATCGTCAGCCCGCTCAGGAGCTTGCGGACAGCCGGAACGCGGCGCGGGCTCATGGAAAGCTCATTCACGCCCATACCGACAAAGGCCGGGGCCAGCTTCGGGTCGCCAGCCGCCTCGCCGCACATGCCGCAGGGAATGTGCCGCTCTGCAGCGGCCTGCGCCGTCATGGCGATGAGCCGCAGCACGGCCGGATGCTCCGGCGCATAGAGGTGTGCCACAGCGGCGTTGCCGCGCTCGACCGCAAGCGTATACTGCGTCAGGTCGTTCGTGCCGATGGAGAAGAAGTCAACTTCCTTTGCGAACTCCTCTGCCAGAACGGCGGCTGCCGGGATCTCCACCATCATGCCGACCTTCACAGGGCCGGTCGGAACACCCTCCGCCTGCAGCGTCTGCTCCTGCTCACGCAGCAGGGCCTTTGCCTCGCGGAGCTGATCCATGGAGCCAATCATCGGGAACATGACGCGCACGTCGCCATAGGCAGCCGCGCGGAGAATGGCGCGCAGCTGCGGCCGGAAGATCTCCGGATGGCTGAGCGTCATGCGGATGGCGCGGAAGCCGAGGAAGGGATTGTCCTCATGCGGCAGCTCGAGCGTCGGCAGCTTCTTGTCGCCGCCGACATCCAGCGTGCGGATGATGAGCGGCTTGCCCGCCATTGTCTGCGCCGCCGTGCGATAGGCCTCAAACTGCTCGTCCTCCGTAGGCAGAGCATCGCGGTCCATAAACAGGAACTCGCTGCGGAACAGGCCGACGCCGTCCGCGCCGTATTTCATGGCCTGCTGCGCCTCCTGCGGCGTGCCGATGTTCGCGCAGATCTCAAGCGCCGCGCCGTCCTTCGTCTGCGAGGGGCTGGTGCGGAAGGCCTCGAGCGCCTGTGCTTCGCAGTCGGCCTGCGCCTTGCGGCTCTGATAGCACGCCGTCTCCTCATCCGTCGGGTCGACGGTCAGGGTACCGTCTGCGCCGTCGAGGATGGCCATATGTCCGTTCAGTGCCTCTGTCTGCCAGCCGTCGATCCCGGCAGCGGCCGGGATGCCGAGCGTGCGCGCAATGATGGCGCTGTGCGCCGTCGCGCCGCCGAGCCTCGTGGCAATGCCCTTGACGTGGGCCGTATCCATGCGCACGGTGTCGGACGGCGTCAGCTCCTCCGCCAGCACGATCACATCGCCCGGCAGCACGGACAGGTCCTGCCGCCCGCAGCCGAGGCAGATGCGCAGCAGCTGCTGCTTGAGGTCCTCGGCGTCCGCGGCGCGCTCTGCCATCAGCTCGTCGCCGAGGGAGCGGAACATCTGCGCCAGCTCGTCGAACTGGTCCGTGATCGCTGCGGCGGCATTCTGCTTCTGCTCGCGGATGCGCTGGATGATTGGCTCCCGGACGGAGTATTCGTCGCCGAGGATCGTCAGGTGGGCGTCGAAGATCTCCGCCTCCTGCTCGCCCATCTTCTCCTTTGCGGTCTCATAGAGCCCGCGCAGCTCCTCCTCCGCAGCCGCCAGCGTCTTTTCGAGCTTTGCGACCTCCGCCTCGGCGTCAGCCGCAGGCTGGCGCGAAATCTCCGGGAGCTTCGGCGTAAACAGATGGATCTGCGCCATGGCGAGTCCCTCCGACACGCCCTTGCCTTGCCATTTCATGATGTTCCTGCCACCTCACTGTTTCATTCGTACAAAATCGGTCTTATTCGCCCAGGCCGGAGTTCACGGCGTTCACCATATCCTGCAGAGCCTGTGCCTCATCCGTTCCGTCGGCGACCAGCTCGATCTCCGTACCGCACTTCACGCAGGCGGAGAGCACGGAAACGATGGACTTGCCCGTGTAGGTCTTGCCGTCCTTCTTGATGAGGATGTTGCAGCCCGCGTGACGGACCGCTTCCTTCACAAAGGCGTTTGCCGGGCGCGCATGCAGGCCCGACGCATTCATGACTGTAACTTTCTGACTGACCATGTTTCATATCTCCTGTTTCAATTTTCGTATTTTGACGTGCCGCAGCTCATTCGAGCGTCTGCGGCAGCGACAGCATAAAATAGAATGCCTCGGCCCGCGGGATCTCCTGACCGAACGACGCAAACGACGCCGCGATCAGGGCCTGCAGGCGCTCAAACCATGCCGCGTTCTGGCGGATGAGCTCCTCGTGCTCCGGCTCCATCGCGAGCGGATTGCCGTTGACGATGCGCTCCAGCATAGACGCCGCGTGCATGAACAGCCGCACGCGCACATCCTGCGGCAGGGCACGGCGGTAATAGCCGGTCTCGAGCTGGCGCGTCATGGTCTCGATGCAGTCGATGGCCAGCTGCTGTTCGACATGGGGCGCGATATAGCGCAGGCTCTGCGCCAACAGGCTGATCGTCTCGCCGCCGGAGGTCTCCTCCTGCCCGGAGAGCATCTGCTTGGTGTCCATGCCCCAATCGTCCACGATGGAGGCGATGGCCATGATGCCCTCCCGGCTGAACACGCGGTCCGCCGTGATGAACGGCACGCCGGGGATGTTCGGCTCCACCGTGCCGACCACGAGCCGCAGGGAGCTTCCGTACTGCTCGGCCAGCTTTTCCACGCTGTCGAGCGCGCTGACCGCGACGACGTGCAGGCGCGGGATATAGGCAAGCCGCTTCTGCAGGATCTCCTGAATGGTGCGGGCGCTGCCGATGCCGGTGATGCAGGTCGACAGAATGACCTTTTCCGGCGTCTGCTCTGCATATTTTTCGCGCAGGGCCGAAACATCCAGCCCGGAGGTCTGGAACAGATGGCTCATCTGCCGGAAATAGGCCTCTATGATCTGGTCGCGCAGCGCATTGAGGTCCTGCTGCGACGGATGCAGCGTCAGGCGGCTCGCCTCGAGCAGCAGACGCTGCTCCAGGATGGGAATGACCCGGCACGGCACGCCCGTCGCCTTCGTCAGCTCCGGCTCCAGCGTGGTGAGCACCTTCATATCCGTGAAGATCAGGTTGCCCGCCTCGCCGTGGAATGTTGCGATATGGTCGCACAGGGACTGGAACAGGCTGCCGCCCCGTGTGGAATCCACCCAGTGGACGTGATTTGTGTCATAGACGGCGTTGAGATGGCGCGCCATACCGGCCGCCACGCCGTCGCTGCCGGAGGCCAGCGTCAGCCAGACCGGCGGCTTCTCCCGCTTTTTGCCCGCCTGACGCAGCAGGACGGCAAGGCAGTTCATCTCGTCTGTCGAGATGTGCACCTTGATAGCCTGCGCCAGCCACTGCCGGTTCTCCCGCAGGAAGTCCAGCTCCGCGCCGTAGCCCTGCAGGCCGCCCCGCACGCTCAGCGGGAAGGCCGGCTGCTCTGAGCGCATGCGGCTGACATACTGGCTGAGATGCATGGCAAGCAGCGTCGCCGCAATGGACGGATAGACATGGTTGAGCGCATAAGAGGCCCGGCTGAGAAACTCGCTGCAGATGCCGATGCTGCCGGGGAACAGCACGCTGTCGAGCAGGCTGCGGTCGACATCCGGGGCCTGCAGGGCCCGCTCCATGTCCACATAATAATTATCGATCTCCGCAGCAATGATCTGCTGCAGATTTCCGGCGTCATGGTGCTGCTCCTGCTCGCCGGACAGGCGCGATTCCACAAAGTCATAGACATCGACGAACGAGGCAACGTCCGCCGCGCTGCTCTGGATGCGCTGGTTCGGCACGACAAGATCCTCCGCAAAATGCAGGTCGCCGTGCGCGTATTTTTCCGTCTCGGCCGAGACGTTGTAGGTCTGGAACGAGAGGTCAGAAAACGTGACCGCGATCTCCCCCGTCCGGTTCCCCGCAACGTTCTCGCGCAGGAACGCCTTGGCGCAGGACAGCTGCACCAGATTCTTCAGAACGCCCAAATTGGAATGCAGCGAATAGTCCAGAATGCTGTTGAGCGCGCCCTTCTGGATGCGCAGCGTGCGGCCGATGTGGGTGGCCTCCTCTGCGTAAAAATGCTCCACCAGCTCCAGCCGCTCCTTCATCGGGCGGTCCGAGAGCGTCGGCATGGAGATGAGCACCGGCATACGGCGCAGGAACGTCTCGAGCAGATCGGTCAGCGGCTTTGTCGTCGCGCCGATAAGCATGAAGCGCGAGGTGCGAGGCGTATTGTCGCCGACGCGGCGGAACACACCCGTGTCGAGCAGGGAGAAAAACATCTCCTGCCCGGTCGACGACAGGCCGTGGATCTCGTCGAGGAACAGAATGCCGCCGTTCGCCTGCTCCACAAGACCCGGCTTATCCTCGAGCGCGCCCGTGAACGCGCCCTTTTTATAGCCGAACAGGTGGGACAGCAGCAGCTGCGGATTGTCCGCATATTCCGCGCAGTTGAACTCCACGAAGGGGATCGGTGCATGCGCGCCGCAAAGTGCCTTCGTCTCCTTTGCGTATTCCCAGATCGTTCGGGCAAAATGGCTCTTGCCGCTGCCGGTCGAGCCGGTGATGAGCATATTCAGGCCGTTCGGGGGATAGGCAACGGCCGCCATGGCGACCCGCAGCTGATATTTCAGGCTGCCGTCCGCGCCGACAAGGCCGGAGAACGCCCGGTACTGTCCGGTCTCCTCCTCTGCCTGCGGCGGCTCCTCCTGCACGGCCGGCTCCGGCCGGATGTCCGCCGTCTCCTCCGATGCGGGGAAGAAACGCACGTTTTTCTTGCCGACCCGCCGCAGCTTTCCCTCTGCGACGAGCTTATTGAGCTCGACTGCGGCATCGTTGCGCCAGATGCTCAGGGCATCCGCAACGGCCTGCGCCGTCACGCCCTGAAAATCCGGTGTCTGTGCCGCTTCCAGGACAAATTGTAACACATGATCTCTGCGCATGTACTGACCTCCCTTCCGCAGAAATTATGTACCCTGCTTACGGTTCGAAAAAGCTCTTGATATTGACGACTGCCGCCTTGGCGGATTCCTCCAGCAGGGCGACTAGCTCGCTGCCCTTCATGGCCTCGCGCATGGTCATCGCCTCCAGCAGGACCGGCAGGTTCATGCCGCACAGGCCGGGGAATTCCTCGCCGCCGCTCTTCATCATCATCTGATTGAACGGTGTGCCGCTTGCCAGGTCGAACAGAACGATCGAGCCCTCGGGCATCTGCTTGAACGTCTGCATGGCCTTCTCGCCGTATTCGTCAATGCTCGCGTTCTCCAGCAGCGGCAGCGCCACCACGTTCACTGCCTCGCCGCCGATCATCTGGGCAGACTCGAGCAGAGCCTGGCAGAACGGGCCGTGCGACAGCAGCAGGATGCCCGGGATGTTCTCTACAAAGTTTTCTTGTTTCATCGGTTTGCACCTCCCTGTGCCTTTCTATTATAGCAAATTTCATGCCACTACGAGTAGTATCAACCGGAAAAATTTTGATACGGGGCGGATGCCTTGACATCCACCCGGTGAGCCGATATAATGAAATATCACAAAAAGCGCATCGTTTACCGTCGGAAGAGGATTTTTTTATGCAGATCTTTCAGGAACAGAAGCCCGTTCAACAGCAGCGACCGCAGATGTACGCCGCTGTTGAAATTTTACAGCTGGACGTATGCCAGCTGCAGTCCTATATCAATACCGCTCTGCTGGAAAATCCCACGCTGGAATGCGGAGCCGCGCCGGGCGTGAGTCTGCTTGACGATCTCTCCGCCGGCGGGCATGCCGCCGCGAGCGAGGATGCGGAGCACATGCAGCCGGATTTTGCCGACCGGGACGCCGTTGCCTACGGCGAGGACCTGACGACCCATCTGCAGTTTCAGGCGGAGCGCCTGTCGCTGGAGCCGGAGCTGCAGCGCGCCGTGCTCGCCGTCATCCATGCGCTCGATGCCGACGGCTATCTGCGCACCGATGTCTCCGCGCTCGGCCCGGCGGCGCTCGTCGATGCCGCCATACAGATCGTCCAGCGCCTTGACCCGCCCGGCGTCGGCGCAAGAACACTCTCGGAATGCCTCTGCCTGCAGCTGCAGGCGCTCGGCGAGTCCGGGCTGGCCTGCACGATCGCGGAGCACTATCTCGAGCAGGCTGGGCATCACGCTTTTGCGGCCATCGCCGCGAGCGAGCATGTTCCCCTTGCCGCCGTGCAGGAGGCCTACCGGCAGATCCAGAGCCTTTCGCCCTACCCGTGCGCGGAATTCAGCCGCGCGCAGGACGACGGCTATGTCGTCCCCGACGTGCTCCTGCAGGAAAAAGACGGCGTGCTCAGCGTCGCCGTCAACAGGGCCTACACGCCGGAGCTGTCCGTCAGCAGCTTCTACCGCTCCCTCGTCCGCGAGACGGACGATCCGGAGGCCCGGCAGTATATCGTCAAAAAGGTTTCGCAGGCGGAATGGCTCATTAGCTGCATCCGGCAGCGGGAGGAGACGCTCCTGCGCTGCTGTCAGGAAATTCTGAGGCGGCAGCTGCCGTATTTCCGTTCCGGGCAGGCGCTCGCTCCGATGACGATGCAGGACATCGCGCAGGCCGTCGGCCTGCACACCTCCACCGTCAGCCGCGCGCTCAGCGGGAAGTATATCCAGACGCCGCAGGGCGTCCGCCTGCTTCGCAGCCTGTTTTCTGCAAAGCTGGCAGGCGGTGAGGTCTCCGGCGTCATGGCACAGCAGGCCATCGCCGTGCTTGTGCAGCAGGAGGATAAGCACGCTCCCCTGTCCGATCAGGCGCTTGCCGAGCGGCTGCAAGCGCAGGGCATCGACATCTCGCGCCGCACCGTGGCAAAATACCGCCAGCTGCTGCAGATTCCGTCCGCCGCAACCCGCAGAGCTTAATGCTCCGCAGCAAAAAATTCGCGCACGGCGTCCAGATCGGCAAAGCGCGCGTCATAGAGCTCCGGATGCTCCTCCTCCGGCTGCCAGAGGTCCGGCACGAACAGCGTCCGGCATCCGGCGCGCCTGCTCGCGCGCAGGCCGTTCGGCGAATCCTCGATCACGGTGCACAGCGCAGCGGGGCTTCCCAGCTGACGCGCCGCCTCGAGGAAAATGTCCGGCTCCGGCTTCGAGCGGCCGACCATGTCGCCGGAAATGACCGCAGTAAAATATTGCAGCAGTCCGACCCGCTCCAGCCGGCCGCGCACGACGGCCGCCGGAGACGACGACGCGACTGCAACCGGGATATTCCACGCGCACAGCTGCTCCAGCAGCCGCTGCGCGCCTTTTTTTGCCGGAGCTGCTCCATTGGCGTAAAAATTCTGCAGATAGGCCTCCTCGTGCTCCAGGATTCGGTCCGAATCCGCGCCGAATTCCTGCCGGAACCGTTTGATCCACGCCTCGTCGTTGAGTCCGAGGCCGATGATCGCCATCCGCTCCACATCGGGAACGCCGGTCTTCTCGCCCGCATAACGAAAACTCTCCCAGACCACGCGCTCGCTGTCCACGAGCACGCCATCCATGTCAAAGATCACCGCATTCATATGCATACCTCCCGTATTCATCTTCATGCGGCAAAGTATAGCGCACCGGGAAGGAAAAAGCAAGCCCCGCCCTGTGCGGACAGAGGCAAAAGGCAGCCGCCGCGGCCAATCGACCGCAGCGGCTCAGACTGTCAAAAAAGCCTCGCAGAGTTTGCGCTCGCAAGCGCAAAGAAAGTGGAAATCATTTTCTCCGGCGGCGTGTACGTCGGAGAAAATACCGCTCGGCTCGC
>ERZ838577.2384-NODE-2384-length-21156-cov-4.404246_pt1 | contig 21156 bp, 38 predicted proteins | sample MGYA00519682_ERZ838577 | MGnify/ENA primary metagenome ERZ838577 (study PRJEB31850, sample SAMEA3708838) | human gut metagenome | biome: human gut; feature: human-associated habitat; material: faeces | place: China | collected 2014 ...
TACATTTATTAAATATTACAATTAAATCCAATCATAAACTAAAATTATTCCTTCATGGTTTTTATTATAAATGTATTATTACTATAATTCAAGTAACTATTTTAAAACCTAAAATTATCTTAAATACCGTCGCAATACATCCCCCTTATCCATAATAACCTTCCTTGCTTCATACCCATTTTTTCCGCTGATAATTCCCATCGTTTCCATATGCTGAATGAGCCGGTGCGCCCGATTATAACCGATATGAAAGCGCCGCTGCAGCATAGTCGTCGAGGCTTTTTGCTGCCGCAAGACCTCTGATATGGCTTCTTTCATGAGTTCATCTTCAAAAAAGTTCATACTTGTTCCTCCTCACGGCGCAGTGCCTGCGTTTTTTCATAGCCATAGCATACCATACAGCAGCGACAGATACTGTCGTCATTTGCTGCTATTCCAAAAATTACTGCAAAATGAGGAAAAATTTTTTAACACGACAAATATCGTCGTACCTATATGCTACTATCTTTGTAAAACATATTATGGAAAGAAAGATGTGAGTGTATGGAAAAAGCCCATCGTGTATTATTGTTATTTTACCGCCTCCTGAAGGGAGAACGGATTCGCAAGACTAATTTTGCCTTTGAACATCAGGTTACAGAACGGACTGTTGAGCGGGATATCCAAACCATCCGCAATTGTCTGGAAGAGCAGCATGCAAATATGTCTCTTTTATTTGACCGGACAGATGAAAGCTATTACTTATCATTTCCCAAGCATGGCGTTTCCTATTCATCGCAGCAACGAATCCTCCACTATTTAAAAGAAAGCAGTACTTCTGACGATATATAGAAAGTTGGCATTTACATCAGAATCAATTATAATGATTTTAATATAGTGCTGTCTTTTTTTATGTGAGGTATTAGCCATGAGTACATCAAAGTTAGATAGAGAATCGCCGGACAAGATCAGCCGCATCCTCAGCCTGTATACGAAATTGCGCGACGGCTGCTGTATCCATGCAGCGGAAGAAGCCGCATGCCACAATGTAACCATCCGCAGCATTCAGCGCGACATCAAGGACATTCAGGAATTTCTTCAGTACCGGCAAGACGAAGAGTTGGAGCCCTTAGCATATACAGTAGTATATGACCGCCGTCAAAAAGGGTATGTATTGAAAAATATCGAAGCGGTTACATTTTCAAACAGCGAAATCCTGGCAATCTGCAAGATTCTCCTGGACAGCCGCGCATTTACAAAGCCGGAAATGACGGCTATGCTCGATAAATTAGTGACTAACTGCGTTGCCGCTGAAAATCAGGATATTATACGGGAACTTATAAAGAACGAAGCCTTTCATTACATTGAGCCCCATCATAAAACGGTCTTCATCGATAAATTATGGACTATTGGCCAAGCCATCAAAAATCATCAGTGCATTGAAATTACGTACAAGCGCTCAAAAGATAAAAAGCTCGTCACACGAAAGCTTCAGCCTGCGGCCATTATGTTTTCAGAATATTATTTTTATTTGACAGCCTTCATTGATGACAAAGACCTGCAGCAGCATTTCGATGTTATTAACGACTCATTTCCGACAATATACCGCGTTGACCGCATTGCCAGCCTGACGGTTCTGCCAGAAACATTTCGCGTCCTATATGCGGACCGTTTCCAGGAAGGAGAATTCCGCAAGCGAGTTCAATTCATGTACGGAGGCCGCCTGAAGCGCATTCGGTTTATCTACACCGGCCCGGATGTCGAAGCCATTCTGGACCGCTTGCCTACAGCAATCATTGAAAAGAAAGATGGCAAGGCGTACACGATTTCAGCAGAAGTATTTGGCGACGGCATCAACATGTGGCTGCGCAGCCAGGGAAAAAATATTCAGCTATTAAATGAGTAAAATTTCTTGACATCAGTTACTATTCATAGTATACTATACAAGTCAGCCGATGTTGTGGAGTGATACTCAAGAGGCTGAAGAGGACGGTTTGCTAAATCGTTAGAGGTCGCAAGGCCTGCGAGAGTTCGAATCTCTCTCACTCCGCCAAAATATCAGAAAAAGAAGCACTTGGAAAATTCCAAGTGCTTCTTTTTTATTAAATAATTAAGATAACCGCTTTCCTGTCATTTTGATTATTGAAAATTCTATGTCATTGCAGCAATCAGCAGAATACGCCGCTTGACTTGTAAACGGCTGAAAAGAAGACCATGTTTCTCATGTGCTGCTCTAAACCAATTTTTTAAAGTATGTATTGTACGCTCACATTTTTCATATCGTCTATTTTTTATCTTTTTGTGCAGTTCCTATAAAAGTCACCCGGCTCTTTCATCACGCTGCAGCAATAAGTAAGTCTGCAATCCTGTCTTTTGCTTCGTCTGATAAAACTATAATATATCAAAGCAGCAAATCTATTCTAAAAAACAACAGGCCTTCATGATTGCTTTTTCTCCTCTGCACAGGCAAAAATACAATAATAGAAAAGGGCATAAATGTGCCATTTGATTAACAGGCAGTAAAATACTGCCAAAAAATGTTATTCCTTTCTGAATGTTTTTTATCTATACTTTATTTTTATGTCCGCTTACAGCAATGCAGCAAGCAAATCTTTCTCCCAACTATGGGTTTTCTTTCTTTCTGGTATAAACGATTCTGCGACACACTTATTCATCCAACTGCATCAGTATATCACTCTCCATTTCTGCACCATTCAGCAAAATTCTCACAGTTATTCCATATAATATTATACTTTTCCTCTCCCAATCGGCTATAAGCTCTTTGAACAATTTTTTCCCTGGAATATTTCGTCTTATCATTTACTTTTAAAATATTGTCTCCGTCAGAAAAATCTTCTAATAGGCTGATTTTAATTCTATAATCATTATATTCGATGACTTGACCATTGCCTATGTAAATAGCGTGATGACTATAAACTGTTCGATTAGCTTTTATATGATCTCCTTCTTTTAATATGCGCAGAGCCTCTTCAAGAGGATAACTTAATATATAGTCTGCAAGTCTTTCTGCTGGAGACAGTGCTTTCTCTACATTTTGAATAGATTTTTCTGTATTTGCCAGTTTTTCTGCTGCTTTAGCAATTTGACTATTAGGAGCAATTTTTTTCAAAATGCGACATGATTCTTCAAAAGTATAAGTTTCAGGAAATTTAGGTCGTTCTGAAATAATAGGAGAAAAGGGTGTATCTTTAAAATTATTGTCAAATAATCCCATTTTTTATCTTGTATGACAATTACAGAAGCAAAATCATCATTTTCCTTTCTTTAAGATTTGCAGTTCAATTTTTCTGCAGCTCCGACCACTTAGCTGAAGTGCATCGCCACTGCTCTTGTCTGAATCGGTTATTAGCTGAATGGGCCGGAGCATATTTCTTATTTCAATCCAGTCTGTAAGGATAATCGTCGTCAGGCGCCACGCATCTAACCTGAAAGAAGACGTCTCTACGTGTTATGTTGGTATTGACATTGCCAAACGCACCTATGCAACGGCAGTTGCAGATTCTGCCGGCCTAATGATTCAGCCCCTTTTTCATGTTCCACTGCTGCAGATGGCTTCTGTAAACTGTTTGCTGATCTCCCTTCCTGGGAAACAGACAATTTTATCATCAGCATGGAATCTGCTGCTCATTATGATTGGAGTATTGTGAAAAAACGGGTACGCATTATTCATGCAATGCTGACAAAGGATGTAATATTCCAGCTTTCATAGCACTTACAGAGCTATCTCCTGCAGATTTTAAAAATGCCTGATTAAGTATCTTATCAAAATTACCCATTTTTAATTACAAAAAAGAAAAATTTTTGCTAACTTATTATTTATTTTTCGAAACGACTCTCTTTTATTTTAAGCAACTATACTATACCTTACCAATAAATTAATATAATAAAATTTTTTTGACTTTCTACTGCTGCACTCTTTTCTATGTGACCCTGTCCGGCAAGGAAAAAGGCAGCACTATGATCTGCATAACTATATTTTCAGAAAAATATCCTTTATATCAGCAGTACAGATTCAAAAAACAAGTTATAGCATCTATCTTTCATTTTAAGCAGCTAAATAAAATAGTACATCTGTTTTCCGCAACTATCTAACAGGCCACCTCACTGCAGAATCATAAAATTACCTAGTTATAACAGTCATCGTATCCCAACTAAGAATACAGATAGTACCAATAAATAATTATTTTATTGGACAATAAGAAGCCTTGCTGCATGCAGCAGTAACTACTTTTTTTCGCATACACAAAATTACTTTGCAGAGCTAATGCTACTGCTTTGTGCGGACTCAATTCAATTACATATCTGTTTCAATGTTCCTATGCTTCATCATAACTCTAATTTCATGCCATTCATTACAAATGATTTTCTTCATCAAAAAAATATTTTGCAATATGATTCAGTTCCTTGCAATCCTCATTATCTATTGAATTCATAATGTATTTCATATCATCTTCATCCAGCAACTCAATAAATTACTCTACATTACAAAGCAAATTTTCAAATTATTCGGCAATATTACAAATGCAGCAATTTTTTCCTCAAATGCTTTTTCTTTCTTCAATTCTTGCAGCCGTTTTGTCTCGAAATATGTCATGGTTCCAACCCTCCTTTACCTGCTCTTATCATACCAAAATAGGACGACAAAAGCTGTCGTCCTATTTTAATATGCCACTTATGAAGTTTTCACAATTATAGCTGTTCCTCGCTTAATATGCGTTCTACAGCCTGGGGCTTATGCTCCATCATATGGGTATGGCCAGGCCGTATATCTGCCTTCAACACTACTTCCGTCCTCAGTCCTTGTTCAGCCAGGTAAAATGTCGCTTTCTTAACAACAGCCATGACATCATCCCATTCTCCTTCAATTTCCGTAAACATCGAATTAGTCCGGCTGGTAAGTCCTGATTCCCGGATAATTTTTACAACCTGGGCAACATAGGGCGAATAGGAATCTCCCGTGCCGCAGGGAGCTATACAAACGGCAATTAACGTATTCATGCGCTGCGCCTCCTTTTCATTGTGATTCTATTATAAATCTCCAGCCTGCAAATCTCAATATATATGCCAAAAGCGCTGCTGAAAAATCTCAGCAGCGCCTTGCGCATTAATCGGATAAGCTGTCTACATTATGAATATCTATGGAATATACAGTATCATTATCTTCAGCAAAGGTAACCGTTCCCTTTATTCGTTTTCCTGTTAAGAGCAGGGGAATCCACGTTTTATCGCCTTTCCACATCTGCTCATACGGCAGCGATTCTGCAGAAAACCATTTCGGCTCCATTTCTTCCGTCTCCGTAATAATTCCTTCGTACGAGCGGACGAAATACACGTAGCCCAAATGATTCAGCTCCGGAGCAGCAAGAAAGCGGAAATCCAGCAGGCCGACGAGTTCCAGATCCTCACCCTTCGCCTGAAGGCCTGTTTCTTCCCATAGCTCCCGAACAGCACATTGGCGAAAAGTCTCGCCCTTTTCCAATTTCCCGCCGAAGCCATTCCATTTCGATACGCCGAAGCCGCGTTTTTTTCGTCCCAGCAGGATTCTCCCTCTCTCGTCGACAGGAAAGCACAGCGTCGTATCTCTCATCGCTTTTTATGGAAATAGGCGTGCTCTTTAGCCAATTCCTGCAAAATCGTATCGATAGTCCAGGAAATATTATTAGGCGTTACCATAGCTTTGAGAGGCACGCTTTTTAAACGGCCGCGGCGAATTCCATCCAGCAGCAGATTGACAGCTTTATTGTCAAAGCCGCAAAGGATAAGGGCTTCCTTGGTTACAGGTTCCAACGCTTCGTCTTCGCCCATGTCTTCATGCACCTTGGTCTCGCTTGTCTCCACCTTATTGGCAGCGATTTCGGCAATTTCATCGTCGCTTAACCCCAACAGCTTGCCGACCGTTTCCGTCTTTTCTTCTTCTGCCACAACCTTAATTTGGGATTTCGTCAGCAATCCCAAGAGCTTTAACAGGCTGAGCCGTTCCGGCGTAAAGTTTACAGCCAGCATCATTCTATAGGCCATTGTCTCATCTCCTTGTAAAAAAACCGCTGCGGCACTGTGCCACAGCGGTCTCGTAAGCTATTACACTAATTCGATGATTACCATCGGAGCTGCATCGCCCTGACGAACGCCAGTTTTGATAATACGCGTATAACCGCCTTGACGGTCTTTGTATTTCGGCGCAATTTCATCAAACATTTTCTTAACTACGCTTTCGTCTCTTACGTAAGCCAATACCTGACGGCGGGCGTGTAAGTCGCCGCGTTTAGCCAAGGTAAGCATTTTTTCTGCTACTTTGCGGAGTTCTTTTGCCTTTGCTTCCGTCGTTTCGATGCGTTCATGCTGGAATAAAGAGGTAACAATGCTGCGCAGTAATGCTTTACGTGCAGAGCTGTCACGTCCCAACTTTCTATAAGCCATCGTTCATCCTCCTCGAATTATTCTTCGTTGGATTTCAAATCAAATCCATAATCTTTCAGTTTTTCAATAATTTCATCTACAGACTTTTTGCCCAAGTTGCGAATCTTAGACAAGTCATCTTCCGTCCGTTCAACCAAATCGCCTAACGTGTAGATGTTAGCCCGTTTCAAGCAGTTCGACGCGCGAACGGACAAATCCAATACGTCAATTTTAACTTGGCTGAGCTCCGGTCCGTTATCTTCTTCCGGTTCTTCGCCGTCGGGAGTCGTAAAGGGAGCGGCTGCTTCGTTAGCCTTCGGATCAGAAGCGATCTTTTGGAAGTAATCCAAATAGCTGACCATGATAGACGCAGCTTTAGCCACGGCGTTTTCAGCAGCGATGCTGCCGTTGGTCGTCACTTCAAGCGTCAACGAATCGTAGTCCATTTCGTTGCCGACCCGGATATTGTTAACCTGGTAGTTCGTCTTTACAATCGGAGAGAAGATCGAATCGATGGGAATTACGCCGATCATATCCGTATCTTTCTTATTTCTTGTAGACGGAACATAGCCCTTACCCCGTTCGATATGGCACTGCATATAAATGTGCGCATCCGAGTCGAGGGTTGCAATATGAAGATCCGGGTTTAAAACTTCAATGTCTGTGCTTACGTTCAAATCTTCTGCAGTAAATTCGCATTCACCAGTGATATCAACCGTGATATCCAATTCATCGACTTCGTCGCGAGTGAATTTCAGACTAAGCTGTTTTAAGTTCAGGATAATTTCCGAAACGTCTTCCCGAACGCCAGGTATCGTCGAAAATTCATGCAATACTCCATCGATTTTAATGGAGGTAATTGCTACGCCGTCCAGCGAAGACAAGAGGACGCGCCGTAAGCTATTGCCCAACGTGATTCCGTACCCTCTGTCGAGAGGTTCGCATACGAATTTTCCATAAGTGCCGTCGTCGCTTCTATCAACGGTCTTAACTTTAAATTTGTTATCATCGATCATCAGGAAAATCCTCCCATTCCAGAATCAAAACAACTTGGTTGAATATCTCTTATACACGTCTGCGTTTCGGCGGACGGCAGCCATTATGCGGGATAGGAGTTACGTCTTTAATGGAATTTACTTCCAGGCCTGCTGCCTGCAATGCGCGGATAGCGGCTTCACGACCGGAGCCAGGACCTTTTACATATACTTCAACCTGACGAAGGCCGTATTCCATAGCGGCTTTAGCAGCCTGTTCAGCAGCCATCTGAGCGGCGAACGGAGTGCTCTTACGGGAACCGCGGAAGCCGAGGCCGCCGGCGCTTGCCCAAGACAAAGCGTTGCCCTTCGTATCGCTGATAGTAACAATCGTATTATTAAAGGTAGAACGAATATGTGCTGCACCCGATTCTACATGTTTCTTTTCTTTTCTCTTATTGCTTCTTGCGTTATTCTTAGCCAAAATCGTTTCCCTCCTTACTTAGAAAATCTTATTTCTTCTTACCTGCTACTGCTTTTCTCGGACCTTTACGCGTACGTGCGTTTGTCTTCGTGCGCTGACCGCGAACGGGAAGACCTGCGCGATGACGTTTGCCCCGGTAAGAGTTAACTTCAATCAGACGTTTAATGTTGAGCGCTGTATCACGGCGAAGGTCGCCTTCTACTTTATAATCAGAACCGATTACTTCACGGATTTTCTGAACTTCATCTTCCGTCAAGTCGCGAACGCGCGTGTCCGGATTAACGCCTGTTTTTTTCAAGATTTCCTGGGACGAAGAAAGACCGATCCCCAAAATATAAGTTAAACCAATTTCAACTCGTTTGTCACGTGGTAAATCCACACCGGCTATACGTGCCATCTAATCATCCACCTCCTGTCGATTAACCCTGTTTCTGTTTATGTTTCGGATTTTCGCAAATGACCATAACGCGGCCTTTGCGTTTAATGATTTTGCATTTTTCGCAAATTTTCTTTACTGACGGTTTTACCTTCATAGTTAACCTCCTGCGTAAACAATCTTACTTGAAGCGATACGTAATACGACCGCGATTCAGATCATACGGTGTCAATTCCATCGTAACTCTGTCGCCGGGAAGAATACGAATAAAATTCATACGCATTTTTCCGGAAACGTGAGCCAGTACGATGTGTTCGTTTTCCAACTTAACTTTAAACATAGCGTTTGGCAGTGCTTCTACGACGACGCCTTCTACTTCAATGACATCTTCCTTAGACATGTGTACCCTCCCTGGTCAATTCCATCTTGGCCCGGTTCAAAACGGACCGTATCCATTCATTGCTGATTCTCAGGGGACCAGCGTTTCCTCTGGATACGCTCGTTCCCACTATCTGGAGATGCCGGCAATTTTTTTTCTTCGGCTTATCCAATTTGTACTTTCGACCGTCAGCAATCCATACATAGGGATAATCCAACTTGCCGACAACGACATACAGGCCCTCTTTATCTCTGCCCGCACAGCTTTTAACGACTGTGCAGACAGGTATCTCTATCCGCTCCATCATTCCGGTAAGGTCAGGATTTCCGGACCGTTTTCAGTAATAGCTACTGTATGTTCAAAATGGGCTGCCGGCTTCTTATCACAGGTAACGACAGTCCAACCGTTTTTCAACTGCCGGACCTTTTCCGTACCCATGTTGATCATCGGCTCAATGGCCAGAACCATACCCGGTTCCAGGAGTTCTCCGTGACCGGCAACGCCATAATTCGGCACTTCCGGTTCTTCATGCATGTCGGTACCGATGCCGTGTCCTACATAATCGCGGACAACGCCGTAACCGAATGATTCGGCATAGGATTGAACGGCATGCCCGATGTCGCCCAGGTGGTTGCCAGCTACTGCCTGCTCAATGCCTTTATAGAGACATTCTTCCGTCACTTTAAGCAACTGAAGAACGGCCGGGTCAACGTGACCGATAGGAATCGTCACCGTCGAGTCTCCATGATAGCCATTTTTGTTTACAACTAAGTCAACACTGATTATATCTCCATCTTTTAGCTTGCGCCGGCCCGGAATACCGTGAACGACTTCTTCGTTTACGCTAGCGCAGATAGTCGCCGGATATCCGTAATAGCCTTTACAGCTCGGAAAGGCGCCGCAGCTGCGGATGTATTCTTCGCAACGCTGATCCAGCTCGCCTGTCGTGACGCCCGGCTTCGCCAGCTTTTTCATCAGCTGCAATGCGTTGGCAGTAATGCGACCAGCTTCGCGAATATACTCTATTTCCCGTTTAGACTTTAAAATAATCATAATTATTTACTCTTTTCGAGGCTCTTTACGATATCATCAAAGACTGCATCCATCCCCTGCTTGCCGTCGACTTCGATGTACAAGTTGGAATTTTTGTAGTAATCAATAAGCGGTTTGGTCTGAGCAGCATATACGCTGAGACGTTTTTCAACGGTTTCGACCTTATCGTCGTCGCGCTGATACAATTCTCCGCCGCATTTATCGCAAACGCCTTCAACCTTAGACGGTTTAAAAGAAATATGATATGTCGCGCCACAGGAGCGGCAAATCTGACGGCCTGTCGTCCGCTTAATCAGTTCTTCATCAGGAACGGAAATGTTGACGACTCCGTCGAGCTTAATGCCCAAATCGCTGAGAATCGCGTCGAGGGATACGGCCTGGGACGTCGTGCGCGGGAATCCGTCGAGGATAAACCCTTTCTTGCAGTCGTCTTTTGCCAGGCGTTCTCTTACGATACCGACAGTAACGGCGTCCGGTACGAGCTGACCGTTATCCATATACTTCTTAGCTTCCAAACCAAGGGGAGTCTGTTCTTTAACAGCTGCTCGGAACATATCGCCCGTTGAAATCTGGGGAATACCATATTTTTCAATCAATCGTTCGGCCTGCGTGCCTTTGCCGGCACCCGGAGGCCCCATTAAAAGAATGTACATGTAAACTACCCCCTTATCATTTCATAAAGCCCTGATACTGTCTGTTGAGCAACAACGATTCGGCCTGCTTCATCGTATCGATAGCAACGCCGACTACAATCAGCAGCGCCGTACCGCCGAAATACACACCTTCAATACCCGTAATCCAGCCGATGAAGTTCGGCAGAATGGCGATGAAGGCGAGGAAGAACGAACCTGCCAAGGTAATACGCGTCATAATTCTATCGATATACAAAGCTGTCGGCTGGCCCGGACGAATACCGGGGATAAAGCCGCCGTACTTCTGCATGTTTTCCGTAAGCTGCGGAATATTCAGCGAAATAGCGGTATAAAAATAAGTAAAGAAGATAATCAAAATGGCGTACATAATGGTGTTGGTCACCGTACCCCATGCAAACCATCCGGCAATCATCTGTACCGTTTCATTCTGTACGAACTGTGCAATCGTAATCGGGAACATCAGCACGGACGAGGCAAAGATGATGGGGATAACGCCAGCCTGATTGACTTTCAAAGGAATATGCGTCGAATGGCCGCCGTACATCTTCCGGCCGACAATCCGTTTCGCATACTGCACAACGACGCGCCGTTGTCCCTGCGTCACCTCAATGACTACGACAATCATGAAGAGGGCGATCAAGGCAAACAACAGCACCTGGAAAATATTGATGGAACCTGCCTGAATATATTTGTATACAGTCATGCAGCCATCGGGGAACCGCGCTACGATACCGGCGAAGATGATCAGCGAAATGCCGTTGCCGATGCCGCCTGCCGTAATCTGGTCGCCCAGCCACATGAGGAAACACGTGCCGGCCGTCAGAATCACTGCTACCATAAATACCATGGCCCAGCTGTCGTTTACGAAAGCGTTGTTTACTTTCAGCGCATAGCTCATGGCAAAGGCCTGGATGAAACCTAAGACTACCGTGCCATACCGGGTGACCTTCTGGATTTTTTCACGGCCGTCCTGATTGTCCTTCGCCCACTGCTCAAAGGTCGGAACGACCGACGTGAGGAGCTGCATGATAATGGACGCGTTGATATACGGCGTAATACTCATAGCGAGGATAGAAAACTTACTCAAGGCGCCGCCGGAAAATAAATCCAACAGGCCAAATAAGTTGCCGCTGCTGAAAAGATTTTCAATGACTGAGGCGTCTACTCCCGGAACAGGGATGTGGACACCTAGTCTGAAAATAATGAACATGATCAAGGTGAAAACTGCGCGTTTCCGGAACTCCGGAACGTTCAGCACATTCTGGATGTTCTCTAACACCTTAGATCACCTCTACCTTACCACCAGCTGCTTCAATTTTTTGCTGCGCCGATTTCGTGAAGCCCTGCGCTACAACGGTAAGGGATTTTTCCAATTCGCCGTTGCCGAGGATACGAACACCGTCGCATACGTTTTTAAGAATACCTGCTTCTACCAATGCAACAGGATCTACCGTCGTGCCGTTTTCAAAGCAATTCAGTACAGAAACGTTAACTTCTGCATACTGTTTAGCCCAGATATTTTTGAAACCGCGTTTCGGGAGCAAACGGTACAGAGGCATCTGGCCGCCTTCAAAGCCCGGGCGTTTACCGCCGCCGCTACGGGAAAGCTGGCCCTTCATGCCCTTGCCGGCCGTCTTGCCGTTGCCGGAGCCAATACCGCGGCCTACGCGATTGCGTTTTTTCTTGGAACCAGGAACAATACTCATTTCATGAAGTTTCAATTCAGCGCACCTCCTTCTATCTTAAATTTCTTCTACTTTGATTAAGTGTTCTACTTTATGAAGCATCCCTTTGATCTGCGGGGTTACTTCTTTTACTACGCTGGAATTCGTCTTGTGGAGACCCAGGGCAACGACAGTTGCGCGCTGGTCGCCAGGACGGCCTGCGAGACTCTTTACGAGCGTAACTTTTACTTGAGCCATCTTGTGTATCCTCCCTTATTAACCGTAAATTTCTTCTACAGTTTTGCCACGGAGTTCAGCAACTTTGTTGACATCCTTCAAACGGCTCAAGCCTTCGATCGTAGCCTGAACCATGTTGTTCGGGTTGGAAGAACCGATGGATTTTGTAAGGATGTTGCGGACGCCAGCCAATTCCAATACGGCACGTACAGGACCGCCTGCAATAACTCCAGTACCTTCGGCAGCCGGTTTCAGGAATACTTTGCCAGCGCCGAAAACACCTGTAATCGGATGGGGAATGGAACCGTTTTTCAAGGAAACAGTTACCAAATGTTTTTTAGCGTCTTCAACACCTTTGCGGATAGCTTCGGGAACTTCGCCGGCTTTACCTAATCCTGCGCCGACTCTGCCGTTGCCGTCGCCGACAACAACCAACGCACTGAAGGAAAAACGGCGGCCGCCTTTAACTACCTTAGCAACACGGTTGATGAATACGACATTTTCTTGTAATTCGAGACCTGCATGGTCAACTTTTGCCATGTGTTATTTCCTCCTTGATTAGAATTTCAAGCCAGCTTCACGAGCGGCTTCAGCAAGAGCGGCAACACGGCCATGATAAATATAACCGCCGCGGTCGAATACGACCGTCGTGATACCTTTTTCAAGAGCACGTTTTGCAACTAATGCGCCAACTAATTTTGCGCCTTCAGCATTGCCACCGCTGACGTTCTGAGCTTTAATTTCCTGATCCAACGAGCTGGCGGAAACCAAGGTAACGCCCTTCGTATCGTCGATGACCTGAGCATAAATATTGGAAAGGCTGCGGAAAACATTCAGACGAGGACGTTCAGCCGTACCGTTGATGTGTTTGCGCAAGCGCCAATGACGTTTCAAGCGAATTGCATTCTTACTGGATTTCAAGGAATTCACTCCTTTCTATGATAAGCTTACGTTAATTATTTCTTCGAACCAGCTTTGCCGGCTTTACGACGTACATGTTCGCCAGCATAGCGAATACCTTTTCCTTTGTACGGTTCAGGCAGGCGATAGCCGCGGATTTTAGCAGCGAATTCGCCGACAGTTTCATTATTAGCGCCGGATACGACGATCGTCGTTGCCGTCGGGCATTCGACCGTAACGCCTTCCGGAGCGTCTAATTCGAGGGGATGAGAGAAGCCGAGAGTCAAGGCCAGTTTCTTGCCTTTCATCTGTGCTCTGTAACCAACGCCGACGATTTCCAATTCTTTCTTAAAGCCTGTCGTAACGCCTGTTACCATGTTGGCAACGAGAGCGCGGGTCAAGCCGTGCAGGGCACGATGTTCTTTTTCGTCAGACGGACGTTCTACAGTAATGACGTTGTCAGCAACTGTAATTTTCATATCCGGGTGAAGCGTACGAGTGAGTTCGCCTTTCGGGCCTTTGACGGTAATCACGTGGCCATCGAGGTTGACATTTACGCCTGCCGGGATATCAATAGGCATTCTACCTACTCGGGACATATTGACACCTCCAAATATTACCAGACGTAAGCGATAACTTCGCCGCCCAAGCCGAGTTTACGAGCTTTTTTATCGCTCATAACGCCCTGGGACGTAGAAATAACAGCGATTCCCAAACCGCCGAGAACGCGGGGCAGTTCTTCTTTGCCGGCGTATACGCGCAGGCCCGGTTTAGAAATTCTCTTGATGCCGGTAATTACTTTTTCTCTATTGGAACCATATTTTAACGTAACTTTCAGCGTTTTGCCTTCGTTTACGGATTCATAATTCTTAACAAAGCCTTCTTCTTTCAAGATTTCGAGGACAGCGGCCTTCATCTTGGAAGCGGGCATTTCTACTTTTTCATGATAAGCCGAATTGGCATTACGGATTCTGGTGAGCATATCCGCAATCGGATCGGTCATTGCCATTGTCTAAAAACCTCCCTTCGTGAAATACATTACCAGCTGGCTTTTTTAACGCCAGGAATCTGTCCTTTGTAAGCCAGTTCACGGAATGTAATGCGGCAGATGCCGAACTTACGCATATAACCGTGAGGACGGCCGGTTACTTTGCAACGGTTGTGCAGGCGTACCGGGGACGAGTTGGCCGGCAGCTTAGAAAGCGCTTCATAGTCGCCCTTAGCTTTCAGTTCAGCACGGAGCTTTGCATAGCGGGCAACCATTTTTTCACGTTTCTTTTCACGTTCAAGCATAGATTTCTTTGCCATGTATGTTATCCTCCTTAATTACTTTTCAAACGGCATACCCATCATCGTCAGCATATCGCGGCCTTCTTCGTCCGTCGTAGCTGTGGTGACGATGGTGATGTCCATACCGCGGGCTTTATCGACCTTATCATATTCGATTTCCGGGAATATGAGCTGTTCCTTTAAGCCCAAGGTGTAGTTGCCACGGCCGTCAAATCCCTTTGCGCTTACGCCATGGAAGTCGCGGACACGAGGCAGAGCCAAATTCATCAATTTATCGAGGAATTCATACATCCGTTCGCCGCGGAGCGTTACTTTGCAGCCCAGGTTCATGCCTTCGCGGATTTTAAAGGCCGCGATGGATTTCTTGGCTTTCGTAATGATCGGCTTCTGACCGGAAATGATCGTCATATCGTTTACAGCAGCGTCCAAAGCTTTGGAGTTGGTAACAGCTTCGCCAACAGCCATGTTGATGACAACTTTTGTAACCTTCGGAATCTGCATTACATTTTTATAATTGTATTTTTCCTGCAAGCCTTTAGTGACTTCGGAAAGATATTTATCTTTTAATCTGGACACTTCTCAAGGGCCTCCCTTCTCAATTAGATGTTCTTGCCGCTCTTAACGGCAACGCGTACTTTCGTACCGTCGGCCTGCTGAACCGTTCTGACGCGGGTCGGCTTGCCGCTTTCAGGATCTACGAGCATAACGTTGGAAACGTGGATAGCTGCTTCCTTCGTGATAATGCCGCCTTGAGGATTGTTCTGACTCGGTTTCGTATGGCGCTTAACCAGATTAAGGCCTTCTACTACAACGCGGTCCTTTTTCGGATATGCTGCAATGATTTTGCCTTTTTTGCCTTTTTCTTTGCCGGCGATGACGATAACCGTATCGCCTGTCTTAACGTGCATTTTTCCCATCGAGAACACCTCCTCCGATTATAATACTTCCGGAGCCAGGGAGATGATCTTCATGAAATCTTTTTCACGCAGTTCTCTGGCAACCGGCCCAAAAATACGAGTGCCTTTAGGGCTTTTATCATTATTGATTACGACAGCTGCATTTTCGTCGAAACGGATGTACGAACCGTCTACGCGGCGCAATCCTTTTTTAGAACGAACGATAACAGCCTTTACTACGTCGCCTTTCTTGACAACGCCACCGGGTGATGCATCTTTAACAGACGCTGTAATGATATCGCCAATGTTGCCATATTTACGATATGAGCCACCCATGACCTGGATGCACAAAAGTTTCTTGGCACCGGTGTTATCGGCAACATTCAACATAGTTTCTTGCTGAATCATGGCTTAACCTCCTAGTTAATTCAAGCTTATTTAGCTGCTTCTACGATCGTCACAACTCTCCAGTGTTTCTGCTTGGACAGGGGACGGGTTTCTTCGATGCGTACGATATCGCCGATATGGCATTCGTTGTTTTCATCATGCGCTTTGAATTTTACAGTCGAAATAATCGGTTTTTTGTACAGCTTATGCTGCGTCTTATATTCTACAGCAACAACAACGGTTTTGTCCATTTTATCGCTGACAACTTTACCTACGCGGATTTTCCGTTCGTTTCTTTCCATCTGTGCTTGTAACCTCCTTTTAGATTCCAATCGAGTACGTTATCTTACGCCTGCGCTTTCAATTCTGCTTCACGCTGTACCGTTTTGATGCGGGCGATAGTCTTTTTAACTTCGCGGATACGCATTGGATTTTCTAATTGGCCGGTCGCATGTTGAAAACGGAGGTTAAACAATTCTTCTTTAAGGCTAACCACCTTTTCATCCATTTCGGCAGCGCTCAGAGCACGGATTTCTTTAACCTTCATTTTATTCACCACCTAATTCCTGACCTCTAACAACAAACTTCGTTTTAATCGGCAGTTTATGGCTTGCAAGACGCATAGCTTCGCGAGCTACTTCTTCGCTTACACCGCCCATTTCAAAAAGTACGCGGCCCGGTTTAGCAACGGCTACCCAGTATTCGGGAGCGCCTTTACCGGAACCCATACGAGTGCCAGCCGGTTTAGCCGTAATCGGCTTATCCGGGAAAATTTTAATCCAAACTTTACCGCCACGTTTGATATAACGAGTCATAGCAATACGGGCAGCTTCGATCTGACGGTTTGTAATCCAAGACGGTTCTGCTGCTACCAAACCGAAATCGCCGTGAGCGACTTTATTGCCGCGTTGAGCCTGACCTTTCATGCGGCCGCGGAACTGTTTACGATATTTAACACGTTTTGGAATTAACATTATGCTTCACTCCCTTCGTGTTTTTTCTGCGGAGCTTTTTTAGCTTCCGGCAGGATTTCACCTTTGTAGATCCAGCATTTTACGCCGATGCAGCCGTATGTCGTATGAGCTTCGGCAAAGCCGTAGTCGATATCGGCGCGGAGCGTATGCAGAGGAATGGAGCCGTCGCGAACGCTTTCGCTGCGAGCGATTTCAGCGCCGCCTAAACGGCCGGAGCACATGATCTTAACGCCTTTTGCGCCCATGCGCATCGTACGGCCTACGCACTGTTTCATAGCGCGGCGGAAGCCGATGCGGCGTTCGAGCTGGCTGGCTACGTTTTCAGCAACGAGAGTTGCATCCATTTCAGCCTGTTTGATTTCAGCGATGTTAACGTCGACAGTTTTCGTCGTGAAAGCTTTCAGCGCTTTCTTAATATCTTCAATGCCTGCGCCGCCGCGGCCGATAACCATGCCCGGTTTAGCAGTATGGATAATCAATTTGATACGTTTTGCAGAACGTTCGATTTCAATACGAGAAACGCCTGCGATGAACAACTGTTTCTTTAAGAATTCACGGATTTTTACGTCTTCATTCAGAAGTGTTGCATAATCCTTTTCAGCATACCATTTCGCATCCCAGGGTTTTACAACGCCAACACGAAATCCATGGGCATTAACTTTTTGACCCACTACGTTTCCCTCCTTATGCTCTTTCTTTTACGACAACAGTCAAATGACTGGAATGTTTCAAAATCTTGAAAGCCTGTCCACGGCTGCGCGGGTGAATACGTTTCATCGTGGAGTCCTGGTCGACAAAAATTTCCGAAACATACAATTTATCTACATTCATGTCGTTGTTGTGTTCCGCGTTCGCTACGGCGGAGCGCAGTGCTTTTTCAACTACGCGGGAACCGACTTTCGGCGTAAATTTCAAGATAGAGAAAGCTTCGCCTACATTTTTGCCCCGAACCAAATCAGCTACGATTCGAATTTTACGGGGGGCAATGCGGATATGTCTAGCAATTGCTCTTGCTTCCATTGATGTTACCTCCCTTATTTCGTTGCTTTTTCAGATTTAGCGTGGCCTTTGAAGGTACGAGTCGGCGCAAATTCGCCCAACTTGTGACCTACCATATCTTCTGTAACATATACAGGAACGTGTTTCCGGCCGTCGTGAACAGCAATCGTATGACCTACGAAGCTAGGCAAAATCGTGGATGCACGAGACCAGGTTTTTACTACTTTCTTTTCATTAGCTTCATTCATAGCGTCGATTTTCTTCAGCAGGTGGAATGCTACGAATGGGCCCTTTTTAACGGATCTGGACACTTAATTATCTCCTTTCCACAATCTTATTTACGTCTCTTCACAATAAACTTATTGGAAGCTTTTTTAGATTCACGAGTCTTAACGCCATAAGCAGGTTTACCCCAAGGAGTAACCGGACGTTTACGGCCGACAGGAGACTTGCCTTCGCCGCCGCCATGCGGATGGTCGCACGGGTTCATAACGACGCCGCGGTTGCCCGGACGGATGCCCTTCCAGCGGGAACGGCCGGCTTTACCAACGGTAATGTTTTCATGGTCCGTATTGCTGACTACGCCGACCGTAGCGCGGCATTTGATATGGACCTGACGAAGTTCGCCCGAAGGAAGACGAAGCAGCGCATAGTTGCCTTCTTTAGCCATGAGCTGTGCCGATTCGCCGGCAGAGCGAACCATCTGGCCGCCTTTGCCGATTTTCAGTTCAACGTTGTGTACCAACGTACCGAGAGGGATGTTAGCCAAGGGCAATGCGTTGCCGATCTTGATATCCGATTCGGGGCCGCTGTAAACAACGTCGCCTACTTTAAGGCCGTTCGGAGCGATGATATAGCGTTTTTCGCCGTCTGCATAGAACAGAAGGGCGATATTAGCAGAGCGATTCGGATCGTATTCGATCGTCGCTACTTTTGCAGGAATGTTATCTTTAATACGTTTGAAGTCGATCAAACGATAACGGCGTTTGTGACCGCCACCCTGATGACGGACTGTCATTCTGCCGCTGTTATTACGACCGCCCTTGCTGCTTACTTTAGCCAGCAAGGATTTTTCCGGTTTGGACGTCGTGATGTCTTCGAAAGTCGAAACAGTCATGAAACGACGGCCGGCGGAATACGGTTTAAATGATTTAATGGCCATTGTAGTGCCTCCTCCTTTATTTCGTTATCCCTTAAGCTCCTTCAAAGAATTCGATTGTTTCGCCTTCCTGAAGTGTTACGATGGCTTTCTTGTAATCCGGGCGTTTGCCGATATATTTGCCCATGCGTTTGAATTTACCCATCATACGAATCGTGTTGACGCTCTTTACTTTTACGCCGAACACAGCTTCAACAGCTTTACGGATTTCGATTTTATTGGCATGGAGCGGTACTCTGAAAGTATATTTGCCATCAGACATCATCATCGTTGTCTTTTCAGTAATAACCGGTTTTAACAAGATATCATGCATCATCATTACGCGAGCACCTCCTCAATCTTGGCTACAGCGCTCTTTGTGACAAACAATTTTGTGTGGTGGAGCAAATCAAAGATGTTCACGCCTTCAGTGGAAACAGCTTTGACGCCAGTGATGTTACGGGCGCAGCGCGCGACGATTTCGTCATTATCCGTAATGAAGAGAACTTTTTCACCGGCAAACTTGAAGTTGTTGATGATGTTGACGATTTCTTTCGTCTTCGGAGCTGCCAAGGTGATTTCGTCCAATACGAACAATTCATTCGTATTTACTTTATCGCTCAGAGCAGATTTAACAGCCAGACGTCTTGCCTTGCGAGGCATTTTCTGAGCGTAAGAACGCGGATGGGGACCCCAAATGGTGCCGCCGCCAACCCACAACGGGCTGCGGGTGCTGCCTACACGGGCCCGGCCGGTTCCTTTTTGTTTCCAAGGTTTCTTGCCGCCGCCACGAACCAAACCTCTGGTTTTCGTGGAGTGCGTGCCTAAACGTTCGTTAGCGAGCTGACGAAGAACGGCCTGTCTCATGACAGCTTCGTTTACTTCAACGCCAAATACGCTATCGTTTAATTCGATTTCACCGGTCTGTGCGCCGGCAATATTATACGTGCTTACTTTTGGCATTATTATTTATCCTCCTTCCTGTGTGACAACAATTAGCGGGGTTTTACAGTATCACGGATCATGACAAGGCTGCCTTTAGCACCCGGAATACCGCCTTTGATCAAGATAAGGTTTTTATCCATGTCGACTTTTACGACGGAGAGATGAAGAACCGTTGCCTGATTACCACCCATTTGTCCAGGAAGTTTTTTACCTTTGATGACTTTACCGCCACCGCCGCTGATCATAGGTCCGAGAGAACCAGGTTCACGGTGAGATTTAGAGCCGTGAGTCATTGGCCCGCGATGGAAGCCGTGACGTTTGATGGTACCTGCAAAACCTTTCCCCTTGCTGGTGCCAATTACGTCGACGAGATCGCCGCTTGCGAATATATCAGCTGCCAGAGTTTGGCCTACCGTGTATTCCGGCGTATCTGTCAAACGGAATTCGCGAAGATACTTAACAGGAGCTACGCCTGCTTTGTCGAATTGACCCTTAACGGGTTTTGTCAGATGTTTTTCTTTGATTTCGCCATAGCCCAGCTGAATGGAGTTGTATCCGTCCGTATCAACGGTTTTTACGCGGACAACGACATTCGGCGAAGCTTCGACGACTGTTACGGGGATGACTGCGCCTTCTTCAGTAAAAATCTGAGTCATACCCAACTTTTTCCCCAAAATAGCTTTAGACATAATCGCACCTCCTCCTATAATTTGATTTCAATGTCTACGCCAGCCGGCAGGTCGAGTCTCATCAAAGCGTCAACAGTTTTATTGGAAGCTTCGAGAATATCGATCAAGCGTTTGTGCGTACGCAGTTCGAACTGTTCACGAGAATCTTTGTTTACGTGGGGCGAACGCAGAATCGTGAAGATGTTCTTTTCCGTCGGAAGCGGAATCGGGCCAGATACCATAGCACCTGTCCGTTTCGCCGTATCGACGATTTTCGCCGCGCTCTGATCCAACGTCTTGTGGTCATAAGCTTTGAGGCGAATTCTGATTCTTTCCTGTTTTGCCATTACTTAATTCCTCCTAACGTCCATTTCTTAGAATAGACTGCTCCATAGGAGTTTCCCCGCAGGGCGGGCAACATCCTATATCATAGTTTTTTTTACGCACAGTCAGGGCATCCCCTGTTGTCGCGTACTTAGATAGTTTACTACAAAAAGAGCGGGCATGCAAGGATTTTTCTACGTTTTTCCGTACTTTTTCCAGGGAGCCGAATCAATTTTGCATGGAATTTATTCTGTAAAATCATGGTAAAGAAAAGAGCTGCAAGCCAATGCTTGCAGCTCTTTCTATGTCTTAATCTGCTCGTAATCTTACAGCGAATTATGCTTCGATTTCGGATACGACGCCAGCGCCTACCGTACGGCCGCCTTCGCGGATAGCGAAGCGGAGGCCCGGTTCAATAG
>ERZ838577.2403-NODE-2403-length-21066-cov-3.769549_pt1 | contig 21066 bp, 28 predicted proteins | sample MGYA00519682_ERZ838577 | MGnify/ENA primary metagenome ERZ838577 (study PRJEB31850, sample SAMEA3708838) | human gut metagenome | biome: human gut; feature: human-associated habitat; material: faeces | place: China | collected 2014 ...
GTCGATTATCGCTTGCTGAACTGCGGAGCGCGACGAGCTGCTTTGAGACCGTACTGCTGATTTTCCTTCATTGAATTACCCTTTGTTTTCAAGGACTATGCACATTTATCTTGATATTTAGCCCTTTGTTTAGCCCTTTTATGAAGAGTTTTCTATGGTGAGACATCCTGCCGCTTCGGGGCAAAGGCACTGTTGATTGTTGCCGCAATATCCTCGGGACGATTATATTTGACCTTTGCGTAGATATCAAGCGTCTCCTTGATATTTTCATGTCCAGCCAGATACTGCACCGTCTTCGGGTCCACATTGGCATAAATCAAATTGGTGATGTAGGTACGGCGCAGCTGGTGAGTCTTGACTTGAAAATCCATGCTGTAGATGACTGTATTGTTATGGGTGGCGCGCTGACCCAAAACAGGGGTGACGGTGCGCTTCAGCTTCTCTCCGTTTTCAAGATAACGGGTATAGGTGCGCGGCTTGGTGGAGCGAACCGTGACGTACTTCCACAGGCGCGCAAATTGCGTGTAGGACAGTGGGCCGCCGTCGATGCTGCTGGCGAAGACATATTCGGAGGTCGACTTTGACTTGACTTCCTTCAGGCACTCAACGAGCTGCGGCGGAATTGGGATATTCCGGCGTGCAGCCTTTGTCTTCAGCTGATCCGATATGACGGGACGGTTGTGCTCGGTGTGCCAAGCGCGGCAGACTCTTATCGTTGGCGTCTTTCCGTCAAGGTCGATGCTATCCCATTTCAAAGCAAGTGTTTCCTCACGGCGCAGGCCGGCATATAGGCCAATCATGACAAACGGATAGGGAGGCAGGCCGCGAATCGCATCCAGCAGGATTTTTACCTGCTCGTCTGTCAAAGCTGTCGTTTCCTTCGGTGGTTTTCCACCTTTGGGGTTTAAATCTGCGGCAGGGTTGTCCTGGATGATGCGGCTTTTGACCGCGGCCTCGAAAATCAGCTTGTAGAGCATCTGAACAGATTGATAGACCGACTGCGACAGCTTCGATGCCGGGAGAATGGCCAGATTGATATCATCCGGCGTCACATCTGCCATGAGCTTATCCCCCAGCGGCTTGATAATATGCTGTTTCACCTTGGAGCGGTAATCCGCGAGGGTCGTTGCCCTAATGTTGGCCGTCTTCATTGTCAGCCACTTTTCGCAGTAATCGGCAACCGTTGGATTTTCAAGCCGGAAGGTTGCTTCCGCGATCTGCCGCAGAGCCTCGGCTTTCTTCGCCTCCAGCTCCTCGGGGGATTTCGCACGGAGCGAAACCCGCTTTCCATCCGCATCGACAATTCGCGTTCGGTAATAGGTATAGCCGTTGATTACATCGGTGCTATACTGGGGCGTTTGCTTTTTCGGGCGGCCCATCAGTCAAGCTCTCCCTGTTGACCGCTTTCCAGCATCCGCTTGACCTCCTTATCGAAGTCGGAGGAGATTCGCTGCGTTTTGTTGAACTCGGCATATTCGGTTTCCGCTTTCTTCTTTGCGGCCTGAGCGGAAATGCGCCCCTTGTCCGGAAGTATTTTATATCTGCGAAAGGTCAGAAACTCATTTACGCTGGCGGCAAATTCCTCCATCGTGAAGGTGTTTTCCCGCTCGATCAGGTCTTCGATGTAGTCGAAATAGCCAGTGACGGCGCGCTCCAGCTGACGGATCTGTTTTTCCTCGAGATAGTTTTTCGCGACGGAGACATCTGACTTTAAAATGCGTCCATCCGGCGCGTGCTTCCATGTCATCAGCCCCATGTTGTCTTTGCTCCGGTCAGCGTGGGAGTAGACGATCTCGGCCGCAGTCTGACCGACAATGGCATAGTGAAATTTGTTCTGCACCATGGCGTAGAAATCATGTGTGATCTGGGAATTGCGGTCATAGTCGATGCTGCACTCGGCGAAAATATCTGTGATCTGCTGCCAGATGCGGCGCTCGCTGGCACGGATTGAGCGAACGCGCTCAAGCAGCTCACGGAAGTAATCTTTTCCGAAAGCGGTCTTTCCCTGTTTGAGCCGGTCATCGTCCAGCGCAAAGCCCTTTGTCATGTACTCCTTCAAGACGCCGGTGGCCCAGATACGGAACTGCGTTGCGCGGTGGGAGTTGACGCGATAGCCGACAGAAATAATGGCATCCAGATTATAAAACTGTGTGTCCTTGGTTTGCGTTTTTCCTTCAATCGCACCGTGCGGAGTGGTTGTTGCAAATTTTGCAACAACCACTTCCTCCTGAAGTTCACCCTCCGCAAAGATGTTCTTCAGATGTCGGCTGATGGAGGATTTGTCCACGCCGAACAACTCGCCCATGGCTTTTTGCGTGAGCCAAATGGTTTCGTCCTTGACAACGGCGTTGATTGAAATATCTTCTTCCGCTGTGCGATACACCAAAAATTCAAACTGATTATCCATTTCAACAATCCTCCCTTGTCACGGCTCGGAGGAAATGGTAGAATGATTCCGAGCCGTGTATGAGTGTTTCCCTTGTGCATTGCTTTCCGCCGCTCCAGAGTATCAGTCTGGAGCGGCATTGTCATTTGGAGCTGTCCGGCGTTCCGCCGGCGGCTCTTATTTTTTTAGCTTCTTCGATATCATCAGGGGCCATATGCGTCCCCGGCATTGCGAGCTTCAAGGTGTCGGAATTCTTCTCAATGAACGAGGTGACATAGCGGATTCTGGCGGGGTAATCCTCGTCCGGCATTGTCGGGTCAAAGCAGAGATTTTCCAAGCAAGCCGTGTGCTCCTGCTCAGCTTCTGCAATTTGGCGATTGACTTCTTCTTGGCTGAGAATCGTCCTCTTGCTGTTGCTATCCTGCTGGTGCAAATGTTCGGCTCTTTGGCCGATTTTTTGAGTGCCAATTTCTCCTTCAAGCGAACCCTGAGTTTCTTCTAATGCCTCTGTAATTCGTTTCACATGTTCTTCCCTAAGTAAACCATCATACTCTGGCAAGTCCAAAAGGGAAGAAAGTGGGATATTTAGAACTGCTGCTATTTTTTGCAACTGGGATATTGATGGCTCAATTGCTCCTGTTTCATATTTTGATATGACAGCTCTTTTTACCCCGATAGCTGTTGCCAGCTGTTCTTGCGTTAATCCAGCTCTTTTTCTAGCAGTAATTATTTTTTCCACGGACATCACCTCTTTATGATTGTATCCTGTTAGGAACCAAAAAGCAATACTTTCTCCAAAAAGTTCTTGACAGGATACATAGAACGATGTACGATGTTCCTATCAAGAACGATCGGAGGTGTAAAATGAAACTTTCTGTTGAAAAGCTCGAAATTGAACTTGCTCGTCAATGCAAAACGATTTCGGATCTGCGTACTGGGGCATCCCCCAAAACGCTGACAAAAATTCGATTAGGACATGAGGTAACCCCTCGAACAGCCGGGCGCATTGCCCGTGCGCTCAATGTCGATGTCAAGGAACTGGTGGAGGTGCGTGATAGTGACTGACTTGATCACCCGGCAGGAACTGGCCGAACAAATTCCCTGCGCTTTGTCGGTCATCGACGAGGCTCGTGCATCAGGGCGGTTGGCTTACATCCAATTGCGTCCTGGGGGCAAAGTGTTCTTCAAGCCGGAGCACGTCGAGGCATGGCTTGCCCGCTGCACACACCCGGCAAGGCCGCTGAACGCTGTCGCACCAACTTACCGCAAGCCTAGGCAGAAAGGGCGGTGACGCAGATGGCGTATTATCGGACCTACCCTCGCTGCGGCGCCAACCTCGCCCCCGGCGAGGTCTGTGAGGACTGCCGCACAACAGAAAGAGACGCCCACCAGCCAGCTAAGCAGTGTGAGCGTCCCTATACAAACCGACCGCCGAAGCGGACTGTCAGCCTTATTTTACACAAACCAGGCTGCGCAGTCAACGCCTCTGGCAAATTTTGAGGAGGAAATTTTGATGGAAAAGTTAATTTGTGAAAAGACCCGCGCCGCTTATCTGCTGTCCGATGAGATTTTCGGTGCTTTCCGGGGCGCACAGCTTGCGAATCATCTGCTCAACAGTGCGATGGACTTTCGTCTCGATGACGAGGAAATCGATGACACTGACCAATATGTCCTACGTGCCACCTTCAAGGAGCTTATCTGGCGTATGGACATTCTGAGCCATTACCTGTCTGAGGTCATGAGCGACCTGTATCTGCTCGATACCGCAGCACGGAAGTACAAGCCCGGCAAAGCCGCTTTCAAGGCTGTGCCCCCGAAAGTCTGGCCCCAGTCTGACGCTGAAATCCTTGCACGGGTCAAAGAGATTGTTACTGAACTCGACTCTGCCGCACAGCAACGCATTCTGGAGATTTTCGGCGAGAAGCTGAATGGAGAGGAGGCGCAGCACGATGAAGTATGATCTGCTGATCTATGATAGCGAAAGTCTGGTAAATGCCTTTGACGGTAGACGCAATGTGATTCGTCTCAACGGAATTTCTATTGCCGAGGCAGAAGGCCTCACAGCCATTCTTCTGGGTTATGATGTCTCTGTCTGTCTGCTTCCTTACGAGGAGGATTGACCCATGGCCGAGAAACGAATGTTTGCGCGGAAAATCATTGACAGCGACGCCTTTCTTGAAATGCCGCTTTCGGCGCAAGCGCTTTATTTTCACCTCAATATGCGTGCCGATGATGACGGCTTTGTCAACAATCCAAAGCGTATCACAGACTATGTGAACGCGTCGGTCGATGACTTGAAGATTCTTTTGACAAAGCGGTTTGTCATTGGATTTGAGTCTGGAGTCATCGTCATTCGACACTGGAAAATTCATAACACCATCAAGAGCGACCGGTATCGTCTTACCGATTATCAAGAAGAGCTTGCAAGACTCCTGATTGAGCCGTCAAAAGCATACTCAGAGGCTCCTTCGCTGCCTCAACTTAGCCAAGCGGGTCAAATGGTTCCAAACCGGTTCCAATCTGGATCCACTTTGGAACCACAGATAAGAAAAGAAGAGTTAAGTATAGGCTTAGGTGAGGATGGGAGAGAAAAGAGGGAGAATAGGGGTGTGGGGGAAGGAAAGCCGTCAGTTTCGGATTCGACTGAGCGATCCGGCGCTGCCGCGCCCACTTCCGCAGGAGCGGCTACGCGCCACAAGCACGGCGCGCACGGCTGGGTGCGGCTTACCGAGGAGGAATACGCCCGGCTGATCGACGACCTCGGCGAAGAGGAGTTGACACGCTGCATCGACTACATAGACGAGTCCGCGCAAAGCACTGGGAATAAAAACCGATGGAAGGACTGGAATCTGGTCATTCGCAGATGCAGCCGCGACCGTTGGGGCATCCGAAACGGCAGCGGCAATGGAGAACGGCGCGGCTTTGGCAGGAACGCTATGGACGAGTTGCAGCAGCTTCATCAGATGTACGAATCGTGGGAGGGGGAGCATGATGGGTAAGCGTTTTTGCGGCGTCATCAGCGCTGCCGGGTTCCTGCTCCTGATCGGTACCGCCGGAGCCAGCGACCAGGACTTGATCCCACTCAGCCGTATCATCTGGCAGAGCTTGACGGGACTCGCTCTCTTTGCGGGAGCGGGTACCCTCGGCGGTTTCATCGAATGGAGGTAGAGCATGGGGCGAATCAGCAGCATCAACACCGGCTTTTGGACAAGCCCGCAGGTGGTTGATAATTTCACGCCGGAAGAGCGGTATGTCTACCTGTACTGCCTGACCAATCCCCGCACCAATCTCTGCGGGTGCTATGAGGTCAGCATCAAGACGATTGCGTTCGAGACAGGGCTGGAGCGGTATGAGGTGAGGAACATTCTGGACCTGTTGCAACACCGCCACGGCGTCATCTGCTACGATGCCGACACAAGGGAGCTGTTCATTATCAATTGGCTCCGGAATCACTGGAACAGCTCTCCGAAGTGGGCAGAAAATGCCCAGCGAAGTATCCGGCGAATCAAAAGCCGCCGGCTGCGGCTGATGGTGCGGGCGCAGTTCCTCCGGGCAGAGGACGAAAACCGTTGTGCAGAAAAGAAAGGCGTACGGGCATACCTCCGCACACCTTTCCGGCCATAGAGCACCAGCCCGCCGCAGTTTTGTTGCAAAATTATTATATTTCGGCGGCGGGGAGGTGTCAAGGTGGAGCTATCAAACGAAACATTGGCTTTGAGAATTCAGCAGGGGGAGGTGGAGCTGATTCCCCAGCTCTGGGAGCAGGTCGTAAAATTTATCGCCATGAAAGCGCGGGAGTATATCTCCCACAAAGAACAGCAGGGGCTTCCTTGTAGCGGTGAAGAGGCTGATCTGACAAATCAAGCATACTTCGGTTTTCTGGAGGCCGTAAAGTATTTCAACCCGGAAGCGGGAAAATTTCTTACGATTTTGAGCCTTTCAATCAAGACCTCTTTTGCAGAAGCGGCTGGATATCGCACCGCAGCACAGAGATTGGACAGCATTCGAGATGCTGTGTCCGGTGATGCTCTTGTTGGCGAAGATGATTTCAGCCTGTTTGATACCGCCCCGGACGGCGGGGAAAGCGTAGAAGAGCAAGCAACAAGAGAGCTCTATCTTCATCAACTTCGGAGGACCTTAGACAGAGCAATGAACGAACTACCGTCCCAGCAGGAAATGATTCTCCGTGCGCACTACTACGATGAATTGCCTCGTGATGAAATTGCAAAGGAACTCATGTGTACGCAGAGCAACGTGGGGCAGCAGGAGCAGGCGGCCCTGGCCGCGCTATACAGAGCGCGGTTTCAGAATGGCCTCAACGAATACTTGGAGCAAAACACCAATTATGCCCTGCGGATCGGGATCAGGAGGTTTAAATCCACAGGGACCAGCGCTGTAGAAGAAATCGTACTCCAGCGAGAGCGTTTGGTCGAAGAATGGATGAGAGCACACTACGGAAAGGCAGGTGAGAAAGGATGACAAGAAGCGAGTTGACCAATCTGTTCATCAGGAAAACAGAACTGTTCAATTCAGAGCAGCTGCTGGCTTCCCTAAAAGAGTCCTACAGCGTGGCCACAGAAAGCGGTTTCTCTGAGAACTTAGAGCGCAATATCTTTGAGTTGGAACAGAAAATTGCGCGTGAAAGAGCCGCTATCGCGCGGGACAGGGAGACAGCACTCCAAACCTTGAAGCTGATAGAAGACGATGCGGGGAGAGTCGGTGCCATGCTCCACTACCTCGAAGGTATGCCTTGGGATGTTGCTGCGGCTCTGCTGCGGTACATATCCGGCAATGCATTAAGAGCTGCGGCGTATCGTGGCATGAACGCTGCGAAAATAGCGAAATAATACAAAATCTGCGGCAAAGCCGCTTTTTGAGGAGGACATCTTTATGAACATCACCGAAATTTTGACGCAGGCGCAGCAGAGCAGCGATGCCGTCACGGATCTGCTCATCGAGCTTGCCCAGCAGAACAAGGAGGTCTCCGCCACAGCGCAGCATATGTGTGATCTCTATTTTGCCGACGTGCGGCTCCGTGAGAAGGGAATCCGGGATAAGGTCGCTACACTCGAAAAGCAGATGACAGAACTGGACGCTCAAATCTGCGGGATGCAGGTGGCGGTGGTAGATGCAGCCGGGACCGGTGACGCCGACACCTTCGCACAGGTGCAAGACAAGCTGGCAAAAATTGAAGCGCGCAAAGCTGCCGTCTCCACCCAGATTAATATGCTCAAAGCGGCGCATGTGCGCGGGAGTGACAACCTCTACCAAGCTGCCTGCGATGCCTACTCGGATCTGGCAAAGGCCAACTCTGCATACGAGAAAGCGCTGGACGAGATCAACCTGGTAGCCAAAAAGCAAGCTGAGGTCTGGAAAGAGCTTGAAGATAAATCCGAAAGCAGCACATGGAGTGCCAGCACCGGACATATCAGCTACAAGCGCGGAAAGGTGCGTGACTTTGAGAAAGTGCGTGAGCACTACAACGCGCAGCCCGAAACATTACAGCCCAAAAGCAAAGAAAGCAGCCCTGTGATCAATCTGGAAATTGACAGCTTTCGGAGCGGTGAATACCCTGCCAAGGGTCGGTTTACTTCCACGCCGGGCGGTAATGGTCCAGCATAATCGCTCCTGAGCACATACATCGCGTGAGAGCGGCGTATCTGCGTCTGGCTGTGTTGCGCCCTCCCCCTCTCGGCATCGTCGCGCTGAGGGCGGGGAAATGCGTTGCAACAGGCGACGACGGCAAAAGGTACTGTGACGACCCCCGCCCCACACGCCGCGGGCTCGCCGACCCCGAAAAACGCATAGTTACCAATGGGAAAATCGGGCATTTCGTTACGCAATCATGAAAAAAACTGCTGACATTTTTGCTGCAAATCGCTGTGAAGAGGGCATTTGCGAATAAATTGGCGGTTATCCGCCGGAAAGATGAGGTACACAAATGGACAAGATCAAGAACAAGGTCGTTTTGAGCGATACGGAGTTGAATGCGCTGGAGGCCATTCAGCAGGAAGCGGTAGCCGGTAAGCTGTCAGGTTACACCCACACCTTCGATACGCCTTTCACCTTTGAGGGGCGCACCTACGACACGCTGACCTTTGATTTCGGCAAGCTGTCCGGCGATGATGATATCGCCATTGAGAACGAGCTTCAGGCTCTGGGCAAGCCGGTCGTGGTAGCCGAAATGTCCGGCGAGTATCAGATCCGTCTGGCTGCCCGAGCCTGCAAAGAAAGGCTCGGTGTAGATGCGTTCACGGCGATGCCGCTGCGTGATTTTCGAAGGATTCGTAACAGGGTGAGATCTTTCCTTCTCAGCGCCGGTATCTAAACGATAAAAGGCGCTGATCCTTAGGCAGAAAGAAGGGCTGACAAATGAGCGCTTTCAAAGAGTATACTATGATGTTCCAGCTAAACGCCAAACTGGGCGGAAGCTATAGCAAGGCATTTAAGCAGGCTGTGCAAGAGCTTGAATCCATGCAGAAGGAAATCCAAGAACTCTCTAAAATGCAGGCGGATATTTCCGCATTTCAAAAACAGCAGGCCGCCGCGGAAGCGACGCGAAAGCGGCTGGAGATGCTGAGGCAGCAGTATGACAATATTCAGCGGGAGATGGAGGAGACCGGCAACGAGTCCGCCGACATGAAGAACAAGCTGCTGGCAAAGCAGCTTCAGATCGACAAGACCTCCGCTTCGCTGGAAAAGCAGACGGCAAAGCTGAACGAAATGAGCAGTGCGTTAGAGGAGGCGGGCATCAACACCGATGACCTCGCTCACAGCTCTGAACAGCTTGCTGGAGAAATTGACGCTCTCAAGAAAAAGGAAGAGGCTGCTGCAGAAAAAGCAAATACCTTTGGCGTAAGAGCAGAAACCGCATTCAATGCGGTCCATGAGGCCATCGTGGCCGCTGGCGTCGCTGCTGCGCTGAAGGAAATCTATGAATACTTTTCCGATTGTTCTCAGGCATCCATGGACTTTGAGAGTGCCATCACCGGGGTCGCCAAGACCACTGATCTTACGGATTCGGAGTTGGCAACGATGTCGAACTCCATCAAGGCGCTGTCCACGGAGATCCCCGCCACCACAGAGGAGATCGCAGCGGTAGCCGAAGCCGCGGGACAGCTCGGCATCCAAAAGGACGCCCTGCTGGACTTCACCGAGATCATGACCATGCTCGGCACTGCCACCAACATGACAGCTGACGAGGCAGCAACCGCCCTTGCGCGCTTCGCCAACATTACCGGCATGGCAACGGACAATTACGGACGGCTCGGCTCTGTCATCGTTGACCTTGGCAACAACTTCGCCACGACGGAATCCGAGATCGTGGCGATGGGTACGCGCCTGGCGTCGGCGGGTAAGCTGGCCGGGCTGACCGAGCCGGAGATCATGGCTCTGGCGGCGGCAATGTCCTCTGTCGGCATCGAAGCAGAGGCAGGCGGTACCGCCATGACCCAGACGCTCAACGCCATTGAAAAGGCCGTTGCAAAGGGTGGAGACGACCTCGCGGAGTTCGCCCGTATCGCGGGTATGTCTTCCGAAGAATTCTCTTCTGCATGGAAGAACGACGCCATGAGCGCCCTGACTTCCTTCATCGGCGGGCTCGGCAAGCTGGACGAGCAGGGCGAGAGCACCGTCCTCGTACTGGAAGACCTGGGTCTGACCGGCATCCGGCAGAGCAATATGCTCAAAGCCCTGGGGCTTGCCGCAGACCAGATGACCGGCGCGGTGAACACTGCAAATACCGCCTGGCAGCAAAACACCGCCCTTACCAACGAGGCCAACAAGCGATACGCCACCGTACAGAGCCGCTTGACCATGATGCAGAATGCCTACAACAATCTCAAAGTGGCGATTGGAGATGCCTATACACCGGCACTTGGGAAATCGTATGAGCTGGGGGCGAAAGTGCTCAATAGCTTTACCGAATTTGTCCAGAAGAATCCAGCTCTGGTCAATGCGGTCACAGCATTTGCAGGCTCCATCGGTCTTGTGGCTACGGCGCTTGCGGGATACACCATCGCCATCAAAATAGCCCGGGCAGCAACGGCGGCTTTTGCCACTGTATCTACAGTCGCACTGGGACCGATCTTCGCAGTCACCGCAGCTGTGGCTGGCGCGGTCGCTGTAGTTGCGGCGATGGCAACAGCATTTTCGAGTGATGCCGTTCCCTCGGTAAAGGAGCTGACGGAGGCAACTCGGGATATGCGGGAAGCGATGGATGCGGCAAAGTCCGCATACAGCGATACCGTAAACTCCACCATGGCGGCGGCAGGCGTTGCAGACACTTACATTGACAATCTGGAGGATCTGCAGGCCGCAGGACTTGAAAGCGAAGATGCACAGCGTCAGTACCAGAACACGCTGGCCCTTCTGCTGCAGGTCATGCCCAGCCTTTCCGACTGCATCAGCCAGACCACCGATGAATACGGTCGCAGCACCTATACGCTGAACACATCAACAGATGCCCTGCGAGCCAATACCGAGGCGTGGCGCGAGAATGCCATGCAGCAGGCGTACCAGGAGCAGCTGACCGAGATGTACAAGCAACAGGCTGCCGTGCTGATCGAGCAGCAGAAAAACAGCATCGGTCTAACGGATGCGGAGTACAAGCAGGAAGAAGCCAACAAACGGTTGAACGATACCCTTGCCCGAATGGACGAGTTGTGGTCTGAAGCCGCGAAGGAGGCCGAGGAATACAACAAGGAATACTACGGCATGGCTGACGCCACCAACTTCCTCAGCCAAGAGTATTACGATCTGCAAGACTCCATTTATGACATCAATGATGAAATTTGGACGGCTGAGAAGAGCGCTCGGAATTACCAAAAGGCGCTCGACGAGAACGCCGAGGCTGTGGCCGCTGCTGAGGAGGAGATTGCGCTTGCACAGAAGGCGGTCGATCAGCTGAACGGAGCCATGGAAGATACTCCCGCAGCCTCTACTGAATTTCAGTCGGCGATCTCCGTTGTGCGGCAGAATCTCAATACCCTCACAGAAGCCTACAATGAGGCGTACAGCGCGGCATACGAAAGCATATCCGGACAGTATCAGCTTTGGGACGAGGCCGCAAAGGTCGTTGCAACCAGCGCAGGCAGCATCAATTCTGCACTGGAGAGCCAGATCACCTACTGGCAGGACTACAACGCCAACCTGCAATCCCTGACTGACCGCAGCGCCGACATCGAGGGACTGAGCGACATGATCGCCTCCTTTGCTGACGGCAGCTCCGACAGCGTGAACGCGATCGCCGGCATGGCAGGCGCCACCGACGAGCAGCTGGCCACGATGGTAGCCAACTGGAAGACTCTGCAGCAGGAGCAGCAGAACGCAGCGGGGAGCGTAGCCGACCTCAAGACCGACTTCACGGCCACCATGGACGAGCTGCAGACGGCGCTTGCTGAGGACATTGAAGCGATGGACCTTGGCGACGAGGCCAAGGCAAGCGCGCAGGCCACCATTCAGGGCTTTATCGACGGAGCTGTCGGTATGCTGCCACAGGTGACCGCTGCCTACAACCGCGTCGCCGCCGCAGCCAGAGCCGCACTGTCCGCGTCCGGTACCGGAACGGCCGGCAGCATTCCCGGCTACGCAGTTGGTACGCAGTCCGCCGCACCCGGCTTTGCCCTCGTCGGCGAAAACGGCCCGGAGCTGGTCTACTTCAACGGCGGCGAGCAGGTCATGACCGCCGAGGAGACCGCCGCTATGCGCGAGAGCATGGAGATCCAGGCCATCACCTTCGCCCCGCAGCTGCTGGAGGCTATGCATGCTATTCAGGGAGACGGTGCGCTATCGGCCAGTCTGCCCGGACAATCCAGCGAACTGCCGCCCATCATTATCGAAAACACTTTTCATGTCGAAGGAAATGCGACACCGGAAACGATAGCGGCTTTGGCAGATTATGGAGACAGTCTGAAAGAAGTAGTAAGAGAAGCCATCGCGGAAATCGAAGAAGATGTGTCGAGAACGATGTACAGATAAACGGTCATCACAACGCAGGATGAACTCGTGGGAATGTACTTTTGAAAAGCAAATAGGATGTCGCTCGTAAATGGGCTTTGTCAAAAATGAATCTTTCGACGGAGAATCCCTTGACCGTACGACAAAATTGCTCGCAGGGATAAGCGGCAGAGTAGGAAAAGCCGTGCAGAGCGCCATGCCCCGGGCGATTTTGCATCTCCGCAGGCAAAGCAGCAAGCGGATACTCAAATGATACCGTCCCTTACTTCGCTGGGGAAATGATCTCGACAAGGAAACTCCCGACAGTTAAGCGAGAAATCCTCTGCCCCAAGGAAATACCATGTCAAAAACACCATGCATGGAGGCACATATTCAGATGACAGGACCTTTCCAAAATGCCATTCGGGGACCTCCCGTAGGATAATCTATCCGCCATCTGCGGTCATCCGGTGCACCGCCCTTCTTCATTACGCGTCATAGTCAGCGCGTTCCTCCTTCGTCAGTCCAGGATGACCGCAGAGGGTTATAAATTCAAGAATTCAAGGCAGGTGAAACAAAACATGGCAAAAGATGTGTTCTCTCATGCTTTTGCTCAAAGTGCTACGAACAGAGATCGCGCAGTCGCAACCTTTGGAAAAGCATATAAAAAAGCAACATCCAAGGATACTGACCCCTACGGCTTGCTTCGAGCAGCCCTTCGATGGGGTTCAGCACAGGCAGCTGCAGCGCCACCGGTACAGAAGCCAATGGACGCTGCGCGCGCCAGGGTAAAGGCCTTGCTTGCGCAGCCCCCACAGGAAAACGCCAACGCAGCAAATGCTCGTGAGCTGGTGCACGGCCTCCTTCACAAAGAGCAATAAATCCGAAAGCCCCCTCACAGGATTTTACCGTCCTGTCGAGGGGGCTTTTTTGTTTTCCGGCGCTTTTGCGTTTACGGGGCGCTGTGGCGCTTTTTGCGGCTTGGGTGTGCGTCTACCCTCCCACGATACAAAGAGCGTGTTGCAACTCGCCTACGGCGGCGAGAGAGGGGCTTGCGCGTGGCCGCCGCGCTTTCCTTTCAAAAATCCCATGTGTCCCGCGCTGGAACAAACTCAATGATCGTTCCCTCCGGCACGGGGTCGCAGGGCTCACCGTCAAAGGCGTTGCCCTGCTTCGTGCAGATGTCGGCCGGTCTGCTCCGGCGCGGGTCGACATCGACATAGAGCCGACCGTCGCACTCGTAGACGGGGCGATCCCAGCTGTCGCGGCCTCTGTGTTCCAGCCGCAACACTGGCGCGGCGCAGAACTCCTCGTAGCTCATGTGGCCCTCCGCTTTCATCGCGGCACTGGCAGCGGCCAGCTCCTCGGGCGTCCAAGATTTACTCACAGGTATTGTCTCCCTTCTTCATCGTCCACGGTGAAATGATAGCCCTCGGTCAAAAGCACAGTCCCTTTGATTGGCGCGTGGATCATGACGGTACGGCGACCGATGTAATCCGCTGGAATTTCACCGCGCTCGACCATATCCCGAAAGTACGGGCAATCATTCCAGCGGTCGGTGTACTGCTCACGCGCCCACGCTGCGGCGGAGTAGTGCCTCCTCATGCGCCAGTTCTCCGGCGCGGAGACGATAGCCCATGCGGTCAGCGGCCGCCGATCCCCCGTCATGTCTTCCAGCGCCTCCACCGTGCCGCAGGCATCGCAGATATGGACCGTTGCCCTGCGGCTCAGTGCGTTGCGGGTGAGGCTCTCCGCATCCATCGTCATCTTCCCGCAACGGGGGCAGGCAAAATGCCCGCCCTGCTGCTTCTCTGCAAAACGCTCGATCAGTGTCTTGGCTTCGTTCTCGTTCATAGAAATCTCTCCTTTCTCAGAACTGTTTGATGATGTCCTGCGCGTTTTCGCCGTAGTAACTCTTAATCCATCTATCGGCAAGGATTTCAATGTCAGTGGTGCGCTCGTAGCGCACGTCAATCAACAGCGTTTGCGTTGATGTCTTAACCGTCATGTAGTAGCCTGTGCCGTAGTGCTTGTTGTCGGTGGGGGGAACGAGGGTAAATGTGAGACTTTCGGTAAAAGGCTCGCCCTCACAGGTTGTCCCCTTGACGGTAGCGTTCATAGTGTTGTAATCCATATCGTGTCCTTTCTCCCCGTCGTGCCGATAGGTCAGCCGGTCATGCAATTACAACTTGGCGTTGTAGTCTTTCAACTTGACTTGGATGATGATTTCTTCGCGGCCCATGGTAACATAGGTGATTTTGGCTTCCAGAACTCCCGGCATCGCTTGCGCTGGGATTTTGTATAAGCTGCGGAAGTGGCCGATCTCCTGCATACCGGCTTTCACCACAACGGGGATTTCATCGCTGGCCGCGCCGATCTGACTGCAAAAGTCGAAGACAGTAATTTTTCTCATGCTCAATAGTCCCCCTCAATACATTCGTCTGCTTCGGTGTAATATGCTCCGTCGTAGCCTTTTGCCATGACCTTTTCGTAGCAGCCGAAGCAGACCAGCCGGAAAGTGATGCCGTGGCAGTCGCGCGTAAAGGTCATGTCCTCCCGCAGAAACTCGCCCTTGCAGACTGGGCATTCAATCTTCCGCACTTCCTCCCAGCCGGCGTCTTCCAGATCGTCGAAGCCGTTCCAAACGTCCTCCAAGACGATCTGCTTTTCCTCGTTGACAATCAGGCACGCGGCTTCGTCGCCGTAAAGTTCGCTTTCGAGCAGGAACAGGTGTGCGGTAAGCGTTTCCGGTTTGCCGTCCACGTCCGGGGTAATCTTATAATCGCCCTCGTCAATGACGTACCACGTTCCCTTGTGACCGGTGATCTCAATGCCGCCGCTGCTACGATCCAGCTTTTTACTCATCGTCATCGTCCTCCCCATAGTCTTCTTCAAAGCGGCCCTCGGTAATGCCGCCGTAGGTGTAGCCGTTGTCAAAACTCAGATAGACCGGCGTATCTTCATCGTACTGGGCGAGGAAGTTAATCAGCTCGCCGGCCGTCATCGTTCTGCGGATCTGGTCGATGCCGTAACCTTCGCGGAAAGTAGAACAAATCAGCTTTTTCATTGTCGGCGCTCCTTTCTCAAAATCTGAATACCAGCCCTTTGACCTCGCGGCGGCCTGATGGATCGTGCAGCGGATCGCGGGTAACAGTTCCGACGCCCTCCAGATACGCGCCCTCGGCTACCAAGGCGTGGACACTTTCCATGAGCGCGGTTGACTGATCTGTGACGATAATCTCGTCAATATCAGCTGCGGTTAATGCAGCAACGAATTCTTTCATCACGCCGTCCTTAATCTGACTGCCCCATGGAAGCGCTCTGACCTCAAACATATCGACTCGGTCTTCCGTGCTCTGCTCCCAGCTCCGGTATGCGTAAACCTGTCCGCGAGTAGGGTTCTTCTCCGTGTCGCGGAGTTTTTCAAAGTATTCCTTTGCGGTATCTCTGTTGAGCGTATCCAAAATCTCCTGCCTGATTTCATCGGTGATATTGATCTTCATCGTTGTTGCCTTTCTGCCCTCGTGACCTCCGGGGCGGGCGGTGGTTTAGCAGCAGTAGAAGCGGAGTTCGCCGTTGACCAGCTCATACATGAAGCAGGCGCAGTCAAAGCGGACGTAGTTCCAGTCGGTGGATTCGTACACGGGCGCGCGGTCGAAGGTGCCGGACTTGCGAAGGCGGCTGTGCTTGTTGACCTCGTAGGTGTTGACCTCGTGCAGAATGTGAATCTTCTCGGGAGCAAAGCCACACTCGTCAGCGATAAACGCCTTGGCCTCCTCGTCGGTCATCGTCTTGCCGCAGTCGGCAAGGTGGGCGTAGTCGTTCTGGCTCATGTTCGTGCCGGCACCATCGCTGGGCTTCCATTCAAGCTCGCGGTCCAGCTCGGCGGTCAGCTCGTCGATCCGCTTTTCACGGTCGGCCATATCCTTCTTGTACTGCCGCTCGCTCTCCAGCAGCAGGCTGTTCAGTCGGTCGATCTCGGCGGCCCTGGCCTTGCAGAGCTTCCGCGCCCCGCCGTCCTTGACGAAAGCCTTACAAAAGGCGTCCTTGTCACCGTCGAAGTCGTAATAGGCTTCTTCGATCTTGGCGTACTCTTTGGCGGTCGGCTCGAAGCCGGTGCGGTCGATAAACTCGGACATCATCATTTTGCGTTCCTCCTTGATTTTTCTGCCTTACTCGGTTATAATCAAGGCGGCGGGAGTAAGGCTTCCCGCTCGCCTTTCGGGGTGTTTGAGTAGCGGCGCTTTAGCGGGGGTCGCTACTCTTTTTATGCCTTGACCTTGCTATCTCGCACGATCTTTGCGGCGGTAGCCGGATCGTCGGCGGTTGCTTCAATCAGCTTTGCGATGTTCTCTAAGAACTGATTGAGCTCGGCGGTTGTCATCTCGTTCAAGTCCTCACTTCCTTTCGTAAGAGGCTTTCGACCTCTGCCTTACGAGTATTATTATAAAGGATTTCCTTTCAAATGTCAACGGTTTTCTTTAATGTTTTCCTGTATATTTGAAAATTTTCATTTGACATTAGAAAGGTTTTCGTTTATATTATGTTCAGGAGGTGTGCACATGGATATTTCAACAAAGATCAAGCTCGCGGAAACCTATGCGAAAATGAGCGAAGCCGAACTTGCCCGCAAAATGGGGACGACTTCACAGGCCTTCGGTCAGCGCATCAAGACTGGAAAGTTCTCTTCTTCCGATCTTGACGCGATTGCTTCCGCGCTTGGAGCGAAATTTGTTTGTTATTTCAAATTTCCCGATGGGACAGAGATATAAAAATAGCAGGCGTCAGAGCGGCGCCTGCTATTTCTTCATTTATGCCCGGCACGGTGGCGGAGTTGCTGTGCTACATAGGGCGAATCTCTTTTGCTTCGGGTGAGCAGGTCACTTATATCGCAGTCGAGGGCCTCACAAAGCAGGTCCAGATGCTCAAGGCTGATTCGTGTGGCGATTTCATGGTAGAGGTCGTTGATTGTACCAGCCCTGATCCCGGTCATCCTTGCTATGTCTGCCTGGGTCAGCCGCTTCTCACCCAAGAGCTTTGATAGCTGAATTCTGATCATTGCGCGTTTACGACCTTAGACAAGAAGGACACGAAATCACTTAGAGTAATTGCAGCATGAAGATCGATCGGGTTGTCCTCCATCCAGCCCAACGCAACTGCTGTTTTTATCCCAGATTCCGCCCAGTGACCAGTTATGTCCATATGCCTGATGCTGTACTCTTGCGGCTCAACAAAGCGAGCGAAGATCATAATCATCTGCGCGCGGGTCAGAGGACTGTCTGGGGCAAACCTGCTATTTCCGCATCCAGAGAATATTCCATCCTCAGTGAGCGAATCTATTTCCTTCCGATAGGCAATGTTCTCTGTGTCGGAATAAAAGGCCAGCGTCTTTGGAGAAGTGCCAGCGGTTTCTTCGCGATCCAAAATCCCATAGAGATAGCCGGTTGCTTCCGCGCGGGAGATAATCTTGCCTTCTGGAATATATTTCGGCAGTACTTGGCACAACTCAGCTGCTGCAGAAGTGTTGATCTCGGCGGTGCCGCAACGCAACGGAGTTCTTGTTGGTTTATTATTTTGCGCCGGTGAAGTTGTCCCACTGCTGTGATGTCTGGAAGACGATGAAGGCGGCGTTGTTGGCACCGGCGGATCGGACTGGGAGTCATTGCCGGAATCCTCCTCCGGCGGATCGGGCAACGAAACCCGGCTAAGGGCGAATGCCAACGCAATCGGCTGGCCGTTGGCTTCGCTCGGAGTTGCAAATGCCATAGTTGGAGAATTTCCGGCATAGCGCTGCGAGGCGTCATCAAGATACCAGCCTGCGGCGTTCATCTCTGCGGCGGCGAGTTCGCTTTCATAAAGCGTCAGGTAGTCCCCAGCGGTGTCAAGTGCTGTGAGGCCATTCGCTGCATATAAGTCTGCACCCGCAATTTCTGCGGAGTTGCCATAGATTTTACACCGCTGGATCTCGGCGGTACCTGCGCTCCATACTCCGCCGCCGTACTGTCCAGCAGAGCAACTGGTGATCGTGCAATCGGCAATGGAGATGTCTCCATCCGAGCCGATTCCTCCCCCATATTGTGAAGCGTACCCCTGAGTGAAAGAGCAGCCTATGATTTCAGCGGCGGTATCGGAACAAAAGAGCTGTCCGCCCATGCCGGAATTGCCGCCATAAAAGGTGCAGTCTACCAACCGCAGCGGTCCCGCCGCGTAGACGCTGCCTCCAGCATTTTCAGCACAGCCATTGGAAAAAGAGCAGTCCGTAATATTGACAGAGCCGAGCGCATAAATGGAGCCGCCGCATTCAGACGCAGCCCCTGTCATAAAGACACAGTTATCCGCGTGGACTGCGGCATCGGTTCCCGCATAGATGTGACCGCCTTTTTCTGCGCGGCCTTCCTCGAAGTGGCAGTTTGAAAAAGTAGCATTACCAGCTTCAACGAGACAGGCGCTTTTCCCCGAACTCTCATTCGGGTGTTGAAATCTCACTGTCTGGAAATAAGAGGTGCCCCCGCTCTGGACAAATGAAAGGCCGCTGCTCTGACCGCCGCAAAATACAAGATTCGTAAAAGAGACAGACTGCCCATCTGGAAAATCCAGCGATATTGAAAGGACAACGCTTGTCCCTTCGGCTCCGGCGAGGAACACGGTTTTATCAACGGTCCCTATGCTCACTTCTTCCTGGATTTCTATATCCCTGGCAATGTGGATCGTGTCCCCATCGACCGCTGCGGCTATGGCCTCCTGAAGCTCTGGCAGAGAATTCACCGTCACCTCTGCTTCGGCGGCATTCGCGGGAACAGTGCCCAAAGCGGAGACCATAAGCAACACAGCCAAAATTGCAGAGAACAGTTTTGATGATTTCTTCATGATGTTTCGCTCCCTTCTATTTTTGATAGATGCCCAGCATAGCTGTTTCAAATATCCCCTCCTACTACAAGATGATACGAATTCGTTCAGATAAAGCATACTGAGGCGGAGCGGGTAAGTACAGGCAAAGCAGGTGGGTAAACTTATTTTTTCCATCTGCGGATTGTGGAATCATCGGCTGGGCAAAGAGAACCATCCCTCTGCTGTACGGCCTTGATGACCTCAGACGCATAGTGCTTGTACGGGATCAAGCTGTCTGGGATCTCAGCATGGATCTGTCTACACACCGGGCAGCGCAGGCACCGGATCAGAAAGATGCGAGGCTTACCGTCTGCTCCTATGACCTTCCTTTTCCGGTGATCGTAGCCGGACATCAGAACACCGCATTCAGGACACATAGGCGCGTCTTTGTTCCTCACCACATAAACACCCTTGCCAATGTCTAAAGATACCGTGTAGTGCGTTGCAACAAGCATAAAAGCCCTCCTTTCGTGCAAAGAGCATATCGCACGAAAGGAGGACTGCGGGAAAGCGCAAGATCACCCACCCGGTTTGCCTGTTCCAAAGCGTTCCGAGCTGGTATCATGACGCCAGAGGCGCAAGGTACTGTGAAGAGGGGGCGGCCCTTTGCCGCGGGCTCGCCGACCCCGATTTTCGCGTAGTTGCCGGAGCGAAAAATTGTCATTTCCGTTCCGCTTTGCGTTGGAAAAATCGGTTAAATATCAGCTACTTTTGGTATTGTTTTGGCGAAAGGGACGGGGAATATGGCTGTTGACGATTACATGTCTACGAGGGAAGCTGCGGAGCAGTGGGGTATGACCATGGCAAGCGTGCTTCGCCTGTGCAACCTCGGCAGGGTCGCTGGTGCCGGAAAGGTCGGCCATGCCTGGATCATTCCCAAAGATGCAGGTCGGCCATGTGACGCCAGGATAACAACAGGAAAATGGATTGGATATTACTCGCGCCATCGGCGCAATCGGAAATATTAAAGCGGCAACTGCTCTCATGGCAGATGCCGCTTAGATTTCCATATAACCTATTGTTCACCGGGCAGATGCGCCCAGCACTGTTGCCAGCTCCGTCGTGCCGACCTCGCTCTCGTCCGTGATTTTTTGCATACGGTCAGACATCGCGCGTCTCCCCTCTCTACATACTTGCAATTGCTCGCAAGATATGCTAAAGTAAAACGAGACACATCAAAAGCATCAAGACACATCAAAACAAGTTAAAACGCGTTGCCCTTCCTATGGAGGATGCAAAACCCTGACCGCTGCAACGGTCGGGGTTTTCTTTTTTTACAGAGCGTATCAGCAATACATGGCTCACCGGAATTGCACCGGAGCACCGTCCGGAGGCGGTGATGTTATGCTATATTGTGGATGGACCGATAGTCCAAATAACTATGGAGGTATTGATCATGAAGCAGAAGAACGAAAACAAATCGGATTCCGCAGTGTACAAAAGCAGGACAGACCCTACACAGTATATCGTGGTTGTCAATTTCGATGGGAGTGAGCCAAAGGAAGAGAGCATCGAACATGATGAGATTATCTATGACCGCACCGACCGTGTTGTATTCGACATGGAATCTGTGCCTGCATATGTCCGGGATAGGCTGGCTGCAGCAACTCTCAAATTGGTCTCAGGAATCAAAAGTCAGGTGGGTGGAATAGAACAGATGAAGGTGCAGACAGAGGCCCGAAAAGCGAGAAAATTTTAGCCCCAATTTTAGCCCTTTTTTCTGGATTTAGCCCAGTTTTAGCCCATTCCAAAAGTGCTTTTGCAAGTCAAAACGAATTAGAACAAATCAAGAGAAAAAGCCAGAAACCGTTGTGGTTTCTGGCACTTCTTCAAATGTACCGGTTATGGGACTCCAA